>Ga0164243_10002597_pt1 | contig 29694 bp, 23 predicted proteins | sample OricompcompostOP_FD_108781 | JGI IMG/M metagenome (GOLD analysis project Ga0164243, IMG submission 108781) | Organic Plus compost microbial communities from Emeryville, California, USA - Original compost - Organic plus compost (OP) | ecosystem: Engineered > Solid waste > Mixed feedstock >... | reverse complement strand
CGTCGTCGCGATGACCGGCGACGGCGTCAACGACGCGCCGGCCCTGCGCCGCGCGGACATCGGCGTGGCGATGGGGGACCGGGGCACCGAGGTCGCCCGCCAGGCGGCGGACCTGGTGCTGGCCGACGACAACCTGCGCACGGTCGTGACCGCGGTGGGCGAGGGCCGACGGATCTACACGAACATCCGGTCCTTCCTCCGCTACGGGCTCGCCGGAGGGCTCGCCGAGGTCCTGGTGATCCTGGTGGCACCGTTCCTGGGCATCCTGGTGCCGCTGCTGCCGGGGCAGATCCTGTGGATCAACATGCTCACCCACGGGGTCCCGGGCGTCGCGTTCGGCGGCGAGCCCCTCGACCCGAGCACCATGCGACGACCGTCCCCGTCCCCCGAGCGGTCGGTGCTCGGTGACGGGCTGGTCCGCCGGATCCTCGCGTCCGGCGCGCTGATCGCGCTGGTCAGCCTCGCCGCGGGGCTGGTGGCCCGGGACCAGGGGTGGCACGTCCAGACCTCGGTGTTCCTCACCCTCGGGCTCGCCCAGCTCGGGCTGGCGCTGGCGATCCGCGCGCCCCGGAGGGGGCGCGGGCTGGCCGAGCGCGGGCTGGAGCTGGCGGTCCTGCTGGCGGCCCACCTGCAGGTGCTCGCCGTGATGCTGCCGCCGCTGCGCGACCTGCTCGGCACCGAGGCCCTGCCCCTGCCGGGCTTCGCCGCTGCGCTGCTGCTCGCGGCGTTCCCCGGGCTGGTCGCGGCACGCGGACGACGAACGTCGTCCGGGCGCGGGACCTCCGACCCTGACGCTCGGCCGTCCGGGGCGCGACCGTGGTCCCGACCAGAGGAGGAGCCATGATGTGGGACCTGGAGCCCCGCCGGATCCTGGTGGCGACCGAGGGGAGGGACGGCGACGCGGCGCTGCGGTTCGCCGCGCGCGAGGCCGAGGCGCGCCGCTGCGGCGTCCACGTGCTCCACGTCGTCCCACCCGTGGGGGACAGCGGCGGCTCGCGCACGTTTGCGATGGTCAACGGCGAGCTGCACGCGGTCGGCCGGATGATCGTCGGGGAGGCGGCCACGAAGCTCGAGCGCCTCATCGGACCGGACCTGCCGGTGAGCACCGAGGTCACGCACGGCACCGTGGTCGGGGCGCTGGTCGCGGAGAGCAGGCACGCCGCGCTGGTGGTGCTCCAGCACCGGGGGATGGGGCCGGACGGCAGGACACCCACGCTGTCGGTCACCTCGTACGTCGCCGCCCGGGCTCACGCCCCCGTGGTCGCGGTGCCCGCTACGTGGCGGGAGCCGTCCCCCGACGCGGCGGAGACCGTCTCCGTGGTCCTCACCGACGACGACCCCGGTGAGCGCCTCGTCGACGTGGCTGTGGACGAGGCGAGGGGTCGCGGCGGGGCGCTGCGCATCGCGCGGGTCGAGGACACGTCCGAGGCCGCGGAGGAGCTGCTCGCCGACGCCCCGGAGACCACGTTGTACGTGGTCGGCCGACGGCACCCGCGGATGCTGGGCCACCACCTGGACGCCTGCGCCCGCACCCTGCTGCGCCGGTCCCCGGTCCCGGTGATGGTGGTCGACCCTGACGTGGAGACGAGGGCGCGTGACCTCGCGACCGTCGCCGTGCCCTGACCCGGCGCTGCTGTTCCTCGGCGGCGTCGACTCGGTCACCGGCAGCAGGTTCCTCGTCGAGGACGGGACCGAGCGGGTCCTGGTCGAGTGCGGCCTCTTCCAGGGAGCCCGCGAGCTCCGGCGCCGCAACTGGCGGCCCTTCCCGGTCCCGCCGGACACGGTGACGTCGGTGGTCGTGACCCACGCCCACCTCGACCACACCGGCTACCTGCCCCGCCTGGTGCGCGACGGCTTCGCGGGCCCGGTCCTGTGCACCCCCGACACGGCGGCCCTGACCGAGATCGTGCTCCGGGACAGCGCCCACCTGCAGGAGGAGGACGCCCGGCAGGCCAACGAGGGCGGCTGGACGCGACACCGGCCAGCGCTGCCGCTGTACGACGGCGCGGACGTCGAGCGGACCCTCGCCCTGCTGCGCCCCACGGCGTACCGCGAGAGGGTCCCGGTCGGCGAGCGGACGTCGGCGCTGCTCCGCCCCGCCGGGCACATCCTCGGCTCCGCGGTCGCGATCCTCGACCTCGAGGGTCACCGGATCGCGTTCAGCGGTGACCTGGGACGGCCGGGTCACCCCTTGCTGATGCCCCCGGAACCCCCGCCGGCGGTCGACACCCTCGTCCTCGAGTCGACGTACGGCGACCGCGCGCACCCGCCGCCGGACCCGGACCTGCTGGCCGCGGCCGTCCGCCGGACCGTCGCGCGCGGCGGCTCGGTGCTGGTCCCGGCGTTCGCGGTGGACCGGACCGAGCTGGTGATCCTCGAGCTGCGCCGGCTGCGCGAGGCGGGCGCGATCCCGCACGTCCCGATCTTCATGGACAGCCCGATGGCGCTGGCCACCCTCGAGGTGTACCGGGCCGCGCTGCGGCGCGGCGCCCCCGAGCTGCGCGTCGACCGGGCGCGGGACCTCGACGACCTGGGCCGCCTGGACATCCACGCGATCCACGACGCCGCGGCCTCGGAGCGGCTCAACGAGCCGACGACGCCGTGCATCATCGTCTCCGCGTCCGGCATGGCCACCGGGGGCCGCGTGGTGCACCACCTCGCCCACCAGCTCGACGACCCGCGCAACTGCGTCGTGCTCACCGGCTACCAGGCCGAGGGCACGCGGGGTCGGCAGCTGCTCGACGGTGCCCGGACCGTGAAGCTGCACGGCCGGTACGTGCCGGTGCGCGCGGAGATCGTCAACGTCCCCCACTTCTCCGCGCACGCGGACGCCGACGAGCTCGTCGCCTGGGTGGCCGCGGCCAGCACGCTCCCCGAGACGGTCTACGTCGTGCACGGCGAGCCGCAGGCGTCGGCGGCGCTGAGCCGGCGCCTCGCCGACGAGCTCGGGGTGTGCGCGGTCGTCCCGCGGCTCGGCGAGCGGGTCCGACTGGTGCGCGGCCGGAGGCCGTGAGCCGTCAGCGCCCCACCCGGGCGCGGCCCGCCTCGAGCCGGGCCACGGGCACCCGGAACGGCGAGCAGGAGACGTAATCGAGGCCGACCTCGTCGAAGAAGTGGATCGAGTGCGGGTCGCCGCCGTGCTCGCCGCAGACACCCAGGTGGAGGTCGGGGTTCGCCGTCCGGCCCTTCTCGGCGGCGGTCCGCACCAGCGACCCGACGCCGTGGACGTCGAGCGACTCGAAGGGCGAGACCGAGAACACGCCGTGGTCGAGGTACGTCGAGAAGAACGCCGCCTCGACGTCGTCGCGCGAGAACCCCCACGTCATCTGGGTGAGGTCGTTGGTGCCGAACGAGAAGAAGTCGGCGACCTCGGCGATCCGGTCGGCGGTCACCGCGGCTCGCGGCAGCTCGATCATCGTCCCGATGCTCATCGGGACCTCGCGCCCGCGCTCCTCGGCGACCTGCGCGACCACGCGCTCCAGCCCGCCGCGCACGAGCGCCAGCTCACGCTCGGTCGCCACCAGGGGCACCATCAGCTCCGGGCGCGGGTCGCCGCCCTGCTCGAGCCGGTCCGCGGCGGCCTCGGCCAGCGCCCGGGTCTGCATCTCGAACAGCCCGGGCACCACGATGCCCAGGCGGACACCGCGCAGCCCGAGCATCGGGTTCTGCTCGTGCAGCCGGCGTACGGCGTCCAGCAGCCGGTGGTCGTGGGTGTCGCTCTCGCCGTGGTCGTCGGCGATCGCCACCCGCACCGACAGCTCGGTCAGGTCGGGGAGGAACTCGTGCAGCGGCGGGTCGATCAGCCGCACCGTCACCGGCAGCCCGTCCATCGCCTCCAGCAGGCCGACGAAGTCCTCGCGCTGCAGCGGCAGCAGCGCCCCCAGCGCGGCGTCGCGCTCCTCGTCCTCGGTGGCCACGATCAGCCGCTCGACGAGCTCGCGGCGCTCGCCGAGGAACATGTGCTCGGTGCGGCACAGCCCGATGCCCTGCGCCCCGAAGCGCCGAGCCCGGGCCGCGTCCTCCGCGGTGTCGGCGTTGGCGCGCACCCGCATCCGCCGCTGCGCGTCGGCGTGCTCCATGATCCGGGCGACCGCGTCGACGACCTCGTCCTGCACGTCGTCACCCTCGAACCAGCGCACCACCGCGGAGTCGACCACGGGCACCGCGCCCAGGAAGACCTCGCCGCTCGCGCCGTCGATCGAGATCACCTCGCCCTCCTCGACGACCTGGCCGTCGCGGCTGGTGAACCGCTTCGCCTCGACGTCGACGTCGAGCGACTCCGCGCCGCAGACGCAGGGCCGGCCCATGCCGCGCGCGACGACGGCCGCGTGCGAGGTGCGGCCGCCGCGGCTGGTCAGGATGCCACGCGCGGCCACCATCCCCGGCAGGTCGTCGGGGGCGGTCTCCTTGCGCACCAGCACGACGTCCTCGCCGCGGCTCGCCCACTCGGTCGCGGTCGCCGAGTCGAACACCGCCTTGCCCACGGCGGCGCCGGGGGAGGCGTTGACGCCCGTGGCCACGAGCTCCCGGCGGGCCTGCGCGTCGAAGCGCGGGAACATCAGGCCGGCCAGCTGCGCGCCGGTGACCCGGCGCAGCGCCTCGTCCATGTCGATGAGGCCCTCGGTCACCATGTCGGCGGCGACCCGGAACGCCGCCTCCGGGGTGCGCTTGCCGACGCGGGTCTGGAGCATCCAGAGCTTGCCGTCGTCGATCGTGAACTCGATGTCGCACATGTCGCGGTAGTGCCGCTCGAGCGTCTGCATGATCTCGAGCAGCTCGGCGTACGACGTGGGGTCGATCTGCTCGAGCTCCGACAGCGACACCGTGTTGCGGATGCCGGCGACCACGTCCTCGCCCTGCGCGTTCTGCAGGTAGTCGCCGTAGATGCCCTGCCTGCCGGTCGCGGGGTCGCGGGTGAAGCAGACGCCGGAGCCGGAGCTCGGGCCGCGGTTGCCGAACACCATGCACTGCACGTTGACCGCGGTACCGAGGTCGTCCGGGATCCGCTCCTGCCGCCGGTAGAGCACCGCGCGCTCGGTGTTCCAGGACTCGAAGACCGCGCGCACCGCCAGGTCCACCTGCTCGCGCGGTGCCTGGGGGAACGGGCGGCCGGCCTCCTGCTGGACGAGCTCCTGGAACCGCTTGACGAGCCGGCGCAGGTCGTCGGCGTCGAGGTCGGTGTCCTGCTCCGCCCCGCGCTCGGCCTTGAGCTCGTCGAGGGCCTTCGAGAACACCTCGGAGGAGATGCCGAGCACGGTGCTGCCGAACATCTGCACCAGCCGGCGGTAGGAGTCGTAGGCGAACCGCGGGTCGTTGCTCTGCCGCGCCAGCCCCTCGACCGACTCGTCGTTGAGCCCGATGTCGAGCACCGTCTCCATCATCCCGGGCATCGAGATCGCGGCGCCGGACCGCACCGACACCAGGAGCGGGTCCTCGGGGTCCCCGAGCCGTCGGCCCATGCGCTCCTCGAGCGCGGCCAGGTGCTCGGTGACCTCGTCGGCCAGCCCGTCCGGCTCGGCACCGTGCTCCAGGTAGTGGCGACACGCGTCGGTGCTGATCGTGAAGCCCGGTGGCACCGGCAGTCCGAGGTTGGTCATCTCGGCGAGGTTGGCGCCCTTCCCGCCGAGCAGGTCCTTCTGGTCCTTGCTGCCCTTGTCGAAGCCCTGCACGTAGGTCGTCACGGCCCGATGGTCCATCGTCGAGGGGTGGTTGGGGAAGGCCCGAGGGCCGACCCGCGACGGGACCTCCGGCCCTGGGGTGCCCCGGAGTCGGGTGGTGTGCTGTGCACAGGTGGCGAGGCACCCGCTCCACTGGGAGGCCGACGACCGGGGGAGACCCCGGCGGGGCCAGACTCCGACACCGTGTCAAACGGCCCACGGGTGCCTCGCCGCCTCACTGCTGTCCAGGGCTCAGCCGGTCGACCCCGCCATCACCGCCGAGCCGGTCAGCCGGCCCGTGGCCAGGTCCGTGAGCGCCCGGTCCACCTCCTCGAAGGGGTACGTCGTGGTGTGCACGCGCAGCGGCAGCCGGGCCGCGAGCGCGAGCAGCTCCTCCCCGTCCGCGCGGGTGTTGGCGGTCACCGAGGTGACGGTGCGCTCCAGGAACAGGTCGCGGTCGTAGTCGATCTCCGGGATCGGGCTCATGTGGATCCCGGCCAGCGCGAGGGTCCCGCCGCGGTCGAGCGCCCGCAGCGCCACGGGGACCAGCTCCCCGGCGGGCGCGAACACGATGGCCGAGTCGAGGGGCACGGGTGGCGGGTCGGTGGGCCCGCCGGCCCAGGCGGCGCCCAGCTCGAGGGCCAGCGCCCGGGCGGCCTCCCCACGGGTCATCACGTGCACCTCGGCACCCTGGGCGACCGCGACCTGGGCGGTGATGTGCGCGCTGGAGCCGAAGCCGAGGATGCCGAGCCGGCCGCCCGGGGGCAGCGCCGCGCGGCGCAGGGCCCGGTAGCCGATGATGCCGGCGCAGAGCAGCGGAGCGGCGCGCTCGTCGTCGACCTCGTCCGGCAGGCGGTAGGCGTAGGCGGCGGGCACCACGGCGTACTCCGCGAACCCGCCGTCCGCGTCCCAGCCCGTGTACTCCGACCGCGGGCAGAGGTTCTCGGCGCCGCGGCGGCACCACGCGCAGGTCTGGCAGGTGCGGCGCAGCCAGGCGATGCCCACCCGGTCGCCCTCGGTGAACCGGGTGACCCCGGCGCCCAGCCCGACGACGCGGCCCACCACCTGGTGCCCCGGGACGGTACCGGGCCGCCGGGGCGGCAGGTCGCCCTCGGCCAGGTGCAGGTCGGTACGGCACACGCCGCACGCGTCGACGCGCACGAGGACCTCGTCGGGGGCGGGCCTCGGCACCTCGCGGGTCGCGAGGGAGACAGGTCGGTCCGTCATCGGTCCGGGCGTGGTGACCGCCCAGGCGCGCATCGTCTCGTCCATCCGTCCCTTCGTACCGCACCGGGCGGACGCGCGCCCGGCCCTTCGTCCCCGGCCGACAGGTGACGTTCGGCCCTACTCGGTGCTCCGCCCCCCGGATGTGCTGGGGGCGAGCAGACGAAAGGAGAGGGTCATGACAGCGATTGCCCATCGGAACGGCACCTCGCTCATCGGGGAGCTGATGGAGTGGATGGGCGCGACGGCCACCGAACCGGAGATCCGGGTCGAGGAGTACGTCGAGGACGGTCGGCACGTGATCAGGGCGGACATGCCCGGGGTCGACCCCCGCAAGGACATCTCGCTGACCGTGCGCGGCAACGTGCTGACGCTGCGCGGCGAGCGTCGTGCCGAGCAGCACGACCGGCACCGCAGCGAGATCCGCTACGGCAGCTTCGAGCGGATGATCACGCTGCCTCGGGACGCGCGTCCCGAGGACGTGACCGCCGAGTACGTCGACGGTGTGCTCACCGTCTCGATGCCCGTGACCGGCTCGCCGGAACCGGTCACCATCCCGGTCACGCACCGGGAGCCGGCCGACGCCTGAACGTCGCCGGCGATCAGCCCGCCCGGTCCGGACGAATGCCCTCTCTGCAAGAGGGACGCCCCGGACCGGGCGGGTGCCTGCGGTCGCCCTTGTCGTGGGGGACCGGGCCAGCGACGATCAGAGGACCGACCGAGGGAGTGCCACCGTGACCGAGAGCCCGGCCCGAACCGCCTCGCAGCACGACCTGGACCTGCTGGACGCGTGGTGGCGGGCGGCCAACTACGTGAGCGTCGGCCAGATCTACCTGCTCGACAACCCGCTGCTCCGCCGCCCGCTGGAGCCCGAGGACATCAAGCCGCGGCTGCTCGGCCACTGGGGCACCACCCCCGGGCTCAACCTGGTCTGGACCCACCTCAACCGGCTGATCCGCGAGCGCGACGTGAACGCGATCTTCCTCGGCGGGCCCGGTCACGGCGGCCCGGCCGCGGTGGCCAACGCCTGGCTCGAGGGCACCTACTCGGAGGTCTACCCCGCCGTCGGTCCCGACGAGGAGGGGCTCCGGCGGCTGTTCCGACAGTTCTCCTTCCCGGGCGGCATCCCCAGCCACATCGCCCCGGAGACCCCCGGGTCGATCCACGAGGGCGGCGAGCTCGGCTACGTGCTGTCGCACGCGTACGGCGCCGCCATGGACAACCCCGACCTGCTGGTCGCCGCCGTCGTCGGGGACGGTGAGTTCGAGACCGGACCGCTGGCCACGTCCTGGCACGCCAACAAGTTCGTCGACCCGGTGCACGACGGAGCGGTGCTCCCGATCCTCCACCTCAACGGCTACAAGATCGCCAACCCCACGGTCCCCGCCCGGATCCCGCGCGAGGAGCTGCTCAGCCTGCTGCGCGGCTACGGCCACGACGTCATCACCGTGGAGGGCGACGACCCGATGACGGTGCACGCCGCGATGGTCGAGGCCCTCGACACCGCGCACGACCGGATCCTCGACATCCAGCGCCGCGCCCGGGAGGACGGCGACCTCGAGCGACGTCCCTGGCCGATGATCCTGCTGGTGACGCCGAAGGGCTGGACCGGGCCGCGGACCGTCGACGGCGTCCAGGTCGAGGACACCTGGCGGTCGCACCAGGTGCCGCTGGCGGAGACGCGTGGGAACGACGACCACCGGGCCGAGCTCGAGAGGTGGCTGCGGTCCTACCGGCCCGAGGAGCTGTTCGACGAGTCCGGCCGGCTGGTGCCGGAGCTGCGCGAGCTCGCCCCGCGGGGCACCCGCAGGATGAGCGCCAACCCGCACGCCAACGGGGGCCTGCTCCGTCGGCCCCTGGACCTGCCGCCCTGGCGGGACGCGGCGGTCCGGGTCGCGGAGCCCGGTGGCTCGATCCACGAGCCCACCCGCGAGCTCGGCCGCTGGCTGGCCGAGGTCGTGCGGCGCAACCCGGAGACGTTCCGGGTCTTCGGCCCCGACGAGACCGCGTCGAACCGCCTCGACGCGGTGTACGGCGTGACCGACAAGGTCTTCGCCGGCGAGATCCGGCCGGTGGACCTGCACCTGGCGCACAGCGGGCGGGTCGTGGAGATGCTGTCCGAGCACACCTGCCAGGGCTGGCTCGAGGGCTACCTGCTCACCGGTCGCCACGGCCTGTTCAGCTGCTACGAGGCGTTCATCCACATCGTCGACTCGATGCTCAACCAGCACGCGAAGTGGCTGAAGACCACCCGCACGCTGGAGTGGCGGCCGCCGATCGCCTCGCTCAACTACCTGCTCACCTCGCACGTGTGGCGCCAGGACCACAACGGCTTCTCCCACCAGGACCCCGGGTTCATCGACCACGTCGTCAACAAGAAGGCCGACGTCGTCCGGGTCTACCTGCCGCCGGACGCCAACACGCTGCTGTCCACGATGGCGCACTGCCTGGAGAGCACCCACTACGTCAACGTGGTCGTGGCCGGCAAGCAGCCCTGCTTCGACTGGCTGGACCCCGACGAGGCCGACCTGCACTGCGCCCGCGGGCTCGGCATCTGGGACTGGGCGTCCCACGGCGGCGACGAGCCCGACGTCGTGCTCGCCTGCGCCGGCGACGTACCGACGCTGGAGGCGCTCGCCGCGGCGTCGATCCTGCGCACGCACCTGCCGGACCTGCGGGTGCGGTTCGTCAACGTCGTCGACCTGATGCGGCTCCAGGACGAGCGGGAGCACCCGCACGGCCTGCCCGACCGCGACTTCGACACGATCTTCACCGCCGACCGGCCGATCATCTTCGCCTACCACGGCTACCCGTGGCTGATCCACCGCCTGGCGTACCGGCGCCACGGGCACCCCCACCTGCACGTGCGCGGCTACAAGGAGGAGGGCACGACCACCACGCCGTTCGACATGGTGATGATGAACGACCTCGACCGCTACCACCTGGTCATGGACGTCATCGACCGGGTGCCGAGCCTCGGGCCACGGGCGGCGGACCTGCGCCAGGAGATGCAGGACACCCGGCGGCGGGCACGGCAGTGGACCCGCGACCACGGCGAGGACCTGCCCGAGGTGCGCGAGTGGTCCTGGTCGGAGAGCCTCCGGCCGGGCCACGGGCACTCGCCGTCGACCACCGCGCAGCCGCGGCCGCCCGACGACAACTGAGGGAGCCGCCGGTCAGTCCCAGCCGAGCACCTCGCCGACCTCGCGGGCGATCGCGAGCTCCTCGTCGGTCGGCACCACCAGCACGTCGACCCGCGACCCGTCGGTGCTGATCCGGCGCACGCCGCGCTCGTCCGCGTCGTTGCGGGCGAGGTCGACCTCGATGCCCAGGGGCTCCAGCCCGCGCAGCGACTGCTCGCGGACCGGCGCGACGTTCTCGCCGACGCCGGCGGTGAAGACGATCGCGTCGGCGCCGCCCAGCACCGCCAGGTAGGCGCCGACGTACTTGCGGATCCGGCGGCAGTAGACCTCGAGGGCGAGCGCCGCTCGACGGTCGCCGGCGTCGATGGCCGACATCAGCTCCCGGAAGTCGCTGGTCCACGCGAGTCCGCGCAGCCCGCTGCGGTGGTTGAGCAGCTCGTCGAGCCCGTCGAGGTCGAACCGGGCGTGCCGCATCAGGTGCAGCAGGATCCCGGGGTCGACGTCGCCCCCGCGGGTGCCCATGACCAGCCCCTCCAGCGGGGTGAGGCCCATGCTGGTGTCGAGCGGACGGCCGTGCCCGATCGCCGCCGCGGAGGCGCCGTTGCCGAGGTGCAGCGTGATCAGGTCGAGCTCCGCCACGTCCCTGCCCAGGAAGGCGGCGGCCTCGCCGGCGACGTACCGGTGGCTGGTGCCGTGCATGCCGTACCGCCGGATCTCCTCGGCGCCGGCGAGGTCGGCGTCCAGCGCGTACGTCGCCGCCGCCTCCGGCAGCGCGGTGAAGTACGCCGTGTCGAACACCGCGACCTGCGGCACGTCGGGGAACGCCTCGCGGGCCCGCCGGATGCCCTCGGCCGCCGGCGGGTTGTGCAGCGGCGCCAGCCGGGCCAGGTCCTCGACGCTGGCGAGGAGTGCGTCGTCGACGACCTCGGGCGAGGTGTGCCGGGACCCGCCGTGCACGACGCGGTGCCCGACCGCGGCCACCTCCGCCCCGTGGTCGCGGACCTCGGCGACCACCTGGTCGAGGGCCGGACCGAAGTCGCGGTCGGTGATCTCCTCCACGTGGCCGCCGAGCAGCCGGGCGCCGTCCGGCAGCGCGAGCAGCCGGTACTTCAGCGACGAGGAGCCGGCGTTGAGGACGAGGACGGTGCGGGGGTGCACGCCGTCCAGCGTCCCACGCCGCTACCGGCCCGCCGCCTCCATGTCGAAGACGATGCGGGCGTTGGTCCGCCCGTGCAGGACGTCGTCGATCGCGGCGTTGACCTCGTCGAGCTTGCGCGTCTCCGCGACCACCCGGGTCCGGCCCCGGGCGTGCAGCTCGAAGACCTCCGCCAGGTCCTGGCGGGTCCCCACGATCGAGCCGATCACCGAGATGCCCTTGAGCACGACCGGGAAGATCGGCAGCGCCATCGGGCCCTCGCTCTCGGGCGGCAGCCCCACGCAGACCAGCCGGCCGCCGCGCCGCAGCGCCGCGAAGGCCTGCTCGAAGACCGAGGGCAGCACTGCGAGCACCACGGCGACGTCCGCGCCGCCGAGCTCCTCGATGGCGGCCACCGGGTCGGTGGTCGCGGCGTTGACCACGTGGTCGGCGCCGAGCTCGGTCGCCATCGCCAGCTTCGCGTCCTCCACGTCGACCGCGATGACGACGCCGCCGACGATCCGGGCGTACTGGACGGCGAGGTGGCCGAGGCCGCCCACCCCGAAGACCGCGACCCGCTCGGTCGGGCGGACCCGGGCGACCTTGATCGCCTTGTACGTCGTGACGCCCGCGCAGGTCAGCGGCGCCGCGTCGTGCGGCCGACCCCGTCCGGGACCGGGACGGCGTAGTCGGCATCGGCGACGGCGTACTCGGCGAGGCCGCCGTCGACGGAGTAGCCGGTGTTCTGCTGGTGCTCGCAGAGGGTCTCCCAGCCGCGGACGCACTGGTCGCAGTGGCCGCAGGCGTGGCCGAGCCAGGGGAGCGCCACCCGGTCGCCGACCGTGCGGACGGTGACGCCCGGCCCGACGGCCTCGACGATGCCGACCCCCTCGTGGCCGGGGACGAACGGAGGGCTCGGCTTCACGGGCCAGTCCCCGTGGGCGGCGTGGATGTCGGTGTGGCAGAGCCCGCTGCTCTCGATGCGGACCAGGACCTGTCCCGGCCCGGGTGTCGGGACCGGTCGGTCCTCGACGACGAGCGGCTCGGTGAAGCTGGTGACGACGGCGGCCTTCATGGCGTCTCCTCCTGGGTGAGCGGGAGTCCTCGCCGCTGGTCGGCGGGGACCTCGGGGACCACGACCAGCGGAGACGTCGTCGCCTCCAGGACGGCCGCGGCCCGGTCCGGCAACGGCTGCCGGTCCGGTGCCTGGTGGGGGGAGCCGGCCACCACGACGAGGGCCCAGCGCCGGTCGTCGGTGAGCGTCTCCCTGAGGTCGTCGCTGTCGAGGCGCAGCGAGAGGCGCACCTCGGGGAACTTGTCCGCCAGCCCGGCGACCGCCTCGGCCAGCTGGAGGCGCAGCTCACCCTGGTCGGCGGGCGGTTGCCCGGCGGGCAACGAGAGCGACGTCGGACGGGTGGCGGACAGCGCGACCTGGAGCGGCAGGTCGCGCAGCGAGGCCTGCCGGAACGCGAGCTCGAGGGCCGGGAGCGACCCGACGGTCCCGTCCGCCCCCACGAGCACCGCCTCGGCCGACGAGGGTGCGGTGGCCGGGCACAGCACGACGGGACAGGCCGCCCGGCCGGTCACGGCGGTGGCCACCCGACCGGGACGGTCGCGCACACCGAGGACGAGCAGGTGCGCCTGGGTCGAGAGGTCGACCAGGACCTGCTCGGCGTCGCCGTGGAGCCAGGCGCCGGTGACGTCGAGGTCCGGGGCCGACCGGCGGGCCCGGGTGACCGCGCGCGAGACGAGCCCGTCCCGTGTCGACCCCCGGTCGTCCACGTGGGCCACGCTGAGGTGCCGCCGCTCCAGCCCGGCCGCCTCCACGGCCCAGGTCAGGGCGCGTGCCGGGTCGTCCCTGCCCACGATGCCCACCAGGACCGTGCCGCCCGCGATCTCCGCGGTGCTCATGACCTCGCCCCGAGGTCCGGCCCCTCGCGGAGGCCGCGGCTGCGGTCGGCGGGCACGGCGTCAGATCCCGTCCCGCTCGATCGGGCAGGTCATGCAGCGCGGACCGCCGCGGCCGCGCCCGAGCTCGCTGCCCGGGATCGTGACCACCTCGATGCCGTGCTTGCGCAGGAAGGTGTTGGTGGTGACGTTGCGCTCGTAGGCGACGACGACGCCGGGCTCGACGGCGAGCACGTTGCAGCCGTCGTCCCACTGCTCCCGCTCGGCCGAGTGCACGTCCTGGGTCGGCGTGAGCACGTGGATCCGGTCCAGCCCGAGCGCCTCCGCGATCGTGGCGTGCATCCGCTCGGGCGGGTGCGCGGTGACCTTGAGCTCCTTGGCGGTGTCACCGGGCTCGATCGTGTACGACGGCAGCATCCCCAGGCCGACGTACTGGGTGAAGGTCTCCTCGTCGACCATCGTCATCACGGTGTCGAGGTGCATGAAGGCCCGTCGCTGCGGCATCGCCAGCGCGACGATCCGGCTGGCGCTGCCGGCGTCGAACAGCCGGCGCGCCAGCCGCTCCACGCCCTGCGGCGTGGTGCGCTCGCTCATGCCGACCAGGACGGCGCCGCGGCCGAGCACGAGGACGTCGCCGCCCTCGGTGGTGGCGGCGCCGCCGGCGGTGCCCTCGGCCCAGACGTGGAACGACGCGTCCGCGAACGTCGGGTGCCAGCGGTAGATCGCCTCGTAGTGCAGGGTCTCGCGCATCCGGGCCCGCTTGCGCATCGCGTTGATCGACACGCCGTCGTAGACCCAGGCCGAGGTGTCGCGGGTGAAGAGGTGGTTGGGCAGCGGCGGCAGCAGGAAGTCGTCGAGCCCCAGGGCCTGGACGACCACCGACGGGGGCTCGTCGATCCGCTCGAGCAGCTCGCGCTTGGTCATCCCGCCGATGAGGTACGTCGTCAGCTCCCGCTCGTCCATGCCGGCGAACAGCGCGTGCAGGGCGTCGAGCGCCATCGGCCCGTAGATCCGTTCGTCGAGGGTGGCCGCCACGACGTGCTTGCGCGCCTCGGGGACGGCGAGGGTCTCGGCGAGCAGCTCGTGCAGGAGGTGCACCCGCACCCCGCGCTCGCGGAGCGCCTCGGCGAACGCGTCGTGCTCCTGCTTGGCCCGCTTCACCCAGAGCACGTCGTCGAACAGGTAGTCGTCGTGGTTGGTCGGGGTGAGCCGCTTCAGCTCGAGGTCCGGCCGGTGCAGGATCGCCTGCCGCAGGCGCCCGACCTCGGAGTCGACGTGCAGGTCCATGGTCTCCCTCTCCTCGCTGCCTCCTCGCTGCCTGTCCTCCAGCGTCGACGACCGGGGCGCCGTGGGAGAGGGCCCAAGGTCCCGCCAGGCGAGGCCGATCGACCGGTCCGGACGACGAGGGGCGGTGGTTCGGTGAGGACGACAGAGGCATGTCCATCCGAGAGGCACCACCATGGCCACCACGAGACCGGCCGCACGGAACGCCGCGGCCCACAAGAGGCAAGAGGCCCCGCCCACACCCAGGCGGTTCCGGTTCCCGAGCGCGTTCACCGTGCTCTTCGGGGTGACCATCGCGGTGTGGGTGCTGGCCTTCGTCATCCCGACCGGCGCCTACCAGACCGACGCCGAGACCGGCCGGCCCGTCCCCGGGAGCTACGAGCGGACCGACACCGCGATCTCGTTCGGCGACCGGCTGATGGACCTGTTCCTGGCGCCCATCAACGGCCTGTACGGCGTGATCAACGCCGACGGCTGGATCGGGCCCTACGAGTCCGGTGAGCTGTACGGCGCGGCCGGCGTGTTCCTGTTCGTCCTCGCCATCGGCGTCTTCATCACGATGGCGATGCGCACCGGCGCGATCGAGAACGGCGTCGCGCGGGTCGCCCAGCGGATGAGCACCCGCGGCACCATCCTGATCGGGGTGCTGATGGTCCTGTTCTCGGTCGGGGGCACCACCGAGGGCATGGCCGAGGAGACGCTGGCCTTCTACGCGCTGCTGATCCCGCTGATGCTCGCGCTCGGCTACGACCGGATGGTCGCGGCGGCCACGATCCTCGTGGGCGCCGGCGTCGGCGTCCTCGCCTCGACGGTCAACCCGTTCGCCACGGGCGTCGGCTCGGGGGCAGCGGACATCGGGATCGGCGACGGCATCGGGCTGCGGTTCGTGATGTACCTGGTGCTGGTGCCGGTCTCCGTGTGGTGGGTGATCCGCTACGCCCGCCGGGTCAAGGAGGACCCGTCGAGGTCGAAGGTCGGCGAGGTCGAGGGCGACGCGGAGCTGCGCGCCCAGGGCCTGCGCGAGGCGCCGTGGCTGACCTGGCGGGACAAGACCGTGCTCGGCCTGGTCGCGGTCACCTTCGCGTTCATGATCTACGCGATCGTGCCGTGGGCCCAGGTCGTCGACGGACCGGACGCGGCCAGCTACGGCTGGCAGCTCGACTGGTACTTCCCCGAGCTCGCCGCGCTGTTCATCGCGATGTCGATCGTGGTGGGCCTGGTCGGCGGCCTCGGCGAGAAGGGCATGACCGACACCATCGTCAAGGGCGCCGGGGACTTCATCGGCGTCGGCCTGATCATCGTGCTGGCCCGCGGCATCACCGTGATCATGAACAACGCCGAGATCACCGGCACGATCCTGCACTCGATGGAGGAGGCGGTCTCGGACACCAGCTCCGGGCTGTTCGCCTTCCTCATGTTCGTGATCAACCTGCCGCTCGCGTTCCTGGTGCCGTCGACGTCCGGCCACGCGACGCTGGCGATGCCGATCCTGGCGCCGCTCGCGGACTTCGCGAACGTCGAGCGGAGCATCGTGGTCACCGCGTTCCAGTCGGCCTCCGGCGTGGTCAACCTGATCACCCCCACGTCCGCGGTGGTCATGGGCGGCCTGGCGCTGGCCAAGGTCCGCTACGACCAGTACCTGCGGTTCGTGCTCCCGCTGGTCGGGATCCTGGCGGCCCTGTCCGCCGTGCTGATCACCGCGGGAGCGCTGCTCTAGGGAGAGGGGCAGCGGACGGTCCCGAGCCGCCTCGTCGGCGGCTCGGGACCGTCACCCACGGAGAGGAGACCACGGTGTTCACGATCCGCGCGACGGGCGGCGTCGCCCTGTTCCTGGCGGGGACCACCTGGCTGTGGCTCACCCCGGAGCTCGCCAGCCGGTCGGTCGACACCACCGGCGCACTGTGGGCGGCCACCCGGGTGCTCGGCCTGGTCACCCTGCTCGGGTTCAGCGCCGCCACCTGGGGGCTGGTCGCCCGCCACCCGTGGTGGGAGGGCGTGACCCTGGGGTCCGCGCTGGTCGGACTGCTCACGCTGGTGCCGTACGCCGTCGCGGCCTCGCGAGGGGGCGAGTCCGCCGGTGCCTGGACCTGGAACGTCCTCGTGCACGTGGTGATGGTCGCCGGCGTCCTGGTGCTGCTGCTCGTGCCGACCCTGGAGCGGTGGGTGAGCCGGCACGTGACCGGGACCTGACCGCCCGGGACCTTGGTCCCGCCACGAGCGTGCCTGCGGCCCGTGCCCGCGACGGTGCCGACGGACGAGGCTCGGACCAGCGCCGCGCCGCGGCGTGTGTGCATGCGACGAACGGGAAACCGCACCATGGTGGACATGGCCACGACGAGACGGCCGGCGACGACCTCGGGAGCGGAGGGTGCGGGTCGGCCGTACCTGATGCTGACGCTGGCCACGGTCGGCTTCGCGATCAACTTCTGGGCGTGGGCGCTGCTCAGCCCGCTCGGCCCGGTCTACCGGAGCTCCGGCCGGCTGGGCAGCATCTCCGAGTCCGACGTCGCGCTGCTGGTCGCGGTGCCGGTGATCGTGGGCTCGCTGGGCCGGATCCCGGTCGGCGCGCTCACCGACAGGTTCGGCGGCCGGGTGATGTTCCCCCTCGTGAGCGCGGCGACGATCGTGCCGGTCGTGTTCATCGGCCTGCTCGGCCAGGACTCGTACCCCGCGCTGCTCGTCGCGGGCTTCTTCCTCGGCATCGGCGGTACGGCGTTCGCGGTCGGGGTGCCGTTCGTCAACGCCTGGTTCCCGCCCGAGCGGCGCGGCCTCGCGGTCGGCGTGTTCGGCGCCGGCATGGTCGGCACCGCGATCAGCGCGCTGACCACGGTCACGCTCTACGAGGACGTCGGCGACACGGTGCCGTTCCTGCTCACCGCCGCGGCGCTCGCGGTCTACGCCGTCGTCGCCTGGCTGGTGCTGCGCGACGCCCCGGGCCGGACCGCGCCGAGCGGCTCGCTGCTGTCGCGGCTCGCGGCGAACGCCCGGCTGCCGATCACCTGGCAGGCCTGCATCCTCTACGCGGTCGCGTTCGGCGGGTACGTCGCGTTCTCGGTCTACCTGCCGGCGTACCTGAAGACCGCGTGGGAGCTCGACCCGGCGGACGCCGCGAACCGGATGGCCGGGTTCGTCGTGGTCGCGGTCGTGATGCGCCCCGTCGGCGGCTGGCTCTCCGACCGCCTGGGCGCGATCCCGGTGCTGGCGGCCGGGTACGCCGTGGTCGTGGCCGGCGCCGCGGTCGCCGCCGAGACCCCGATCCTCGAGCACGTCGGCACGATCGCGTTCCTCGCGATGGCCGCCGCGCTCGGCTCCGGCAGCGGGGCGACGTTCGCGCTGGTCGCGAAGGTCACCGAGCCGTCACGTGTCGGCGGGGTCACCGGCCTCGTGGGTGCGGCCGGCGGGCTGGGTGGCTTCGCGCCGCCCCTGCTGATGGGCTACATCTACGGCCGCACCGACTCCTACGCGATCGGGCTGTGGCTGCTGTCCGTCACCGCGGCGCTGACGCTGGTGCTCACGCTCACCGTGGTCCGCCGCACCGCCGCCGCTCACGACGCGACGGTCGCCGGGACGAGGACCGTGCGCAGGACATGACGCAGCATCGCGACCAGCACCACGAGCCACGCGCCGAACGCCACCCACAGCTCGACGCTGCCGATCCGCTCGACGAGGGGCAGGTCGTCCGCCTCGCCGAGGTAGATGCCCGCGACGGCGTACATGCCGAGCGGGAAGATGATGCTCCACAGCGTGGCCTCGTACCGCAGCGGCACCCGCTGCCGGACGTGCCGCCACCAGCCGGCCGCCACCAGCACCGGGATCAACCAGGTCGCGAAGCCCCAGAAGACCACCGAGAGACCGGCGACCAGCCCGCGGGTGGCGGTCACCATCGGGGCGTCGGCCATCTCCACGATCCGGGCTCCGGCGAGGACCGTGATCGCCATCGCCCCCATCGCCACCCAGTACGGCGGGGTCAGCTCCTCGGGCCCGAACGGGTAGAGCATCAGCCGCAGCGCCACGAAGACGCCGGCCGCGGCGTAGAGGAAGGTGCCCACCGACCACGAGGTGACGGCGAGCAGCGCCAGCCCGTTGCGCGCGCCGCCGTGGACCGGCTCGAGGGTCGCCGCCGCGATCGCGACGGACTGGCTGGCCACCACCCAGATGAACCAGGTGCCGTTGGCGTCGGCGACCACCGGGTGGTCCCGGTGCCGCAGCACGGCCGTCCACGGCACGACGTACCCGAGCACCGCCCAGACGACGCCGGAGCAGCAGAGCAGCACCGCGGTGGCCGTGTGGTGGCCGTCCATGGCCAGCCGCACGCCCAGCACGTTCGTCCCGGCGACGAAGGTGAAGAACCCGAACGCGCGGCGCGGGTCGGTGAAGTCCTCGACCACCGCGGTCCGGAAGCCGGCGAGCCGCACGACGTTGAGCGACAGCAGCACGACGAACGCCGTCACGCAGACGCCGAGCAGGACGTCGGAGAGGAGCTCGACCTCCTCGAGCCGCATGCCCACCGAGATGATGCCGCTGGCCATCACGAGCGCGAAGTAGCCGGGGGTCAACGTCTCGACGGCGACGCGGGCCCGCTCCCTGCGGCTCTCGCCGGTCATGCCCGCAGGCTACGGCGTGCGGTCCCGAACCCCCGGGGCACGAACCCTTTCGATACCCGGGACGGCGTGACAGCATCGGCTGCGAGGCGAGCCCCCCAGCGAGAGCGAACCGATCACGACATCCACGAGCACGCACGGGGAAGGCGGCGAGCGTGAGCACCGAGGTGCGTCCCGACGGCAGGAGCCACGAGCGGAGCGGCACAGGGTCGGGAACAGCGGGGTTGGACACGCCGCTGGTGGACGCCCTGGTCCGCACCCGGCGCTACTTCACCCGGGGTGAGGTCTCGCCCGACCTGCGCACCCTGACCAAGAAGGGCGGTCGCGAGGCCGACGACTTCTACCGGGACCGGTGGAGCCACGACAAGGTGGTCCGCTCCACCCACGGCGTCAACTGCACGGGCTCCTGCTCCTGGAAGGTCTACGTCAAGGACGGGATCATCACCTGGGAGACCCAGCAGACCGACTACCCCTCGCCGGGCCCGGACCGCCCGGACTACGAGCCGCGCGGTTGCCCGCGCGGCGCGGCGTTCTCCTGGTACACCTACTCGCCGACGCGGATCCGCTACCCCTACGTGCGCGGCACGCTGCTGCAGATGTACCGCGAGGCCAAGCGGCAGCACGACGGCGACCCGGTGCGCGCCTGGGCGCACGTGGTCGACCACCCGCTGCGGGCCAGGGCCTACAAGTCCGCGCGCGGCAAGGGCGGCCTGGTCCGGGCGACCTGGGACGAGGCGGTCGAGATGGTCGCCGCCGCCTACGTGCACACCATCCAGAAGTGGGGCCCGGACCGGGTCGCCGGGTTCTCGCCGATCCCCGCGATGTCGATGGTGTCGCACGCCTCCGGTGCGCGGTTCACCCAGCTGGTCGGCGGCGCCATGCTCAGCTTCTACGACTGGTACGCCGACCTGCCGGTCGCGTCCCCGCAGGTCTTCGGCGACCAGACCGACGTACCGGAGTCGGGGGACTGGTGGGACGCCGGCTACCTGATCATGTGGGGCTCCAACGTGCCGGTCACCCGCACGCCCGACGCGCACTGGATGACCGAGGCCCGCTACCGCGGCCAGAAGGTCGTGGTGGTCTCGCCGGACTACGCCGACAACGTGAAGTTCGCCGACGACTGGCTCGCCCCCAGGCCCGGCACCGACGCCGCGCTCGCGCTGGCGATGGGGCAGGTGATCCTCCAGGAGTTCTTCGTCGAGCGGACCACGCCGTACTTCGACGGGTACGTCAAGCGCTACACCGACCTGCCGTTCCTGGTGCGGATCGAGGACGGCCGGCCCGGCAAGCTGCTCACCGCCGAGGACGTGCCCGAGCACGTGGCCGAGGAGAACGCGGCGTTCAAGCCGGTGCTGCTCGACTACCTGACCGGGCACACCGTGGTGCCCAACGGCACCCTCGGTCACCGGTTCGGCGAGACCGGCGAGGGTCGGTGGAACCTCGACCTCGGCAGGGTCCAGCCCACGCTGTCCCTGCGCGGCCGTGAGACGGTGGAGATCACCCTGCCGCTCTTCGGCGAGGTCGACGGCAGCCCGGGGGAGACGACGGCCTCGGTGCCGGTCCACCGGGTGGCCGGCCACACCGTCACCACGGTCTACGAGCTGATGCTGGCGCGGTACGCCGGCTACACCCCCGAGTGGCAGGAGCAGGTCACCGGCGTGCCCGCGGCCGCCGTCCGCCGGATCGCCCGCGAGCTCGCCCGCAACAGCGAGGAGTCCCGCGGCCGCTCGATGATCCTGATGGGCGCGGGCACCAACCACTGGTTCCACTCCGACACGATCTACCGGGCGTTCCTCGCGCTGACCACGCTCACCGGCTGCCAGGGCGTCAACGGCGGCGGCTGGGCCCACTACGTCGGCCAGGAGAAGGTGCGGCCGGTCACCGGGCACGCCCACATCGCCAACGCGCTCGACTGGAGCCGCCCGCCGCGGAACATGATCCAGACGGCGTACTGGTACCTGCACGCCGACCAGTTCCGCTACGACCACTTCGGTGCCGACACGCTCTCGGCGGCGACCGCGCAGGGACAGCTCGCCGGGCTCACCACCGCCGACGTGCTCGCCAAGAGCGCCCGGCTCGGCTGGATGCCGTCGTACCCCACCTTCGACCGGAACCCGCTCGACCTCTGCGACGAGGCCGCGGCGGCCGGGCGACCGGTCGCCGAGCACGTCGTCGCCGGCCTGCAGGACGGGAGCCTGCGGTTCGCCGGCGAGGACCCGGACGCGCCGGAGAACTTCCCGCGGGTGCTCGCGGTCTGGCGCGCCAACCTGCTCGGCTCGTCGGCGAAGGGCAACGAGTACTTCCTCAAGCACCTGCTGGGCACCACCGCGTCGCTGCGCGCGACCGAGGCGCCCGAGGGCAGGCGGCCGCGCGACGTGCGCTGGGTCGACGAGGCGCCCGAGGGCAAGCTCGACCTGCTGCTCTCGCTGGACTTCCGGCAGACGTCGACCACGCTCTTCTCCGACGTCGTGCTGCCTGCGGCCACCTGGTACGAGAAGCACGACCTCAACACCACGGACATGCACCCCTTCGTGCACTCGTTCAACCCGGCCATCGCGCCGCCCTGGCAGACGCGCACCGACTGGGACGCGTTCCGCGCGATCGCGCAGAAGTTCTCCGAGCTCGCCGGGCCGCGGCTCGGGGTGCGCAAGGACGTCGTCGCGCTGCCGCTGACCCACGACACCCCCGACGCGCTGGCCACCCCGCACGGCGCGGTGCGCGACTGGCGGCTGGGGGAGTGCGACCCGGTGCCGGGTGTGACCATGCCGAAGCTGGTCGAGGTCGAGCGCGACTACGGGGCCGTCGCCGAGAAGTACGACGCGGTCGGGCCGCTGCTCGACACGCTCGGCACCAGCACCAAGGGCGTCACCTACGACGTCACGCAGTCGATCGACCACCTGCGCGCCAAGAACGGCGCGATCCGCGGCGGCGTCGCCGACGGCCGGCCCTCGCTGGTGCGGGACGTGCACGTCTGCGAGGCGATCCTGGCGCTCTCCGGGACGACCAACGGACACCTCGCGGTGCAGGGCTTCAAGACGCTCGAGCGCCGGACCGGTCACCGGCTGCACGACCTGGCTGCCGAGCACGAGGGCAAGCAGATCACCTTCGCCGACACCCAGGCCGCGCCGCAGCCGGTGATCACCTCGCCGGAGTGGTCGGGCTCGGAGTCCGGCGGCCGCCGCTACTCGCCGTTCACGATCAACGTCGAGCGGCTCAAGCCCTGGCACACGCTCACCGGCCGGCAGACCTTCTACCTCGACCACGACTGGATGACCGAGCTCGGCGAGTCGCTGCCGGTGTACCGGCCGCCGCTCAACATGGGGGCGCTCTTCGGCGAGCCCGAGGTGGGCGAGGTCGGCGAGCTCGGGGTGACGGTCCGCTACCTCACCCCGCACAACAAGTGGTCGATCCACTCGGAGTACCAGGACAACCTGTTCATGCTGTCGCTCTCGCGCGGCGGGCAGACGATCTGGATGAGCGAGGCCGACGCGGCCAAGGTCGGGGTGCGCGACAACGACTGGGTCGAGGCGGTCAACCGCAACGGCGTCGTGGTGGCCCGGGCGGTCGTCAGCCACCGGATGCCCGAGGGCACGGTGTACATGTACCACGCGCAGGACCGGCTGATCGACGTACCGATCTCGGAGACCTCCGGCCACCGCGGCGGCATCCACAACTCGCTCACCCGGCTGCTGATCAAGCCCAGCCACCTGATCGGCGGCTACGCCCAGCTCACCTACGCCTTCAACTACCTGGGCCCCACCGGCAACCAGCGCGACGAGGTGACGGTGATCCGCAAGCGCGGCCAGGAGGTGCAGTACTGATGTCCATCGGTGGTCGAGCAGGCGCAGCCTCTCGGTGGTCGAGCAGCCCCGGCCGAGCCTGCGAGGCCGGGGCGTGTCGAGACCACTGCGGTGAGTGGTCTCGATACGCCCGCCGCTCGTTCCTCGCGGCGGGCTGCTCGACCAACGAACGGCGCCGCTCGTTCCTCGCGGCGAGCTACTCGACCAACGAACGGCGCCGCTGGCCGAGCGACCGGATGCCGGAGGTGACCCACCGATGAAGGTCATGGCGCAGATGGCGATGGTGATGAACCTCGACAAGTGCATCGGGTGCCACACCTGCTCGGTCACCTGCAAGCAGGCGTGGACCAACCGGGCCGGCACCGAGTACGTCTGGTTCAACAACGTCGAGACCCGGCCCGGCCAGGGCTACCCGCGGCGCTACGAGGACCAGGAGGAGTGGCAGGGCGGCTGGACGCTCAACCGGCGCGGCCGGCTCGCGCTCAAGGCGGGCGGCCGGCTCAAGAAGCTCGCCACGATCTTCTCCAACCCCAAGCTGCCCTCGATCGACGACTACTACGAGCCGTGGACCTACGACTACGCCACGCTCACCGACGCACCGGCCCAGGAGCACACCCCGGTCGCGCGGCCCAGGTCGCTGCTCAGCGGGAAGGACACCAAGATCACCTGGTCGGCCAACTGGGACGACGACCTGGGCGGCTCCGAGGCGACGTTCGCGCACGACCCGGTGCTGCAGAAGGTCTCGACGCAGGTGAAGCGGTCCTTCGAGGACACCTTCATGTTCTACCTGCCGCGGATCTGCGAGCACTGCCTCAACCCGTCGTGCGCCGCGTCCTGCCCGAGCGGAGCCATCTACAAGCGCACCGAGGACGGCATCGTGCTGGTCGACCAGGACCGCTGCCGCGGCTGGCGGATGTGCGTGTCGGGCTGTCCCTACAAGAAGGTCTACTTCAACCACCGCACCGGCAAGGCCGAGAAGTGCACGTTCTGCTTCCCACGCGTCGAGGTGGGGCTGCCGACGGTCTGCTCGGAGACCTGCGTCGGCCGGCTGCGCTACATCGGCCTGGTGCTGTACGACGCCGACCGGGTGCTCGAGGCGGCCGCCGTGCCCGACGAGAAGGACCTGTACGAGGCACAGCGCTCGGTGCTGCTCGACCCGAACGACCCCGAGGTCGCGCGTGCGGCCGAGCGGGACGGGATCCCGCACGACTGGGTGGTCGCGGCGCAGCGGTCGCCGATCCACGCGTTGATCAACGAGTACCGGGTCGCGCTGCCGCTGCACCCGGAGTACCGCACGATGCCGATGGTCTGGTACATCCCGCCGCTGTCGCCGGTCGTCGACGTGGTCCGCGACACCGGTGAGGACGCCGAGGACTCCGGCAACCTGTTCGCCGCGATCGACGCGCTGCGGATCCCGGTCGAGTACCTCGCCGAGCTCTTCACCGCGGGGGACGTCGCCCCGGTCGAGCGGGTGCTCAAGCAGCTCGCCGCGATGCGCGCCTACATGCGCGACATCAACCTCGGCCGTGAGCCGGACCCCGCGATCCCCGAGCGGGTGGGCATGACCGAGGAGCAGATGTACGACATGTACCGGCTGCTCGCGCTGGCGAAGTACGACGAGCGGTACGTGATCCCGCCCGCCCACGCCGAGCAGGCGCACGCCCTCGAGGAGCTCGCCACCGAGTGCGCGCTGGACTACGACGGCGGCCCCGGGATGATGGCCTCCGGCCCGTTCGGCGAGGGCTCCGGCGGCCAGGCCCAGCCGATCGCGGTCGAGAACTTCGAGATGCTGCGGGAGCGGCAGACCTCCGACTCGTTCGCGGCGCCGGACGACAAGGCCCGGCGGGTGAACCTGCTCAACTGGGACGGCAAGGGCGTGCCCGAGGGGCTGTTCCCACCGCGGCGGGACGACCCGGGGGAGGGCGGGTCATGAGCCCCCACCAGGTGACGTGGCAGTGCGCGTCGGTGCTGCTCGGCTACCCCGACGAGCGGCTGCTGGGCGACCTGCCGACGGTCCGGGCCGCCGCCGGAGGCCTGCCCGCAGGGATGGGCGAGCCGCTGCTGCGGGTGGCCGACCACCTCGGCGCGGCGCCGCTCGAGCAGCGGCAGGCGGAGTACGTCGAGACCTTCGACCAGCGCCGCCGGTGCAACCTCTTCCTCACCTACTTCGCCCACGGCGACACCCGCAAGCGGGGGCTGGCGCTGCTGCGCTTCCAGCAGGTCTACCGCGAGGCCGGGCTGGAGCGGGACGGGTCCGAGCTGCCCGACCACCTGTGCGTGGTGCTGGAGTTCGCGACGATCGACCCCGAGCGCGGCCGCGCGCTGCTGCTGGACCACCGGGCCGGGCTGGAGGTGCTCCGGCTGGCGCTGGCCGACGAGGGCAGCGGGTGGGCCGGTGCCCTCGAGGCGGTCTGCGCGACCCTGCCCCCGCTGCGCGGCGACGAGTGGGACGCCGTGCGCCGGCTGGCCGCCGAGGGCCCGCCCGCCGAGGAGGTCGGCCTCACGCCGTACGGCGCCGTCGACCTGCCGATGCCCGCCGTCCGAGGAGCACGCTGATGGACGTCTTCCTGTGGGTGATCGTGCCGTACCTCTGCCTGGCGACCTTCGTGGTCGGGCACTTCTGGCGGTACCGCTACGACAAGTTCGGCTGGACCACCCGGTCCTCCCAGCTGTACGAGGACCGGCTGCTGCGGCTCGGCTCGCCGCTGTTCCACTTCGGGATGCTCGGCGTCGTCGGCGGGCACGTGGTCGGCCTGCTGGTGCCGCGCTCGTGGACCGAGGCCGTGGGCATCGGCGACCACGCCTACCACTACATCGCGATCGTCGGCGGTCTGCTCGCCGGCGTCGCCGCGACCGTCGGGCTGGGCATCCTCGTCTACCGCCGCCGCACGGTCGGGCCGGTCTTCTCGGCGACCACCGTGATGGACAAGGTGATGTACGCCTTCCTGGCCGCGGTGATCCTGCTGGGGATGTGGAACACGATCGCCGGCTCGGTCTTCACGCTCGGCGGTGAGTACAACTACCGCGAGGGCGTCTCGGTCTGGTACCGCTCGTTCCTGGCGTTCGACCCGTCGCCGGAGCTGATGGCGGACGCGCCGATCGGGTTCCAGCTGCACGCCCTCGTGGCGTTCGGGCTGTTCGCGCTGTGGCCGTTCACCCGGCTCGTGCACGTGTTCAGCGCACCGGTCGGCTACCTCACCCGGCCCTACCTTGTCTATCGGAGCCGCGACACCGCGCGGCTCGGCAGCCACCGGCCCCGCCGCGGGTGGGAGCGGGTGAGCTGAGGTGCGGGTCCCGGGGGCCCGCGGTCGAGGGGGAGGGAGACGATCATGAGCTTCGACGAGCACTGGTTCCCGGGCCGGCTCCGAGACCTGCAGCTCTCCGAGTGCCTGGAGCTGGTGGCCAGCCGCCCGGTGGGCCGGATCAGCTACTGCACCACGTCGGGCCCGGTGACGGTGCCGGTCAACCACGTCCTGCTCGAGCGCGACATCCTGCTGCGGACCTCGCCGCACTCGGACCTGGGGCAGCACCTGATCGGCGAGCCGCGGGTGTGCTACCAGGTCGACGACTACGACGACTTCAACCAGTCCGGCTGGAGCGTGCTGGTGCAGGGGCCCGCGCGACTCGTGGAGCCCGAGGACCTGCCCGAGCACGCCGAACGGCCCGCGCCCTGGGTGGAGGGCGTCCGGGCGCTGCACGTGCGGGTCGTGGGGGAGACCGTCACCGGCCGCCGCGTCATCGCCGTGTGACGGCCCCGAGGTCCTCGCTGCGCCGGTCCATCTCCGCGTCCCGGATCAGCTCCGACACCATCTCCTGCGCGTCGGCGATGGTCCGGTCGAGGGTCTGCACGCCGGCGTCGATCCGGTGCGACTCCAAGGACCACTTGGCCACGGCCATGCCCTGGATCAGCGAGTCGTTGATCTCGATCGCCTTCCGGTGCAGCAGCGCGGCCCGGGCCAGCCGGCGCTGCTCCCTCTCGGCCCTCCGCAGGCGGTCGGTCGCCTGACCGAGCAGGACGCCGAGCAGGAGGGGCGGGACGAGCCGCGACAGCCAGCCGGTCGGGGAGAGCGAGACGTCGTCGACGACCACCCAGAGGACGGTCAGGCCTACCGTGACCAGGCCGCCCGGGAGCCCGCCCCGGAGGCCGAACTCGACCGCCAGCAGGGCGACGGGGAGGACGTAGAGCATGGAGTAGGCGTCCTCGATGCTGCCGGTCAGCAGCCGCAGGACCAGCACCGCGGCGAACAGCACGGTCGCCACCGCGAGGGCGACCCCGGGACGCCGACGGAACCACGGCTCGCCGACCGACCCACGCAGCACCCTCCACCTCACGACGCCCATCGTGCCCGCTCCCGGCGCCGGGCAGCAGGGCACAAGGTCACCCGGACCCGCCTCAGGGGTCCCGCGGGTGTGACCGGCTCAGGCCGGGACCCGCGCGGTGAACGCCAGCCGCCAGGCCTCGGGTCCGCGCTCGAGGTAGGTCACCTCGAAGCGGCCCGGTGCGCGCTCCTCGAGCTGGGCCAGCAGCGGCACGGGGTCGTGCGGTGCGACGAGCACCATCCGGCCGCCGTCCGGCACCGCGTCGAGGGCGCCGAAGATCGTCGCGTGCCGGATTGCGTGGGGGATCGACCGCGCGTCCAGCTCCGGCGGCCCGTCGGGGTGCTCGGCGCCGCAGCCGCAGCCGGGTCCCCCGGGTCGCTTCTCGTCGACCGGGTGGCCCGTGTCCGGCTGGCCCGTGCCCGGCTGGCCCGTGCCCGGCTGGCCCGTGCCCAGCTGCTCGTGCACCTGCTCGACCAGCGCGGCCAGGGACACCTCGGGGAGCCGCGCGAGCAGCGGCAGGACCAGCTCGTTCTCCTTCGCGATGTGCGACTCGACGAGGGCCCGCAGCGACAGCGCGGCCCCGGCCGCGCGGACCGCCTCCCCGGCGGACGCGATCGTCTGCACCAGCCGGCCGATGTCCTCGTGCTCGGCGAGCAGCGCGTCGACGAGGAACCGGCCCTCCTCCGTCCTCCGGGCCGCCGGGTAGAGGCTCCGCTCCTCGGCCCGGGCGTGCGGCAGCAGCTCGGTGTCGCACCACGCGACCAGCCGGTAGCGGGCCCCGCCCGCGGTGGCGTCGTCGCCCGCCTCCAGGGCCCCGACGAGCTCCTCGGTCAGCCGGTGCAGCCGGCCCGCCATCTCCGCGTGGTGCTCGGCGACGGCGGTGACGGCGCGGGCGTCGGCCTCGTTCGAGGCGATCTGGATGTCGGTCATGGGCGGACTCCTCCGGGTCGGGTGGTCGGGTCGGGTGGTCGGGTCGGGTGGTGCGGTGCTCCGGATTTTATTACAATCTGTGCCGTGGAAAATAATCGCTGGGCGAACCGTGCGGGACGGGCCGGCCTCGGCCCGGCGCCGGCCCGAGCCCGCCACGAGCGGCTGTCCCCGTCGCGTGCGGAGCTCCTGGAGTCGGTGCGAGCCCAGGCGGAGCCGACCACGCTGGCGGCGCTGGCCCAGGCGACCGGCCGGCACCCCAACACCGTTCGCGAGCACCTGGAGGCGCTGGAGCGCCAGGGCCTGGTGACCCGGGTCGCCGCCACCCCGAGCGGCCGCGGCCGGCCGGCCTGGCTGTACCAGGCGACCGACGCCGACCCGGACGCCTCGAACGAGTACGCCGGCCTGGCCTCGGCGCTGGCCGCCTCGATCCACCGCACGAGCAGCGACCCGGTCCGGGACGCGAGCGACGCCGGTCTCGACTGGGGCCGCGACCTGGCCCGCCGCCGCGGTGCCCGCCCGGCCCCCGAACCGCAGGAGGCGCGGCGCGAGGTCGTGGCGCTGCTCGACGACCTCGGGTTCGCGCCCGAGACCGACCGCAGCGCCGAGGACGTCCGGCTCACCCGGTGCCCGCTGCTCGAGGCCGCGCACCGGTACCCGGACGTGGTCTGCGCGGTGCACCTCGGCCTGGCCCGCGGTGCGCTCGAGGAGTACGGCGCCGATGCCGACGGCGCCGAGCTGGTCCCCTTCGCCGAGCCCGGCGCGTGCCGCCTCCGCCTGGCGCGATGACCGAGCTGGCCGCCCGTCGCCGTACCGGCACGGTCGCCGGTGGAGGCCCCGTGCCCGTCCGTGCGCTGCTGCTCGTGCCGGGGGCGGTCGCCCTGCTCGTCGGGCTGGACGCCGGGCTGATGCTGCTCGGCAGCCCGGCCCCGGTCGAGCCGAACCGCTGGCCGGACGTGCACGGCGTCCTCCTGGTGCTGGGGTTCGTCGGCACGCTGGTCGCCCTCGAGCGAGCGGTCGCGCTCGGGCGCCGCTGGGGCCACGCCGCCCCGGCGCTGCTCGGGCTCGGCGGCCTGCTGCTGGTGGCGCCCGCCCCGCTCGTCCTCGGCCGGGCCGCGCTGGCCGGCGGCTGTGCCGCGCTGGTCGCACTCTACGTCCCGCTCTGGCGGCGACAGCGCGACGAGGCGGTCCTGGTCCAGGCCCTGGGCGCGGTGCTCGCCCTCGGCGCCTCGGTGCTCTGGCTCGGCGGCGCCACGGTTCCGGCGGTGCTGCCCTGGCTGGTGGGGTTCGCGGTGCTCACGATCGGCGGCGAGCGGCTGGAGCTGGCCCGGCTGGCCATGGGCCCGCGGGCGGGGGAGACCCTGGTCCTCCTGGGCGCGGCGGTCGCCCTCGGTGTGGTGGCCGCGCTGCTGTGGCCCGGTGCCGGCGCTCCGTTGCTCGGGCTGGCGCTGCTCGCCCTGACCGGATGGCTGGGCACGCACGACGTCGCCCGGCGCACCGTGCACACCTCCGGTCTGCAGCGGCACGCCGCCGGGTGCATGCTCGCGGCGTACGCCTGGCTCGTCGTCGCCGGCGGCACCTGGCTGCTCGCCGGGCCGGTGACCGACGGGCACGCCTACGACGCCGTCGTGCACGCGGTCTTCCTGGGGTTCGTGCTGACGATGGTGATGGCGCACGCCCCGGTGATCCTGCCGG
>Ga0164243_10002596_pt1 | contig 29696 bp, 30 predicted proteins | sample OricompcompostOP_FD_108781 | JGI IMG/M metagenome (GOLD analysis project Ga0164243, IMG submission 108781) | Organic Plus compost microbial communities from Emeryville, California, USA - Original compost - Organic plus compost (OP) | ecosystem: Engineered > Solid waste > Mixed feedstock >... | reverse complement strand
CTCTCGCTCTCGCTCTCGCGCCTCGCTCTCGCTCTCGCTCTCGCGCCTCGCTCTCGCTCTCGCACTCGCACTCGCACTCGCACTCGCTCTCGCGCTCGCACCCGCTCTCGCTCTCGCTCTCGCTCTCGCTCTCGCTCTCGCCCTCGCTCTCGCTCTCGCGCTCACGCCGCACTCGCACTCGCCCTCACCCTCGCCCTCACGCCCGCTCTCGCGCTCGCGCCCACTCTCGCCGTCGCTCGAACCGCGCCTCCACGGCCGCCCACGTCACGTCGGAGAGAGAGACCAAGCGCCTCCAGCGCCTCGCGCGCCGCGCCGCATACCGAAACCACCGCCCGGTCCCGAACGCGGCCTCCTCCGCCCGTCACCACGGACCACGCGGTCACGCCGCCCGCGAGCCCGCGGACGCGAACGCCGCGGACCCCGAGGCGAGCCCGCTCACTTGATCACGAACGTGACCGACGTCGAGCCGACGTTGCCGGCAGCGTCGGCGGCGCGGATCGCGAGCGTGTGCGTGCCCCGCGCGAGGCCTGCGGGGAGCTGGAGCTGGATGTCCTCGCGCAGATCGTCGTACAGCCCGTCGGTGGTCGCGGCGAGCTGCCACGGGCCGTCGTCGATCGAGTACGCCATCTCCGCGATCGTACTCAGGGCGTCGGAGACCCGGGCCTGCGCCCGCGGATACGTCACCTGGACGCTGTCGAACACCGGGCGCGTGTTGTCGATCGCGAACATCGTCGTCGACTGCGACGACGTGAGCGCGCGATCGGGGGAGTTGGCGGCCGCGTCCGAGGCGGTGACGCGGACGCGGTACCAGCCGTCAGGATACGTCTCGGTGTTCCAGTCCCACGTCGTCGCGGTCAGTGGCGTCTTGCCCGTCGAGATCGGGCGCCAGTTCGCCTCGCCGTCGCGCCTCGCCTCGAGCGTGTAGGTCGTGTCGTCGTTGTCGGGGTTCTCGACCTTCCACTTGATCTTCATCAGCGGGCTCCGCGGCTTCGCGCCCGAGTCCTTCAGCGTGGGCAGCTTCTCGACCGACGCGAGCTCGACGGTGACGTCCTCGATCCGCGTCGCCTGGTTCTGCGGCACGTAGTACGCCATCACGCGGCGGACCCGCGCGTCGTCGTCGTCGAGCGCGATGCGGAACTGGAGGTAGCGGCCCGGCGGGCTCGCGATCTTGCCACCCGCGTTGCCGCCGCCGAGCCGGCCGACCTGCGTCGGTGCCTGCCACCCGCTCCAGCCGACGCCCGGCTTGGCCGTGTTGCCGCTGCGGGTCTCGACCTTGACCCGGCCGTCGGCGACCCAGGTCAGCTTGCCGAACCGCGACACGGCCTTCGCGTCGAGGACGTCGCTCATGTAGCGCGCCTGGTCGGCGCGCCCGGTCGTGCGGTACACGGCGGCGGTGTCGTCGGTCGCGAACGAGACGCCCGCGCGATCGATCCACACCTGCGAGACCGAGCGCTCGTCGACGTCGAACGCGGTCGCGACCGCGCCGTCGGTGTCGACCATGTAGACGCGCCCCTTGTCGGCAGCGCCGGCGAACACCGCGCCCTCGCGGGTCACGGCCGCCGAGGTGAAGTACGTCGCGGTGAGCGCGTGCAGCTGATCGAGGCGACCGTCGCTACCGATCCGGAACAGCGCGCCCTTGCCCTTCTTCGCGCCCTTGCGGCCGAGATCGGAGACGGTCGGGGGCTCCTTGTCCGCGCCCGGCGTGGTGCCGACCGCCGGCGCCTTCGCCGCCTGTCCCTTGGCCGCGGTCGGCTTCTCGGCCGCCTCGAGCTGGGTCGCCGTCTTGCCCGTCGGGACGATGGCCTCCGCGAGCTCGTTCGCGGCCGCGACGACGCCGTCGCGGTACGGCGCGAGCGCGCTGATCTCGTTGCCGGCGAAGTCGGCCATCGCGCGGCTCGTGCCTTCCTTCGGGTCGTAGCGGAACACGAGCGCGCGCTCGCTGGTGCCCATCCACACCGCGCCGTCGGAGGTCACCGCGAGCGCGGTGATCCGCTTGTCGTCGGTGTCGAACACCTCCTTGGCGCGGCCGCCGGTGACCGAGAACAGCTTGCCGCTCGGTCCGGTGCCCGCGTACACGGTGTTGCCCGCCGCCGCGAGCGACCAGATCGTCTCGGTGTCCGCGAGCGCGGGCCCCGGCGTGGCCTTGCCGGTCGCGACGTCGACGCGCCACAGCTTGTTGCCCGGCATCGCGCCCGCCCACACCGTCCCGTCGGCGGTCTGCGCGAGCGACACCACCGCGATCGCGCCGGGGATCGAGACCAGCTTGGTCGTCCCGGCATCGGTCGCGCGGTACAGCGCGCCGCCCGCGTCGGAGCCGAGCAGCACGCTGCCGTCGGCGAGCGCGAGCGAGGCCCACACCGCGTCGCCCTCGACCGCGGTGCGCCGCGTGTTCCAGCCCGGGCGCAGCTCGCCGGTCGACGTGATGAACGCGTTGGTGGCGTCACCGGCGTCGAACTGCTGGTAGGTCTCGACGGTCCAGGTCGAGGTCACGATCGCGTCCGCGGGAAGCGTCCCGAGCGCGAGGAGGCCGGCGGCGACGCCAGCGGTGGTCAGACGAGAAACGACTTTCACGGATCCCCCAGGAGCAAACGGAAGCGGGAACTAGTGGGTGAGCGCGCGGACGCGGACGAGGGACGTGGCCGACCCCTCGATGACACGCTTCGCCGGCGCGACGGTGCGTGCGACGGGCTTGTAGGCCACGGCGCGGTGGGTCGAGGTCTGCGGCCGGAGCTTGTCGAGCGCGCTCGGCGGGAGGTCGCGGACGAGCTTGCCCTCGAGCGCGACGCCCTCGTCGGCGGGATACAGGCTCACGGCCCACACGTTGCCGGGCAGGAGCCTGCGGTATGCGGCGATCAGCGACGGCAGATCGACCGGCGGCGCCGCATCGAGCTTCGCGCTGTCACCGGCGGTGACCTCGAGCTGGACGATGCTGCCGGCGAGGTGGGCCGGCACGTCGACCGGCACCCGCTCGACGACGTCGCGACCATCCCACGTGCGCATGCGGACCTTCAGCAGGTTCCGCTCGCCGGGGACGAGCTCGCCCGTCGCGAGCTGGACGTCCTCGATCACGCCGTAGTTCGCCTCGAACTTGAGATCGACCTTGATGTCGACGCCGTCGATCGCGACCGGCGCGTACGGGTTCATGAGCAGCGGGACGAGCACGCGCAGGCCGCGCACCGAGCCCATCACCGACGCGGCGCCGTCGGTGGCGTGCGCGTAGTCGACGAACCGGAGCGGCTCGTACCCCTTGATCCGGACCGTCGACTCGACGCGCGCGGTGACGTTGTCGCGGTCGGGCAGGTAGTAGTTGACCGCGTTCATCAGCGCGGCGCCGGTCAGCGCGGGCGTGAAGAACTTGTTGTTGAGCAGCTCGACGCGGAACGTGCCGGTCTCGGAGTGCTTGCCGGCGCCGGACGTGATCGAGATGTTCACGGGCACCGTCGGTGTGCGCAGCCCGGTGTCGGCCATGATCGCGGACTGCCGGTCCTGGACGAGCGAGCCGATCTCGTTGACCGCGGAGCCGAGCACGAACGCGCTCATCGCCGACGGTACGACCGCGTGGACGTACGCCGTCGACACCGGCGCGTAGGTCTCGCCGGTCTGGAACATCGGGTGGCCGAACGCGAGCACCTTCTCGCCCTCGACGAGCGACACCGTCCCGACGGCGGCCGCGGCCATGTCACCGCGGATCAGCTCGACGGCGATCGAGCCGCCCATCACGAACTTGTTCGGCCCGCCGTTCTCGAGCTTGCCGACGCCGGTCCCGCCCGCGCGCACCGGCACCACGTTGGAGTCGGCGAACAGCTGCTGGAGCTGGCCGAACGCCGGCGCCGAGAACCCGGCCACCGAGAGCGGCACCGACGCGGTCATCGTCTGGTCGCCCTCGACCGCGGTCGGCTTCGGCAGCGGCGAGGGCAGCGGGGCGGACAAGAGCCAGCTCTGGCGCGGCGGGCCGAGCGCGTCGAGCGCCGCCGCGGCGTCCATCTGCGGGGTGAGGCGCCGCCAGTCCGAGACGGTCGCCTTCGCGGGGTACACGAGGCGCGGGCCGCTCTTGCCGGTGGGCTGGGTCTGCACGCGGCGATACGCGTCGCCGTCCTTCTTCATGTAGTCGATCGGGGTGCAGCCCCCGAGCGCGACCTTGTTGAAGCGGAACCCGTAGGAGAACGCGCAGACGAGCTTGTCGTCGAGGTAGAGCGGGCTGCCCGACATGCCCTGCCAGAAGCCCGAGACCGCGAGCTTGGGGTCGTCGGACTTCACGAGGATGATGTCCTGCTTCGGCAGGAAGTTCTTCACGACCGAGACGACCTCGAACGTGAATCGCTCCGGGGTGGTGCCGGAGAACGTGGTCATCCCGTAGCCGGTCTGTCCGCGTCGAACCTTCGACAGCGGATAGATCTCGTGGGTCTCCGCGTGAGCCACGCTTGCGCACGCAAGCACCCCGACAGCGGCCCAAAGCCGCACGATTCCACGCATGTTCTCACAACATACTGGGCACCTGCCCCGTGTGCCAGTGCGACGACCAGGTGCGACGAACGGTGCAACGCCTGGTGCGACGTCTGGTGGACGGCCGGTTCGCGTGCCCATGGGATGGGGCGTGGCGCACTCCCTGCGGCAAAACGACGACATCTGTGTCAGGTTTTGCGCCGCCACCGTCAACGGGTGTTGAGAGTCCGTCGTCTCCCGAGCAGGTGGAGATCCCCAGTTCGATGGAAATTCAGTGAGTTGCGTTAGTGGTCCGACCTGGGCACGTGCGCTGCACGGTGCGGCGGACACAAAGGGAGGCTGCAATGTCGAATTTCGTCGAGACCTGGAAGGGAATCGCCACCGCGCTGGGCCGTTCGGAGCGCTGGTGCCGCTACATGGCGCGCCGGGCCGGCGATCCACTCCCGGTGTTCAAGGTGGGCGGCATCGTCCGGCTCAACCACAACGATCTCGAGGACTGGCTGTCGCGCCAGCGCGAGCGCTCGATGCGGGGGCTCGCCCCGCAGGTGCCCGTCTCCGAGGACGTGACGCTCCGGCTGATCGCGTGAGCAAACATGCTATGAACCGCGGCCCATGACTCGCCCACTCTCCGCGTTGCGCGGCCCTGTGCGCGCTCTGTTCTCTGATGTCGACGGGACGATGACCACGGGTGACCGCGTCGAGGCCTCCACGTACGAGGCGCTCGAGCGGCTCGGCGAATCCGGCGTGCCGGTCGTGATGGTGACGGGGCGCCCGGCCGGTTTCGGCCACGCGTTCATGAAGATGACGCCCGTGCTCGCGTGCGTCACCGAGAATGGGGGCGTCACGTTCGTGCGCGACGGACGCAAGATCCACAAGATCTACGGCGTGCCCGCGGCGAGCCTGCCGGAGTGGCGGCGTCGCATGCACGACGCGGCGGTCGAGGTGATGTCGAAGGTGCCGGGCGCGCGACTGTCGACGGACTCGAAGTACCGCGAGGTCGATCTGGCGATCGACTGGAACGAGGAGTGCTCGCTGTCCAAGGAGGACGCCGAGCAGTGCGCGCGGCTGCTGGTCAAGGCCGGGTTCCGCGCGGTGCGCTCGAGCGTGCACGTCAACTTCGGTCCGCCGCAGTTCGACAAGCTCAGCGCGTGCACGACCGTCGTGCGCCAGGTGCTCGGCGGCGACGAGAGCGATCTCGCGCCGTACGTGTTCGTCGGTGACGCGCTCAACGACGCGCCGATGTTCGGCGGGTTCCCGACCTCGGTGGGCGTCGCGAACGTCAAGGCGTGGTGGGACGAGCTCTCCGCGAAGCCCGCGTACCTGACCGAGCGACCCGAGGGCGCCGGCCTGCGCGAGCTGATCGCGCACATCCTGTCGCTCCGCTGACGAGCGGGCGGCCGCTCGGCCGCCGCTCTGTCGCTGCTCTGTCGCTGCTCTGTCGCTGCTGAACCTCCGATCCCGCGGGTACGCGGTGACGGCCGCGATCGCCGCGCCGTGCGTGCTACGTTTCCCGGCGATGTCCCGGGTGGATCTGTTCCAGGCCGCGCTGCGCGCGCTCGGAGCGGGCCACGGCGTCGCGATCGCGACGGTGACCGGCGCGCGGGGCTCCACGCCGCGCCACCTCGGCGCGCGCATGGTCGTCGACGCCACGGGAGCCCAGTGGGGCACGATCGGCGGTGGGCGGATCGAGCAGCTCGTCGCTGCGGCCGCGCGCGAGGTCGCCGCCGGCGCCGCGCCGCGGGTGGTCCGCCAGCACCTCGTCCGCGATCTCGCGATGTGTTGCGGCGGATCGATGGAGGTCGTCCTCACCCCCGCCGAGCCGTCGCGCGAGGTGCTCGCGCAGCTCGCGGAGACGAGCGCGCGCCAGGTCCTGCTGACGCCGCTCGACGGCAGCCCGCTGCGCGTGCGCCCGCCGCGCGACGGGGATCCGCGGCCACATCACCCGGCGGTCGTCGACGACGCGCTCGTCGAGCGCGTGGGGGCGGCCGAGCGCGCGATCGTGTTCGGGCTCGGCCACGTCGCGCGCAGCCTCGGCCCGCTGCTCGATCGTCTCGGCTTCCTCGTGATCGCGTGCGACGACGGCGAGACCGGCGCGACGAGCGAGCCACCCGCGTGGGCGGGCGAGATCATCGAGTCGTTCGACGTGTCCGAGGTCGAGCGCCTCGTCGGGGGCTTCTCCGCCGACGATCACGTGCTGATCGTGACGCGCGACCACGCGATCGATCAGAAGCTGCTCGAGGGGCTGATCGGGCACGACGAGCTCGGCTACCTCGGCATGATCGGCAGCCGCGGCAAGGTCGGCCGGTTCAAGAAGCGGCTCGAGGCGAAGGGCCTGCTCGACGGCGAGCACGGGGAGCGGCGGTGGGCGCGGCTGTCCGCGCCGATCGGGCTCGACATCGGCGCCGAGACGCCCGAGGAGATCGCCGTCGCGATCGCGGCGGAGCTGATCGCGCGGCGCCGGCGCGGAGCGAGGGCCGCGGGCGACTGGTCGCGGGCGAAGGAGCCCGCGTGAGGCATGGCGCCGTCGTCCTCGCCGCGGGGGCGGGCACTCGGCTCGGTGGCGTGGCGAAGGCGCTGCTGCGGCACGGCGACGCGAGCTACCTCGAGTGCATCACGCGCGTCGCCCGCGCGGTGGGCACCGATCCGATCCTCGTCGTCGTCGGGCCGCCGTTCGGCGCGGCCGTCGCGGAGCACGCGCGCGCGCGCGGCCTCGGCGTCGTCGACAACCCGCTGCCCGAGCGCGGGATGGCGAGCTCGATCGCGCTAGGCTTCGCGGCGATGAGCGAGTACGACGTCGACGCGGCCTGGCTGTGGCCGGTCGATCACCCGAGCGTCCAGGTGGCGACGCTCGAGCGTCTGCGCGCCGCGCTCGGTGACCACGACGCCGCGCTGCCTCGGTTCGGCGAGCGCGGTGGTCATCCGCCGCTCGTCGGGCGCGCGCTGTGGGGCGCGCTCGCTGCGTGCGCGGACCAGCCGGGCGGAGCGCGCTCGGTGCTCGCGTCCGCACGCGCGATCCGCGTCGACGTCGACGACGGCGGCGTGATCCGCGACGTCGACACCCCCGCCGACCGCGCGAGGCTCTCGTCGTGAGCGCGCGGTTCGCCCTCGCGCGCGGCCTCGTGCCCGCGCTGGTCCTGGTGCTCGGGGCCTGCCCCGCGCGCACGCCGGCGCCGCGACCGGTGCTCGCCGACCCCGTCGGCGGCAGCGACGGAGATCTCGTCACGGCGCTCGTCACCGAGCTGCAGGACGACGTGCTGAGCTCGTACGAGCGCGACGATCCGCCGGAGCACGAGGCCGGCGTGATCCCGCGCGAGATCGGCGGCGCGCGGATCGGCGTCGGCCCGGGGGACGTCCTCGTCACCGGCCAGCTCGATCCGGTCGCGAGCCGGTGGCCGCTGCGCCTCGATCCCGACACGCGCGCGGAGGTCCGCTCCAAGCGCCTCGAGACCCACCTGGCGAAGGATCTGTCGGCGGCGTGGGTCGCCGACGAGCTGTCGTGGCGTATCCCGATGTGCGGGCGGACCGCGGTGGTCCCGCTGCGGATCACGATGCTGTACGCCCGCGACGGCGATCGCTGGGTCCAGGTGTTCGAGCACATGTCGTTCGGGCACGCGCCCGTGCCGCGCGGCGGCAAGGAGCTTTACGGCGCGCGGATGCCGTCGCGGAGCATCGGATCCTCGGACTTCGTCGACGAGCTGTCGGGCGCGATGAGCCCGCTGCTCTCGCTCAGCAAGAACCGCAACATCGCGCTCGCGTCGGGGCCCGAGGTGATGCTGCTCGGGCCGGACGTGCGCGACGAGTGGCACGGGCCCGACGTGCTCGCGGCGAACCTCCTGGCGGGACCCGCGCGCACGATCGAGGATCGTCGGATCGGCTTCGTCGGCCGCAGCCTCGAGACCGCGACGATCGCGTACTGGGTCGGGAACGTCGTCGCGGATCTGCCGGCGCGCCCGGGGATCGCAGCGGGCAAGGTCCGGCTCCGCACGACGTTCGTGTTCGAGCGCCGCAGGTTCGTCACGCACGAGGTGTCACCCGACGACGAGCGCGATCCCGCCGCGAAGGCGCGCCGCGAGGAGGAGCGTCGGCGCGTCGAGGCCAGGAGCTGCGCCGAGGACGCCACCGGCTGCAAGTGGGTGATCGTGCAGGGCCACGTGTCGTCGCCGATCGGAGATCAGGACCTCGCGACGCGCGTGTTCGGCACCGCGCTGCTGTCGTCGAAGCTCGAGAGTGGCGAGCCGCTGCAGCTGACGTGCGACGACGGCTCGCGGCCGTTCAATCTGGAGCCCGTGCAGCTTCCGGGGCGGGCAACGCATACCCCGTGACGTGCGCGTCCCGCAGGTAGGTGTCGGTCAGCCGCTTCTTCTTCGGCCACAGCGGGAGAAGGCGCAGCGGTAGCGTGACGAGCGAGGCGAGCCCGCCGAGGGCCTTACCGCCGTACGCCTCCGCGACGAGGAGCGTGCGTGTCGCGCCCGACAGCTCGGAGAGCGGTCGATCGAGCACGCCGATCCGGCGGAGCCGCAGCTCGGCGCAGCGGTTCGCGTGCTCGAGGAACGCGGGCAGCTGCGACAGCACCGGGTGATCCGCGGGGGTCCGCTTCTCGAGGTACCCGATCAGCCGGCGCACGCCCCACATCGACACGAGCGCGAGGCCGAGCAAGCGGCGGCGGAGCCACGGCTTGGCCTCGATCGCCTTCCGCGTCTGCTGCTCGCCGAACTCGACGTGCCGCTCCTCCTGCTTCACCGCCCGGCGCAGGATGTCGACGGACGGCTTGTGATCGAGCGTGTCGATCACGGCATAGAACGCCTGGAGCACGAACCCCTCGCCCTGCGCCATCTCGAGCGCGACGTGCTCGGCCCACGAGCTGCCCATCATGCCGGTCGCGAGGAACCGGATCGCCGGGTGCGCCGGTCGGGGCTCGAGCCCGAGCATCGCCATGATGCGCAGGAAGTTGTCGACGTGCTGCATCTCCTCCAGCGACTGCCGCGCGAGGAACTTGGCCGCCTCCATGTCGGGCGCCTCGTACAGCCAGTGACCGACCTGGATGCCCGTGACCTCTCCATAGAGGAACTGGTTGAACATCCACTCGAGGAGCTCGCGATCGCGCACCGGATCGAGCTTCGCGCCGTGGAAGTCGAAGGTCATCTCCTCGCGCGTCAGCAGCATCGTCTCGCGGGAGGATAGCGCGGAACTCCGTCGCCGGAGCCAGCGAAGATTCCCGGCCGAGCGGGCGTCAGCTACGGCGGCGGATGCGCGCCTTGGGCGGCCGCGCGGCATGGAAGTGCGGACCGTGGACGGTCACGCCCGGATAGCGCTCCGCGATCGAGCGCGCGTCCGCGAGCGCCCGCGCCCCGTCGCGATCGTTCTCGTGCTGGAACGGCGTTCCAGCGTCCGCTGGCGCGAACGAGACGGTCGAGATCCCGGTGCTCTCGTCGACGGAGATGAAGATGCGTTCGGGAGTGGTGCGCAGGCGGTGTGCTTCCATGACGTGGCTCCAGGTCGGGGGGAGGGCGAGATCAGCGTCCGCGGCGGCCACCGCCGCCGAAACCGCGATCGCGGCCACCACCGCCGCCGAAGCCGCGGTCACGCCCACCGCCGCCGCCGAAGCCTCCACGTCCACCACCACCACCGCCGCCGCGGCGCTCCTCGGCGATGTCGACGCGCAGGGCGCGGCCGTCCATGTCGTGGCCGTTCATGTCCTGGATCGCCTTCTGCGCGGCCTCGGGCGAGCCCATGTCGACGAAGCAGAACCCGCGCGACTGACCGCTGACGCGATCGATCATGAGGTTGACCGACTTGACCTCCCCGGAGGTGGCGAACGCCTTCGCGATCAGATCCTCGGTGGCGTGAAACGGAAGATTCCCGACGTACAAACGACTCGACATGCTGCTCTCTTCTGACCGGCTCCCATGACGGACGGCATCCCCCGGGGAGCCTGGTGGGGGCGACGTCATGCCAGCCGCACACGCGGCTGCGCTCGCCCTCCCTGAGGGGCGCCTCGGGGCGCCGCGCAGAACCAGAACGTATCGCTCGTGTACCACGCGCCCCGGGGGGCGTCCACCAGCGAACCCGGCCGGGGCGCTGGCTCAGGAGAACAGGCGAGCGGCGGCCTCGCGCGCCCGCTCGCGTACGCGCGGGAGCTCGAGCGTCATCAGGCTCCGGTCGCGCACGACGATCGCGCCGTCCACCGCGACGTGGCGGACGTCGCATGCCTTGGCCGCGTAGGCGATCGCGGACCACGGGCTGCCCGTCGGGACCGTGTGCAGGGCGGAGATGTCGATCGCGATCATGTCGGCTCGCTTGCCGACCTCGAGCGAGCCGATCCGGTCGCCGAGCCCGAGCGCCTGCGCCCCACCGAGCGTCGCCATGCGGACGACCTCGGGAGCGGGCAGGGTGCGCGGCCCGGTCCGGGGCTTGTGCAGGAGCGCGGCGAGCCGCAGCTCGAGGAAGCCGTCGAGGTTGTTGTTGCACGGCGCGCCGTCGGCGCCGAGCGCGACCGCGACGCCGGCCGCGATCAGCTCGGGCACGCTCGCGATGCCCGACGCGAGCTTGAGGTTCGACGACGGGCAGTGGCACACGTGCGCCCCGCGCTGCGCGAGCAGCCGCTTCTCCTCCTCGCTGAGGTGGATGCAGTGCGCGATGCACGCGTGCTCGCCGAGCAGGCCGAACTCGTCGAGGACCACGATGTTGTCCTTGCCGAACCGCTGGCGAACGAGCGCGACCTCGCCCGGGTTCTCGCTCGCGTGGGTGTGGATCCCGAGCTTCTGCGCGCGGGCCTGGACGCCGACCTCGCGCAACAGCTCGTCGGTGCACGACAGCACGAACCGCGGCGCGTACGCGTAGCGCAGGCGATCTCCCGCGGCGCCGTGCCAGCGCCGGATCAGCTTCTCCGACGCGTCGAGCGACGCCGACGTCGACTCGCGCAACCCGGGTGGGATCTGCGGATCCGGTAGGTCCATCATCGCCTTGCCGATCGTCGCGCGGATGCCCGCCTGCTCGGCCGCGGCGAAGATCATGTCGGTGTGATGGACCGTCGCCATGTCGAGGATCGCCGTGGTGCCGCCGAGCAGGAGCTCCGCGCACGCGAGCTCGCCAGCCGCGTAGGCGGCCTCCTCGTCGAGGCTCGCCTCGTACGGCCAGATCACGGTGCGCAGCCAGTCGAGCAGCTCCATGTCGTCGGCGCGCCCGCGCGCGAGCGTCTGGCACGTGTGGACGTGGGCCTGGACGAGCCCCGGCATCACGATGCAGCCGGCGCAGTCGATGATCTGGTAGTCGTGGGTCTGCGGCGTGTAGTCACCGCCGATCTGGACGAGCGTGCCGTCGATGGCGGCGACGTCGCCCGCGAGCACGCGGTGATCCGGATCGATCGTGAGGATCGTCCCGCCGCGGAAGACGATCTCGCCCTTGTGGGATGGCGTCGTGGTCATGGCTTGTCCGGCAGCTCGCGTCCGTTGAATCCGTCGGGGAGGAGCTGGGCGAGCGTCCACGTCCGGCGCTCGCCCGCGGGGTTGACGGCGGTGACGGTGACCGCCGCGGGATCCGGCGCGAACTCGAGCAGCACCTGCCGGCAGGCACCGCACGGCGCCGACGGCGGCGACGCGCTGGTGCACACCGCCACGGCCTCGAGCTCGCGCTTGCCCGCGAGCACGGCGGCGGCGATCGCGTTGCGCTCGGCGCACACCGAGAGCGGGAACGACGCGTTCTCGAGGTTCGCGCCCTCGAAGATCTCGCCGCCCGCGAGCACCGCCGCGCCCACGGAGAACCGCGAGTAGGGGGCGTACGCGCGGTGCTGCGCCGCGATCGCGCGCGCGACGAGGTCCTCCCGCGCCGCGGTCACGCGAGCTCCCCGCGCGTCACGAGCGCGCCGAGGATGTCGCCGAGCAGCGCCTCGAAGGTCGCGCGCACGCGCGTCGCGGTGTCGGTGACCTCGTCGTGCGACAGCGCGTGGCCCGAGATCCCGGCGGCCTGGTTGGTGATGCACGAGACGCCGATCACGCGCGCGCCCATGTGGCGGGCCACGATGACCTCCGGCACCGTCGACATGCCGGTCGCGTCGGCGCCGAGCGTCTGCAGCATCTTGACCTCCGCGGGGGTCTCGTACGTCGGCCCCGGCATCGCCACGTACACGCCTTCCTCGACGTGGGTGCCGGACGCGGCCGCGACCTCGCGGACGAGGGCGCGCAGCTCGGGCGCGTACGCCTGGGTCATGTCGGGGAACCGCGGCCCGAGCCGCTCGTCGTTGGGGCCGCGCAGCGGGTGATCGCGCAGCAGGTCGATGTGATCGCGGATCAGCATCAGCGTCCCCGGCGCCCACCGCGGGTTGAGGCCGCCGGCGGCGTTCGTGACGATGATGACCTTGCAGCCGAGCGCGACGAGCACGCGCGCCGGGAACGCGACGGTCTGCGCGGTGTGGCCCTCGTAGAGGTGCACGCGCCCCTGCATCGCCACGCAGCGCGCGCCGGCCTTCTCGCCGAGCACGAGCCGGCCCTTGTGGCCGACGACGTGCGATCGCGGGAAGTGCGGGATGTCGCCGTAGTCGATCGCGACCTTGTGCTCGAGCGTCTCGGCGAACCCGCCGAGCCCCGAGCCGAGGATCAGGCCGACCTGCGGCACGAGATCGGTCCGCTGGCGGACGGCCTGCGCGGCCGCCTGCACGCGATCGTACAGCGTGTCCGCGGCGGTCACCGGATCACCTCGAGGATCCGCGAGTCGCGCACGGACGGCACGGGGGCCTCCGCGCTCGCGATCGTGAACGCGCGCTCGATCATCGCGCGCGCCTCCGCGAGCCGGCGATCCTCGGGCGACAGGTTGTGGTGGAGCACGACCTGCGGCGGCGCGCCCGGCTCGATCACCTCGCCGAGGTAGGCGTCGACGACGAGGCCGGCGGCCGGATCGATGACGTCCTCCTTCGTGCGCCGCCCCGCGCCGAGCACGAGCGCCGCGATGCCGAGCGTCTCGCTGTCGATCGCGACGATGCGGCCGGGCGGCAGCGAGAGCTCGTCGCGGTGTTTCGCCTTCGGCAGCACGCTGCCCGGCGAGTCACACACGCGCGGATCGCCGCCCTGCGCCTCGACGACCTTGCGGAACACCTCGAGCGCGCTGCCGTCGGACAGCGCCTTCTCGATGCGCGCGCGCCCCTCGGCGGGCGTGTCGACGACCCCGCCGAGGATCAGCATCTCCGCGCCGAGCACGTGCGTGAGCTCGCGCGTGTCGACCGGGCCACCGCCGCGCAGCACCTCGATCGACTCGCGGATCTCGAGCGCGTTGCCGATCGTGCGCCCGATCGGCGCGTCCATGTCGGTGAGCACGCAGGTCACGCGCTTCTTCGCGCGCGCGCCGATCGCGCGCATGAGGCCGCACAGCTCGCGCGCGTTCTCGATCGTCTTCATGAACGCGCCGCGGCCGACCTTGCAGTCGATCACGAGGCCGTCGATGCCCTCGGCGAGCTTCTTCGACATGATCGACGACGCGATCAGCGGCAACGACTCGACGGTGCCCGTCACGTCGCGCAGGGCGTACAGCCGCTTGTCGGCGGGCGCGATCCGCGCGGTCTGGCCGATCAGGCACACGCCGAGCTCGTCCACGAGCTTCGCGAACCGGTCGACGGGGAGGTCGACCTTGAACCCGGGGATCGACTCGAGCTTGTCGAGCGTGCCGCCGGTGTGGCCGAGCCCGCGCCCGGACACCATCGGCACCGCGACGCCGCACGCGGCGACCGCCGGCGCGAGCGGGATCGAGATCTTGTCGCCGACGCCGCCGGTCGAGTGCTTGTCGACCTTGCCGCGCGGGATGTGCGACAGGTCGATCACGTCTCCCGAGTGCGTCATCGCGTCGGCCCAGGTCGCGAGCTCGTGATCGCTGAGGCCGCGGAAGAAGATCGCCATCAGCATCGCGGCGACCTGGTAATCGGGGATCGAGCCGTCGGTGACCCACTGAATGAACGCGCGGATCTCCGCGTCGTCGAGGGCACCGCCATCACGCTTCTTGCGGATCAGCTGAACGGGTAGCACGTCAGTATCCCTTCGCCTTGCTGTCGGCCGTCCCGGTCACGATCGCGATCGACGCGGACGCGCCGATCCGGTTCGCGCCGGCCTGCGCCATCTTGATCGCGTCCTCGGCGGTGCGCACGCCGCCCGAGGCCTTGACGCCGACGTCGCCGCCGACGATCCGGCGCATCAGCGCGACGTCCTCGACGGTGGCGCCGCCCTTACCGAAGCCGGTCGACGTCTTCACGAACGCGGCGCCGGCCAGCTTGGACAGCGCGCACGCGATGATCTTCTGCTCGGTGTCGAGCGCGCTGGTCTCGAGGATGACCTTGACGCCCGCGGGTGCGGCGGCCTTCACGACGCGGCAGATGTCCTCGAACACGGTCTCGTAGTCGCGCGACTTGAGCGCGCCGATGTTGAGCACCATGTCGATCTCCTTCGCGCCCTGGCGCACGGCGTCGCGGGCCTCGTACGCCTTGGCCTGCGGCGACATCGCGCCGAGCGGGAAGCCGACCACCGCGCACACCATGACGTCGGTGCCCGCGAGCAGCGCCTTGCACAGCGGCACCCACGTCGTGTTCACGCACACCGAGGCGAAGCGGTACTTCTTCGCCTCCTCGCACAGCTTGACGACCTCGTCGCGCGTGGCCTCGGGCTTGAGGAGCGTGTGGTCGATCAGCTTGGCCATGTCGCTCGGGACCGCGCCGATGCCGGGCAGGGCGCCGACTCGCATCGCCCCGGCGCCCTCCATCGCGCGCACCGACCACGGCCGCCTGACGACGCACGCGCCGCAGCTCGCGCAGTCCTCCCCGGGCGCCGTGTCGTCGTTGCACTCGCCGCGATCGCGCGGGACCAGGGCGAGCCGCGCGGTGGTGGTGGCGCTGCCGCCGGCGGTCAACCGCTCCTGGACGCGCTGGGTGATGAGCTCGACGAGCCTGTCGACGTCTGACACCGGGTCACTATAACCCGAGGCCGTCGAGAAACCCGAGGCCATGAGGCAATGGCGGTCACTCGACGTGCGCCTCGACCGCCCTCGAGCGAAGCGATCCAGCTCGAGCCGGGCGGCCTCGACCGCGGAAAGGACGAAGGCACCCGAGCTCGCGCGCACGAGCACGAGCACGAGCGCGAGGACTGACGCGAGCACGTGTGCCGGGCGTAACGGGCAGGCGTTGGGCCCTAGAGATCCATGGCCGTGCGGAACGTGACGTCCTGCTGCGGCTGATCCTTGCGCGTCTGCGTCTTGCCGTGCGAGCGCACGGTCTTGGCCTTCTCGTCGGGCGAGTCAACCCACTCGAGCAGCTTCGCCGACGCCACGAACCCGGGCGTCACCGCGGCGGCGTCCCACTCCTCGCTCGTGAGCAGGCGCGCCCCGCGCGTCAGCGCGTACGACTTCGCCTCGGTGTACGACAGGCCGACGACGGGATCGTCCGGCGTGCCGCTCTGCGCGTGCTTCGCGAACACCTTCTGGTACGCGGCGAGGCGGACCGGCTGGGCGTCGACGTACAGCCACGGGGTGCCGTCCTTCCGGGTGACGAGCAGCATGCCCGCGGGGGGCTCGCGTTGCGCGGGCGCCGTGGCGGCGTCGAGCTCGGCGATGCCGGCATCGGCGGGGGGCGGCGCCTGCGGCGAGGTGCTCGCGGCGGCCGGGGCGGGCTCGCGGCGCAGGTACACGACGAGCCCGGCCACGAACAGCGCGAGCGAGGCGAGCGTGAGCACGACGAGCCACGCCGGGATCGGACGCGCCCCGATCGCCGCGAGCTCGTCGCCGGTCACCGAGGCGTCGGGCGCGTCGCGCTCGGCCGCCGGGACCGTGAACGGGCGCGAGCGGTCGCGCGTGGCGGGCAGCACGACGGGCACCGCCTCGGGATCCAGGCGTGTGATGATCGCGGCCAGCTGCGCGCACAGCTCGTCGTACGACGGCCGCTCCGCGGGCTTCTTCGCCATCATCGTGCGCGCGAGCTGCGCCAGCTCGCGATCGACGCTGGGGTTCGTGGTCGCGGCGTCCGGCGCCGGGTTGCGGAGGTGGCGCGCGACGACCTTCAGGTACTTGTCCTCGGCGGCCTTGCCCGTGCGGAACGGCGGGATGCCGGTCAGCAGGTAGTACAGCGTGCCGCCGAGCGCGTAGATGTCGACGCGCTCGTCGATGTGCTCGCCGCGCGCCTGCTCCGGCGCGATGTAGTCGGGCGTCCCGACGACGACGCCCATCGCGGTGAGCGCCGGCTCGGCCCCCGGATCGACCGGCTTGGCGAGCCCGAAGTCGGTGACCTTCACGCGACCGTCGCCGAGCCGCACCAGGTTCGACGGCTTGACGTCGCGGTGGATCAGCCCGGCCTTCGCGGCGGCCGCGAGGCCCTGCGCCGCGTCGAGGATCGCGAGCGCGGCGGCGAGCGAGTCGAGCGGCCCGGACGTCTCGACCGTCGTGCCGAGATCGGTGCCGTCGAGCAGCTCCATCGCGATGTACGGCCGATCGTCGTACGTCCCCGTCGCGAACACCTGGACGACGTTCGGGTGGCTGATCGCCGCGACCGCGCGCCCCTCGCGCACGAACCGCGCCCGCAGCTCCGGGCTGTCCTTGTGCTTCGCGGACAGGATCTTGATCGCGACGCGCCGGTTGAGCCCCGTGTCGATGCCGCGGAACACCTCGCCCATCGAGCCCGCACCAAGGGTCCCCTCGACCTGGTACGCGCCCAGGATCGTCCCTGGCTGCGGGTTCGGCACGGCGCCATCTTATCGATGATTCGCCGCCGGTGCGACCTCGGGCCGCACCTCCGCGCCCGACGGAGCGCTACTCGAAGCCGCCGGGAGGACCGTCGCTGCGCTGCGACAGGTTCTCGAACCGCGTGTAGCGGCCCTCGAAGTGGGTCTCGATCGTGCCCGTCGCGCCGTGACGGTTCTTCCCGAGGATGACCTCCGCGATGTGCGGGTTCTCGGTCTCCTTGTTGTAGACGACGTCCCGGTAGATGAACATGATGACGTCGGCGTCCTGCTCGATCGCGCCCGACTCGCGAAGATCGCTCAGCTGCGGGCGCTTGTCGGTGCGGTTCTCGAGCGAGCGGTTGAGCTGCGACAGCGCGAGCACCGGGCAGTCGAGCTCCTTGGCGAGGCTCTTGAGGCCGCGCGAGATCTCGCTGATCTCCTGCTCGCGCGACGCCTTCGCCGCCTGCGGCGAGCCGCGCATGAGCTGGAGGTAGTCGACGAGGATGAGGCCGAACTTCTTGTCGCCGAACAGCTCCTTGTTGCTGCGGAACCGGCGCGCGCGGGCGCGGAGCTCGCGCAGCGAGAGGGCAGGGGTGTCGTCGATCAGGATCGGCGCCTTCGACAGCGTCGCCGCCGCGTAGGTCAGGTTCGTCATGTCCTGGCGCTGCAGCATGCCGCGGCGCAGGGCCGACGAGTCGACGCGCGCCTCGGAGCACAACATACGCTCGGCGAGCTGCGTCGACGACATCTCGAGCGAGAACACGAGGCACGGCCAGCCGCCCGAGGTCGCCGCGTTCTGGGCGAGCGACAACGCGAACGACGTCTTGCCCATCGCGGGACGCGCCGCGAGGATGATGAGCTCGGTGGGCTGCAGCCCGGCGGTCTTCTGGTCGAGCTCGGTGAACCCCGTCGGCAGGCCGGTGATGCCGCCCTCGGACTTGAAGCGCTCGTCGAGCGAGCTGAACACCTTCTTGACGAGCGACTTGACCGGCTCGGGGCCGCTCTTGCTCTTGCGCTGCGTGACCTCGAAGATCTTGGCCTCGGCCTCGTCGAGGTAGTCGCGGACCTCGAGCCCGTCCTCGTAGCCCTTCTCGTGGATCTCGTTGGTGGCGAGCATCAGCTTGCGCGCCTGATGCTTGTCGGTGACGATCTCGGCGTACGCGAGGACGTTGTCGGCGGTGGGGACGCGCAGCGTCAGCTCGCCGAGGAACGCGACGCCACCGATCGCGTCGAGCTTGCCCTGCTTCTCGATCTCCGCCTGCAGCGTCACGATGTCGATGGGCTTGGCGGCCGCTTCGAGGTTGCGGATCGCCTGCCACACGACCTTGTGGCGCATGTCGTAGAAATCATCGACCTCGAGGGTCTCGAGGTGGATCAGCACCTCGTTGCGAAGGAGCACTCCGCCGAGGATCGAGGCCTCGGCTTCCAGGTTGTGCGGTAGCACCCGGCGGTCGCGAGACATCGCCTCCGAATCTATCGCTCGGCCCTGATCTCGTCGACGGTGACCCCGGCCGAACGCGTCGCCCGGGCCGAAAACGCGGGCCGAAAACGCGAACGCCGGCGCACGCGGCGCCGGCGTCCCTGCTCCCACGAGGATCGTGGTGAAGCGGTCTTACTTGTCCTTGCTGACGACCCAGAACTTGAGCGACGCGATCACACCCGCGGAGAGGCGGACGTTGACCTCGTACTTGCCGAGCGCCTTGACCGGCTGCTCGAGCTGGATCCAGCGGTGGTCGATCTCGACGCCCGCCTTCTTCAGCTGCTCCTGGATGTCGCGGCTGGTGACCGAGCCGAACAGCTTCTCGTCCTCGCCGACCATGCGCTCGAACTGGAGCGTCATGACGTTGATCTTGTTCGCGAGCTCGGTGGCCTGCGCGCGCTCCTTGGCGACCCGGCGCTCGATCACGGCCTTCTCGTGCTCGAGGCGGTTCTTGTTGCGCACGGTGGCCGTCACCGCGAGGCCGCGCGGCACGAGGTAGTTGCGGCCGTAGCCCGGGCGAACCGAGACGAGCTCGCCGGCCTTGCCGAGGTTCTCGATGTCCTGCGTGAGGATGACTTGCATCGCCATGACTAGTCTCCCGTCACCGAGAACGGCAGGAGCGCGAGCATGCGCGCGCGCCGGATCGCGGTGGAAATGATGCGCTGCTGGCGGGCGCTCGCGCCGCTGATCCGACGCGGGATCATCTTGCCGCGGTCGGTGACGAACGAGCGCAGGATCTGCGGGTTCTTGTAGTCGATCTTCGCGACGATCTCGTCGGAGAGCAGCTTCTTGCGGTTGCCGGAGCCCCGGCCACCCTTGCCGCCGCGGCGATCATCGCCGTCACGATCGATCCCTTCGTCGTCGGCGCCCGTCGACGGGGCGCGCTCGGTGCGGGGTGCGTCCATACGCGTGGTCATGACTTACTCCTTCTCCTCGGAGGGGGCCTCGGCCGACTCCGACCCGGACTCCTCGCCGAGCTCGTCGCCGCCGAACTCGTCAGACTCTTCCGTGGTCTCCTCGCCGCCGCGCGCGAGGAACATGTCCTCCTCGTCGGCCGCGGTCTGCGCCGCCTTCTCGTACGAGGTCTCGTCGATCTCGGTCGGGCGCACGTTCACGTCGACGTTCTCGTCGACCTTGACGGTGAGATAGCGGATCACCGAGTCGAGCATGCGCAGGTTGCGCTCGGTCTCCTCGACGACGCCCGGCTGCGCCAGGTACTGCCAGTAGAGGTAGATGCCCTTGCGCTCCTTGGCGACCTCGTAGGCGAGGCGGCGCTTGCCCCAGTTGTCGACCTTGATGACCTTGCCGCCCATGCCCTCGATGATGCCGCGGATGCGGGCGTTCACCTCGGCCACGCCCTCGTTGGTCGTGTTCGGGCGAAGGATGTAGGTCGTCTCGTACTCGCGCGCCGTTCCCGGCGTGTCTCTCTGACTCTGCAGACGTGCCATTGTCTTCCTCTCGGGTGTGAAGCCCGCCCGTGGCAGGGGCGAGCGAGTGAAGGTCGGGTCTATATCACTTGCGCGCAGGCGGGCCAAGACTCGATCGGCCGTTGTGTTGGTTCATCGCCGGGCCGATGCCCTTCGCGAGCACCGTCTCGATGCACTCGCATCCGGCCTCGAGCATGCGACCGACGACGTCCGCGTGCGCTGCGGGGAAATCCGAGAGCACCCAGCCCGCGGCGTCCTTCGCACCCGGGCGCGCGTTCGGATCGCGTCCGACGCCCATGCGCAGCCGCTGGAACTTCGTCGTGCCGAGCTGCTCCTGCACCGAGCGCAGCCCGTTGTGGCCGCCGGCCCCGCCGTCGGACTTCAGGCGCACGATCCCGAGCTCGAGATCGATCTCGTCGTGGACGACGAGGATGTGGTCGGGCTCGATCTTGTGGAACGCCGCGGTCCGCTGCACCGCGAAGCCCGACAGGTTCATGTACTCCATCGGCTTCAGCAGCACCGCGCGCACGCGGCCGCGCTCGGTCGTGATCATGCCGGAGGTCGTCTCGCCTCCGAGCTTGTGCGACCACGCGGGGAGCCCGTGCTTGCGCGCGAGCTCGTCGACCACCATGAAGCCGATGTTGTGGCGGTTGCGTTCGTACTTGGGACCCGGGTTGCCGAGTCCTGCGACCAGCCACATCGGAGCCTCCTCGCGCGCGTCGGCGCGTTACTTCTTGGCAGCCTTGGCCGCGGGGGCCGCCTTCGCGGGGGCGGCCTTCGCGTCCTTCGCGCCCGCCGCCGGAGCCGCCGCAGCCGCCTCGGCACCCGCCGCCGCGCCAGCGCCCTTCTCCTCGTCCGGCGCCGCGCAGGTCACGACCGCGAGGTCGCGGCCGCTGACCGCCGACACGCCGGGCGGCAGGTCGATCGCAGAGACGTGGACGACGTCGCCGATCTCGAGCGGCGACACGTCGATGACGAGCTTGACCGGGATGTCGCTCGGCTTCGCGCGGACGTCGATGCTGCGCAGCACCGTGCGGATCTGACCGCCATGGATCGCACCAGCCGGCTTGCCCGTGAACTCGAGCGGGACCTCGGCGACGACCTCCTTGTTCGGGTCGATCGCGAGCAGGTCGACGTGGATGATCTCGCGGCGCAGCGGGTGGATCTGGTAGTCCTTCACGAGCGCGTGCAGCGACTGCGTCTGCGCGCCGCCGTTGATCGTCACCGCGAGCACCGTGTTCTGCTTGCGAACCGGGTCGAGCGACTTCTTCAGCTCCTTGACGTCGACGATGATCGGCAGCGGCTCGATCCGGCCGTTCTCCGACGCGCCGTAGCAGACCCCAGGGACCTTGCCTTGCGCCCGCAGCTGACGCGACGAGCCCTTGTGACCGGTGTTGTTACGAAGCGAGACTGTGAGCTTTCCGACTTCCATGACGTTCTCTTTTCTCTGCGAGGTCCCTACTGCGCATCTCGTCCCGGGCCGCGCGGGGCCGGGACATCTGTTCACACGAAGAGCGAGCTGATCGAGTCACCGTGATGAATGCGCTTGATCGCCTCGCCGAGCAACCGCCCGACGCTCTTCACGCGCACCTTCTGACAGGCCTTCCCGGCTTCGCTCAGAGGAATGGTGTTGGTCACGACGACGTGCGATAGCGGCGAATCGGTGATTCGCTGGATCGCCTTGCCCGAGAACACGGGGTGCGCCGCACACGCGGCGACGCTCGACGCGCCCGCGTCCTTGATCGCCTGGGCCGCATTGGTCAGCGTGCCCGCGGTGTCGATGATGTCGTCGATGATCACCGCGCGCTTGCCCTTCACGTCACCGACGATGTTCATGATCTCGGAGACGTTGGGAGCGGGGCGCCGCTTGTCGATGATCGCGAGACCCGCGCCGAGGCGCTTGGAGAACGCGCGCGCACGCTCGACGCCGCCGGCGTCGGGCGACACGACCACCGTCGACTCGCCGACGTAGCCGAGGGCGCGCAGCTCCTCGATCAGCACCGGCATCGAGAACAGGTGATCGAACGGGATGTCGAAGAAGCCCTGGATCTGACCGGCGTGGAGATCCATCGCGAGCGCGCGGTTCGCGCCCGCGGCGGTGATGAGGTTCGCGACGAGCCGCGCGGTGATCGGCGTGCGCGGCTTCGCCTTGCGATCCTGCCGCGCGTACCCGAAGTACGGGATGATCGCGACGATGCTGCCGGCCGACGCGCGCTTGAGCGCGTCGATCATGATCAGGAGCTCCATCAGCGACTGGTTCGGCGGCGAGCACGTGGGCTGCACGACGAAGCAGTTCACCCCTCGGACGTTCTCGCCGATCTCGACGTAGATCTCGCCGTCCGAGAAGTGCGTGACGTCCGCGCGGCCGAGCGGAATCTCGACGAACTTGCAGATTTCCTCCGCAAGCGCGCGATTCGCGTTGCCCGTGAAGATCGAGAGGGACTTCAGCACATCGGTTCCGCTTTCGCTGCCTCGAGGAGCGGGGTTCCTCGAGGAGTCGGCGATCTACCGCCGTTAGCGTTGCACGTCAAGAGTGAACTTCAGTGTAACGCCGCAAGATTACGCCGGAACTGAGAGCCCTAGCTCCCGGGCCCGGGCGACGAGTGCGGAGACCTGCGCTTCCGTGAGCTCCTCTGCCTCCTCCGGGAGCATGTCGGGAAACCCAGCCACGATCCGGTAGCGCAGGCGCGAGCCGGGCGAGAGCAGGAAGCCCTCGGACTCGTCGCGGTCGGCCTCGCCGCGCGGGAAGTAGATCAGGGGTTCCTTGGACTTGGGGCAGACGAGCGCGTCGAGCAGGGCCTTGGAGAGCACGTGGTCCTCGTACCACGAGGCGCCCGGTCTCCGAAAACGGAACGAGGCCCCGGAGGGCCTCGCTCGTCACACCTCGGAGGGCGAGATCACTGCTGCGGAGCGGCCTCGGGCGCCGCCGGAGCCGGCTGACCCTCGGGTGCCGCGGGAGCGGCCTCGGGCGCCGCGGGAGCGGCCTGGCCCGCCGAGCCCGGCTGGAGGGTCGAGATCAGCTGGAACTCGACGCGGCGGTTCTTCGCGCGCGCGGTGTTCAGCTTGCCGCCCTTGAGGCCCGTCGGATCGACGACCGGCTTGCTGTCGCCGTAGCCGATCGAGGTGATGCGGCTCTCGTCGATGCCCTTCTTGACGAAGTACTCCTTCACCTTGTCGGCGCGCGCCTGCGACAGCGCCTGGTTGTCCTGGAACAGCTTCTTGTTCTTGATCGGCTGGTCATCGGTGTGACCCTGGATCTCGACGCGGAGGTCCGGGTACTCCTTCAGCACCGCGACCGCCTTGTCGAGGACGCGGTTCGAGCCCGCGGTGAGATCCGCCGAGTAGGCCTTGAAGTTGATGCCCTCGATGGTGCCCGTGAACTGCTTCACCTTCTGCGGGAGCTCGTCGGGGCAGCCGTCCTCGTCCTGGTAGCCGTTCTTCGTCTCCGGCTCGGCCGCGCACTGATCCTGCGCGTCGGGCACGCCGTCGGCGTCGTTGTCGAGATCCGGGCAGCCGTCCTCGTCCTGGAAGCCGTCCTTGTCCTCGGGCTCGTTCGCGCACTGGTCCTGCGCGTCGGCGATGCCGTCGGAGTCGTTGTCGCCATCCGGGCAGCCGTCGTCGTCCTGGAAGCCGTCCTTGTCCTCGGGCTCGAGCGCGCACTGGTCCTGCGCGTCCGCGACGCCGTCACCGTCGTTGTCGAGGTCCGGGCAGCCGTCGTCGTCCTGGAAGCCGTCCTTGTCCTCGGCGTCCGTCGGGCACTGGTCGGCCTCGCCGAGGATGCCGTCCTGATCCGGATCCGGATCGGGCGCGGGCTCCGCCTTCTCGACGGCCTTCTTGCGACCGAACTCCTTGTAGATCGAGACGAGGAACTCGAAGTCCGTCGTGAAGCCCTCGTCCTCGCTGCTGGGCGGGAAGATCAGGCGCGCGTCGGCGCGCAGGCCCCAGCCGTTGTCGACGCGGTACTTCGCGCCGATGCCGGCGTACAGCATCTCGTCGGTGTCCTTGTCGATCGCCGACGGGTTCGCCGTATCGACGACGCTGAACGCACCCGCACCGAGCAGGGCGAACGGAATCAGCTTGTTCTCCGGGTTCGCGGCCCGGAACTGCGCGACCACGTGCGCGCGGTAGGTCAGGTTCCAGATGTCGAACACGAGGCTGCGCGACTCGCTCGGCACGACCCCGAGCTCACCTTCGACGCCGAGCATGTCCGTGAAGTACGCGCCGATCCGGAGTCCGAACAGCGCGGAGTTCCGCTGCGAGGGCGCGTCCATCACGTCCGGAACACCGAGCTCGTTGGTCTCGCTGAAGAGGTGGATACCCGCGGTCCCACCGATCTCGACCTCGGCGAGCGCCGGCGACGCGAGCCCACCAACCAGCGCGGCAACCACAGTGGGTCGGAACAAGCGATTCATCTGGATAGGGTCCTTTGTTAACGGTCCCGGCGGATCCTCCCCCGGAGGACCAGCCCATTTCGTAGTTGCCGCAGGTTGTATCGCGCCCGGTGCCACGATTTCCAGACATTGCGACAACTTAAAGCGTGTTGCGGATCGCACGGTAGACGCGCGGCCCGACGGTCGCGGTGGTCGTAGCGGCGCGAAATTCCGAGGAAATTCTCTCGCGCAGGCGACGCACTGGAGCACGCGGGGGCAGCGACAGGGAGACGCGACTCATGGAGCGGCGAGCTGGTCCCGGCGCTCCACGAGCACTCTGCCAGCCTTTTCGACCAATTCCGGACGTGGGACATGGTGCGTCACCGAGGCGGGTCGCGACCGACCACGCGGGACGGCGATCACGACTCGATCGCGTCAGGTCCCGACCGTCGAGACGACCGGCAGGAGCGCGCGGGCCGTGTGGCGCTCCGCGAGCGCGCACACCGCGTCGATCCACGGCGGGGTCGCGTTGAGCGAGGGGACGAGCACCAGCTCCTCGCCGCCGGCGTCGCGGAACTGCTGGCGCGCGCGGATCCCGATCTCCTCGAGCGTCTCGAGGCAATCCGCGACGAACGCCGGGCACATCACCGCGAGCCGGCGGACGCCCTTCTTCGCGAGCTCGTCGATCACGACGTCCGTGTACGGCTGGATCCACGGGATGCGGCCGAGCCGCGACTGGAAGCTGATCGAGTACTGCTCCGGAGCCAGACCGAGCCGCTGCGCGAGCGCGTGCGCCGTGGCGTACGACTGCGCGCGATAGCAGTGCGGGTTGGCGAGCGAATCACAGCATGTCGAGCTCTGGACGCAGTGCGCGCCCGTGACGTCGGACTTCTCGAGCTGGCGAACGGGGATGCCGTGGAACGAGAACAGCACGTGATCGGGCGCGTGCTCGTCGAGGGTGGTGCGACCCACGGCGGCGAACGCGTCGAGGAAACCCGGATCGGCGAAGAACGGCGGGACGACGTCGAGCGTCGGGACGTTCCACGCGCGGTGCGCGAGCTCCATCACGCGCGCGACCGCGGTGCCCGTCGACGACGTCGCGTACTGCGGGAACAGCGGGAGCACGATGATGCGATCGACCTGGGCCTTCGCGAACGCGGCGAGCGCGCCGGCGATCGACGGGTTGCCGTAGCGCATCGCGAGCTCGACGTGCCACGCGGGGCCGAGCTTCGCGGCGACGCCCGCGGCGAGATCGCGCGAGTGATAGAGCAGGGGCGAGCCTCGCTCGGGATCCCAGATCGCGCGATACGCGTGCGCGCTCCTGGCCGGGCGCGTCGGCAAGATCACGAGGTGGAGCAGCAGCGCGCGGCCCACCGGGTTCATGTCGAGGACGCGCGGATCGCCGAGGAACTCGCGGAGGTAACGGCGCACCGCGGAGGAGGTCGGCGCGTCGGGCGTGCCGAGGTTGAGCAGGAGGAGGCCGTGCGGCACGTGGACACCCGTTTGGCCAACCCGACCCGCAAAGTCAAGGCGCCGGTCTCACGCTGATCTACCTTTTCGAGAAGGGCTCGAAACCCTGGGGAACCGGCGCGCCATTCGTGGCCCTCCTCACCAAACCGCCCGATTGGTCGGGGCGCGGATTTATCCAGCGCAAACAGAAACTTACAAGATGCCCGAGGGTTCTCGTTTGACCTCCCGGGGGCGCGCTGCATTATCCGTTTCGCCATGGCTGGGTACCCGGGACAACCGCTGCCGAAGAAGCTGGGGATCAAGGCAGGACACAGGGTGTGTCTGCTCAACGCACCGGGTCGGCTCCAGCGCTCGCTCGCGGCGGATGACGTGCGCATCGCGTACGACCTCCGCCGTCCGCTGAACGACATCGTGGTGCTGTTCGTCGACTCGCTCGAGGAGCTCGAGAAGCGCATCACCGACGTGCTCGGCAAGCTGCATCCGGCCGGTGGCCTGTGGATCGCGTGGCGTCGCAACTCGCGTCGCGTGTCGGAGGACATCGTGCGACGGATCGCGCTCGCGGCGGGCATGACGACGAGCAAGACGCGGGTGATCGCCAACTCGTACGAGGGCGTCCGACTCGTGCTGCGCGGCGAGATCCGCGAGGCGATGGCGTACAAGGCCGAGCCGCCGCCGCGGTCGTCGATCGCGAGCCGCTCGCGGCGGTCGAGCGCGCGGATCGCTCCCCGCGTGGCGCGCAGCTCGAGCGGTGGCTCGTCGATGCGTCGCGCGCGCGCTCGCTCGGCGAAGTAGCGATCTCCAGGCGCTCCGAGCGCGTGGCGTGGTGTCCACGACGAGCCGCGAACAGGCGGCGTGACGGAGGTTCGGGTTAGAGTCGCGGCATGGTTCGCCTCGCTTTCGCCGCGGCGCTCGCGCTGACCGCCTGCGGTCAGATCGAAGACGATCGCCCCGCCACGCTCGAGTACGTCACGGCGGCCGTGCTCGCCCCGTACTGCGGCAACGCGCAGTGCCACAGCTCGCTGACCCGCGCCGAGGGGTACGCGCTCGACACCGTCGAGCAGGCGCGTGAGTCGATCAACTTCTTCGGGCTCGTGTCGCCGGGCGAGCCGGAGAGCTCGCTGCTCTATCTCGTGCTGATCTCGCCCGGGGGCGACAACAACCTCCCGCGGATGCCATACGACCAACCGATGCCCGATGCCGACGTGGAGCTGATCCGCCGCTGGATCGCGCAGGGAGCGCCGGGCCTGTGAAGCGCATCGTCCTCGCCACGCTCGTCGTGATCGCCGCGGTGGTCGCGTTCCCCGGCCGCGCCCGCGCCTATCCGCAGTTCCAGCTCGCGTACGACCAGACGTGCTCGGGCTGCCACGTCTCGCCCGCGGGCGGCGGCCTGCTGACCGAGAACGGCCTCGCCGTCGCCGAGACCATCTCGCACCTCGGCACCGCGCCCGAGTTCTTCTACGGCAAGGTCCCGACGCCCGACTGGCTGCAGCTCGGCGGCGATCTCCGCGCGTCCACGGGCTTCATGGCGACGCCCGAGAAGGTGCTCGCCACGTTCCCGATGCAGGCGGACGTCTACGCGGCGGCGCGGTTCGGGAGCTTCACGCTCGTCGCGACCGGCGGCTACAAGCCCGACGAGTTCGGCAAGGGCTTCGAGAGCCGCCTGTGGTCGCGCGAGCACTACGTGATGTGGCAACAGAACGAGGGCGAGCCCACGGGCGTGTTCGTGCGCGCGGGCCGGTTCATGCCGGTGTTCGGCCTCCGGCTCGCCGAGCACCCGGCCTACATCCGTCGGTTCGGCGGCACGCCGCTGTACTCCGAGACCTACGGCCTGTCGGTGGCGTACGTCGACCCGAAGTACGAGGTGCACGTGAGCGGGTTCGTCGAGGATCCGTGGTTCGAGCCCGTGGAGCCGCGCGATGGCGGCGCCGCGTACGCCGAGCTGCGGATCGACGAGCAGACCGCGATCGGCGGTGAGCTCCTCTACGGGAAGAGCGACTTCGACCAGCGCATCCGCTACGGTGTCATCGCGAAGCGCTACGTCCCGCAGGCGAACCTGCTGCTGCAGGCCGAGGTCCAGCTCGTCAACCAGCTGATCGACGAGACGCCCACCAACCCCGACGGTGGCGCGCCGCTCCAGGTCGTCGGCTACCTGCTCGGCACCTGGATGATCAACGACTTCGTCATGCTCGACGTCGGCCTCGGGCACTTCGACGCCAACGTCCGGATCCGCGACATCGATCGCAACGGCGTCGACGTCAACCTCCGCTACTTCATGACGTCGCACCTCGAGCTGGCGCTGAACGCGCGCGTCGAGACCTTCGGGTTCGGCGATGGCGGTCCCACCGGCGGCTACTCGTTGCTCCAGGTCCACTACCGGCTATAGGCGACCGCCGGCGACGGTTCTCGACGGGCGTCGCGCGCGGGCTCGCAGGCGACCGTGATAAGAACGGGGCATGTCACCCCGTGTGCGCGCGGTCCTTCCGACGATCGCGGCGCTGTTGGGACCGGGCCTCGCGCACGCCGAAGACGTGCCGTCGTCGGCGCCTCCCGAGCCCGCTCCCGAGACGACCGACGCCGACTCATCGCCCGCGCCCGTCCCCAGCACGGCGCCCGCCGCGCACGGCACGCCGGCCTCCGAGCCCCCGGTGATCGTCGACAACCCGATGGCGGATCTCCCGCCGAAGGCGCTGTCCCCGGACCAGCGGTTCTCGTGGCAGCCGTTCGGCTTCCTGCGGATGCAGTACCGGATGGTCCAGAACGATCCGAACGTCGCGTTCATCGGCCGCGACGACGGGTTCCAGCTCCAGAACGCGCGCGTCGGCGTGTTCGGCGCGATGGGCTCGAAGGTCAGCTTCCTCGTCGCGATCGACGGCGCCGTCGACGAGCGGCTCGCGACCAACGATCCGCGAGGGCGCTACACCGTCGCGCTGCGCGACGCGTACGTCGACGTGCCGGTCCGCGGCAAGCTCGCCGTGCGCGCGGGCCTGTTCCGCACGCTGACCGATCCGGATCTCGACGCGACGACGCAGCGCCTGTTCGTCGATCGCCCGCTCGAGAGCCGCGGCGTGTACGCCACCGAGGGCTACGAGACCGAGGGCCTCGCCCCCGGGCGCTCGCTCGGCGCGGCGCTGCGCTACGATCCGGGAGCGCCGACTGTGGGGGCGCGGTTCGGCTTCGAGCTCGCCGTCCAGAACGGCGCGGACGAGCTCGCCGCGGACAACGACAACGACACCCCGGCCGCGTCCGCGAGCGTGTTCGCGCGCCTGCCGGACAGCAGCTGGATCGTGGCGTCCGCGCGCTACAACCGGCGCACCGAGGGCGACCTGCCGTTCCTCCAGGACGAGGACGACCTCCAGGCGACGATCGGCGTCCGCCTCGTGACCGGCCCGATCTCGTTCGGCGCGGGGGCGACCGTCGTGCGCACGCTGTTCCCGACCGTCGACGGCCCCGCGCGCGACGCGTACGGCGCGCACGGCCAGCTGATGTTCCGCACCGGCAGCGCGCTGCCGCTCGCGTTCGGCTACCGGTTCGGCGTCCTCGATCCGTCGAGCCTGGTGCTCACCGATCGCGTGATGGAGCACACCGCGGGCGCGGTGCTCGGCATCCCGGCGTACCGCACGCGCCTGCTGCTCCAGGCGACGCACGTCATGGACCAGCGTAACCTGTCCAACGATCGCGTGCAGCTCGCCGCCGAGGTGTCGCTCTGATGACGGCGGCGCGCGTGCTCGTGACGCGCGCGCTCGCGCTCGCGGTCGCCGCGCTCGTCGTCGCGCTCTCCGCGAGCTGCAGTGACACGTCGCCGCGGGCGCGCGCGCAGGTGATCGGG
>Ga0164243_10002595_pt1 | contig 29698 bp, 24 predicted proteins | sample OricompcompostOP_FD_108781 | JGI IMG/M metagenome (GOLD analysis project Ga0164243, IMG submission 108781) | Organic Plus compost microbial communities from Emeryville, California, USA - Original compost - Organic plus compost (OP) | ecosystem: Engineered > Solid waste > Mixed feedstock >... | reverse complement strand
TACATGGTGGCGTTCCAGGGTCAGAACGACCTCGGGCTGGCGGCCGCCATCTCCGTGATCGTGCTGGTCGCCCTGGTGGTCATCAACGCGGTGCAGATGCGCGCCTTCCGCTCCGAGGAGGCCTGACACCATGGCCGTCGACACCCGTCCCGTCCCGCCGGCCACCCACCCGCCGGCTCCCGCCACGCCCCGCCGCGCCAACCGCGGCGTCTCCGTCGCCGGCATCGCCCTGCGGACCCCGTACTGGGTCTTCACCGGCGCGGTCGCGGTGATCTTCCTGTTCCCGCTCGTCTGGACGGCCGTCGCCTCGGTTTCCCCGCAGGCCGGCACCAACCAGGTCGACGGCTGGGGCTTCGGCAACTACGCGACGCTGGCCAACTACCAGGCCGGTGTCTGGCGATACCTCGCCAACTCGGCCATCGTCTCGTTGCTGACGGTCGCGCTGACGCTGCTGGTGTCGCTGCTCGGCGGGTACGCGTTCGCGCGGTTCCGCTTCCCGGGCCGCGACATCCTGTTCATGGTCACGCTGGCCATCCTCATGGTTCCGTACGCGACCCTGCTGATCCCGCTCTACGTGCTGCTCAACGAGGTCGGGCTGCAGAACTCGCTGGTCGGCGTGGCGCTCGTGCTCACGATGTTCCAGCTGCCGTTCGCCACGTTCCTGATGCGCATCTCCTTCGAGGCGGTGCCGCGCGAGCTGGACGAGGCGGCGATGGTGGACGGCTGCTCCTCGTTCACCGCCCTCTGGCGGGTGCTGCTGCCGGCCGTCAAGCCGGGGCTCATCACCGTCGGGCTGTTCGCGTTCCTCGCCGCGTGGAACGACTTCATGGCCCCGCTGATCCTCATCAACGACAGCGAGCGGATGACGCTGCCGTTGGCCGTCTCCAACCTGCGCGGCCAGGTCCAGGGCGTCGTCGACTACGGCGCGACGGAGGCCGGCGTGGTCGTGCTCGCGCTGCCCTGCATCGTGCTGTTCCTGCTGCTTCAACGTCACTACGTGCGGGGCTTCATGTCCGGCGCGCTGAAGGGATGACCATGCACCGCACCGCGCCGGCGGCAGCGCCGGTCCTGCCGACCCGAGGCCGGCTCCGCCCGCTCGGGTTGGACGAGATCCGCGTCACCGGCGGATTCTGGGCCGAGCGCCAGTCGGTCAACGCCCGGCACACGCTCGGGCACATCGCGCACTGGCTCGAACGGGAGGGCTGGATCCGCAACTTCGACCTGGTGGCCGGGGGCGGCATCGCGACCGGGCGGCGGGGCCGCGAGTTCTCCGACTCGGAGGTCTACAAGTTCCTCGAGGCGGTGGCGTGGGAGATCGGCCGCGGCGGCGACCCGGAGCTGGAGTCCCTGTTCCGCGGGGTCGTGCGCCGGGTGGCCGCCGCGCAGGACCCGGACGGCTACCTCAACACCCGGTTCGGCCACGAGGGTCAGGACCCGCGCTGGTCGGACCTCGAATGGGGCCACGAGCTCTACTGCGCCGGCCACCTGCTCCAGGCCGCCGTCGCGCGGGCCCGGACCCGGCCGGACGCCGACGACGGCCTGCTGGAGGTCGCCCGCCGGGCCGCGGACAACGTCTGCGCGACCTTCGGGCCCGGCGGCATCGACGGGCTGTGCGGGCACGCGGAGATCGAACCGGCGCTCGTGGAGTTCGCCCGGACCACCGGCGACGACCGCTACCTGGCGCAGGCCGCGCTCTTCGTCGAACGGCGCGGTCACGGGCGGCTCGCCGACATCGAGTTCGGCCGCGAGTACTTCCAGGACGACGTCCCCGTCCGCCAGGCGGCCGTGCTGCGCGGCCACGCGGTGCGCGCCAACTACCTCGCCGCCGGCGCGGTCGACGTGGCCGTCGAGACCGACGACGCGGGCCTCGCGAAGGCGGTGCGCGACCAGTGGCGCCACACGGTGGCGCGGCGGACGTACGTCACCGGCGGCCAGGGCTCCCGGCACCAGGACGAGGCGTTCGGCGAGGACTGGATGCTGCCGCCGGACCGGGCGTACTCGGAGACCTGCGCCGGCATCGGCTCGGTGATGCTGTCCTGGCGGCTGCTGCTGCGGCACGGCGACGCCGCCTACGCCGACCTGATCGAGCGCACGCTCTACAACGTCGTCGCGACGTCCCCGTCGGCCGACGGGCGGCAGTTCTTCTACACCAACACCCTCCACCGCCGCGAGCCGGGCGTCGTGCCCGACGGCGACCGGCCCAGCATCCGCGCCGCGGCCTCGATGCGCGCGCCGTGGTTCGAGGTCTCCTGCTGCCCGACCAACGTCGCGCGGACGCTCGCCAGCGTGGCGGCGTACGTGGCGACGGCGGACGACGAGGGGCTGCAGATCCACCAGTACGCGCCGGGAACCGTGGCCCACCGCCGGGACGACGGCTCCGAGCTGCGGGTCGAGGTGGCCACCGCGTACCCGCACGACGGGGAGATCCGGGTACGGGTCGCGAGCGCCGGCGACCGGCCGTGGACGCTCTCCCTGCGGGTGCCGGGCTGGGCCACCGCCGGCGCCACGCTCACCGTCGACGGCGAGACGCGGCCGGTCGAGCCCGGCTACGCCACCGCGCACCGCCGCTGGCGCGGCGGCGACGAGGTCGTGCTCCGGCTGCCGATGGCGCCGCGGTTCACGTACCCGGACGACCGGATCGACGCGGTCCGCGGCTGCGTCGCGGTGGAGCGCGGCCCGCTGGTTTTCGCCCTGGAATCGGTGGACGTGCCCGGTGTCGAGAGCGTCGACCAGATCCGGGTCGACACCGGCCACCCGCCCGTGCTGGCCGGCGCGCGCGTGGTCGTGCGCGCGCGGCTGGCGGAGCGGCATGATCCCGACTGGCCCTACGGGTCCGACCCCGCCGGCGCACCCACACCGGCGGCGACGGAGATCGGCGAGGTGCCGCTCGTGCCGTACCACGCCTGGGCCAACCGTGGCCCGTCCACCATGCGCGTCTGGCTCCCCACGGTCTGAGCCCGCGCCGGCCCCGTGCCGGCACCTCGCCTGTTAACGCTAACGCTCCCACCGCCGCCCATCCCCGTACCCCCGTTCCGGCATCAGGAGGAAAGCACCATGAGAAAGAGACGTGTGTCGAGAGTGCCCGCCTGGGCCGCCCTGGCGGCCCTCGCGGTGGGCACGGTCGTCGCCATGCCGAGCGCCGCCCACGCCGCCAGCCCGGTCCTGCCGGGCAACGAGGGCGACGTGGGCGTCTACACCAACGGCCAGAACCACGCCATGGAGATCGGCGACCCGGTCTACACCAACGTGGCCGAGGTGGCGGACAAGCTGAAGCCCGGCGTGCCGTTCACCGCGTCGAGCATGCACCAGTCCATCTTCGACAGGGATCTCGCGGCCGGGGGCACCGACTACTACCTCGACCGCGTGCTCGGCGTCTCCGGCACGGCCGGCGCGGCGGTGCTGATGACGCGGGGCCGCTCCCTCTACATGCGCGGCGCCAGCAACAACAACTTCACCGTCATGGGCTTCGCCGGCAACACCTTCGTCGGCGGGCCGAACAACCTGGGCAACCTCTACACCGTCACCGTGCCGGGGCAGACGGTGACCGAGGTCGGCGCCAACCGGTTCAACGCGCCGAGCCACGCCAAGGCGCGGTACACGATCGGCACCACCGGCGTCACCGCGAACCTGACGAAGTTCATCACGTACGACAACGTGGCCGTCACCGCCATCGAGTTCACCAACCCGGGCGGCTCGGCGGCGACCTTCACGGTGCGCGCCGCCTCGCCGCTGGCGACCCAGGCGGGCGAGGGCGACGCGGAGCTGACCGGCACCCGGACGATCACCAGCGGCTCCAACAACGGCCTCGTCGACACCGCGTGGAACACGGTGCGGGTGAGCCTCACCGGCGCCGGCTTCGCCCGCAGCGGCACCAACCTCGACCGCGAGGTCACCGTGCCGGCCGGCGGCACGGTCTCCCTCTCGGTCGTCGGCGCGGTCTCGTCGGCCACCCTGCCGCGGACCGTCGAGAGCTACCGGGAGTACGCCGCGATGGCGCCGGCGCAGGCCGTCCGCACCGGCATCACGGAGTTCAACCGCCGCTGGGCACAGGACGTGCCGTACATCGACGTCCCGGACCCCGCGCTGGAGAAGGCGATCGTCTACCGGTGGTGGGGTGAGCGGTACAACAGCCTCGACGCGAACGCGCCGGGTTACGTGTACCAGTACCCGACGACGATCGAGGGGGTGAACCTGTACCAGAACGCGGTGGCGCTGACCCAGCCGATGCACCTGCAGGACACCAAGTGGCTGCGCACGCCGTACCTGCCGTACGGGCAGATCCTCAACATCGGCGAGCTGTCGGGCTCGTCGGCGTTCCTCGACAGCCCGGGCCACACCAGCTGGAACAACCACTACTCGCAGTACATCGGCACCGCCGGGCTGGAGGCGTTCAACGTCCACGGCGGCGGCAAGGACATCGCGCGGAAGTTCGCCCACTACTTCGAGAGCGACGGCGTCGGGCAGCTGGAGCACTACGACGGCAACGGCGACAAGCTGATCGCGTACGACACCAACTACATGCCGGGCAACGACGCCGACGCGATCTCCTTCGGCTTCCCGAAGACCAACGCCGGCGCACCCGGCGCGCGGACGATCGAGCGGCCGGAGTCGGCGTACGTCTGGGGTGCCTTCGACGCGGCCCGCCAGCTCTACCAGGTCGCCGGCGCCGACCAGGCCAAGGTCGACCAGATGGCGGCCAGCGCCGACGGCATCCGGGACGCGATCCTGGGCCGGCTCTGGAGCCCCGACATGCGGATGTTCCTGGCCGGCACGTCGCACGGCGCGGTCAGCGCGGCCAGCTCGAACGGCAGGGCCAACCCGCTGCCGGAGTCCGCCCGCACGCTGATCCCGGCGAAGGAGTCGAACCTCTACGACGTCTACGCGGAGAACCTCATCCCGTTCGACCAGTGGCAGAAGTACGTCGACGGGTTCCGCTTCCTCACCTACGGCGACAACTTCCCGATCTTCCCGTTCTACACCGCCAACCAGTACGACCGGTCGGCGTACGGGATCGGCGGCTCGAACAACTTCTCGAACATCAACTTCACCGTGCAGTACCGGGGTGTCCGCTCGGCGCTGCGCCACTACGACCCGGAGCAGAAGTACATCACGCCGGAGTATGCCAAGCGGCTGCTCGACTGGATGGCGTGGAGCGTCTACCCGGGTGGTGACGTGCGGGTGCCGAACCAGGCCGAGTACTACTCGAACTGGAACCCGACCACGAAGACCTACAACCGCAACAACCCGAACCACGTGATGCTCGGCAACATGAACTACATCTTCGTCGAGGACATGGCCGGCCTCCAGCCGCGGTCCGACGACAAGATCGAGTTGTGGCCCATCGCGTTCGGCTACCAGCACTTCATGGTGAACAACGTCCGGTACCACGGCCACGACCTGACCATCGTGTGGGACCCGGACGGTAGCGCGTACGGCCTCGGCGCGGGCTACAGCCTGTTCGTCGACGGCGCGAAGAAGGTCAGCACCGACAAGCTCGGCAAGCTCACCTACGACCCGAACACCAACCAGGTCGAGGCCGAGGACGGCGTGACCGTCACGTTCAAGGCCGCCGCCGGTGCCGCGTTCCCGGCCGCCGTCGACACGCCGATCAGCGACGACCGCGTCGTCGAGTACCTCAAGACCGCCGGCATCGACCTCACCCAGCAGGCGCCGAACCTGGCGTCGGGTGCCGGCCTGTCGTCGTCGTACACCCAGCAGGGCGTGCGGCCGGCGCCGTGGCGGCAGTTCCACACGCCGGGCTGGAGCACCACCTCGATGAACTACACGCCCGGCGCCATCGCGACGACCGAGCGTCCCGTGTCGCTCCAGGCCGTGACCGACGGTGTCACCGCCAACGAGCCGTACTGGGGCAACTACGGCACGACGGAGAAGAACGGGTACGTCGAGCTGAACCTGGGCTCGGCGAAGGCGTTCGACAACGTCAAGGTGACGTTCGTCAGCGACCGGCAGGCGGGCGGCTACCGCGAACCCGCGCGATGGTGGGTCCAGGTGCCCGACGGGAACGGTGGTTGGAAGGAGGTGCCGAACCAGTTCAAGAACCCGACCGTGCCGGCGGCCAAGTTCAACGAGGCGCTGTTCGAGACCGTCACCACGGACAAGCTCCGGGTCGCGTTCACGAACAACCCGACGTTCTTCACCGCGATCTCGGAGATCCAGGTGTTCAAGTCGGGCCGCGCGGTGCCGCCGGTGACCAACCAGGCGCCGGTCGTCACCGCCGCGCGCGACGCCTCGGGGGACGGCAACCTCTCCACCCGGCTGGTCGGCACCGCGTCCGACGACGGCATCCCGTACGACAACGAGCTGACCTTCGGCTGGGAGACCGTCTCCGCGCCGCAGGGTGCCGGCGTCATCTTCGCCGACCCCAAGGCGCTGTCGACCCGGGTGACCGGGACGGTGGCCGGTGACTACGTGTTCCGGTTCTTCGCCACCGACGGGGCCAAGCGGTCGGAGGCGACCGTCGCGGTGACACTGTCCAAGAAGGACGTCACGGCCGAGTTCGGGGCCTCCGCGGCGATCAGCACCAGCGGCACCGCGTCGTGGGAGAACCACGGGCGGGTCAACGAGGCCACCACCCCGAGCAGCTCCAACCCCGGCGCCGGCAACGGCTGGGGCAACTGGGGCCAGCCGCAGAACGGCACCAGCGAGGAACGCGCGGCGTGGATCCAGTACAAGTGGACGGCTCCGGTGCGGCTGTCGTCGACCGACATCTACTGGTACGACGACAACGGCGGCACCCGCCGGCCCACGGCGAGCACGTACGCCATCGAGACGTCGAACGACGGCACCACCTGGACGCCGGTCACCCTCACCAAGGGCTCGACGTACGCCGGCGGCCTCGCCACCAACACGTACAACCACTTCGACTTCGAACCGGTCACGACGAGCCACCTGCGGATCCGCATCTGGGGCGTCATGAGCGGCGGAGCCGGCACGGGTGTGCTGCGCTGGCGGGCCAACGGCGAGACGGTGGAATCGGTCCGCTCGCCGGTGCTGATCCGCACGGGCGTGGGTCAGGTGCCCACGCTGCCGAGCACGATCGACGGGATCTACACCAGCGGGGCCCGCGGAAAGATCGGGTTCACCTGGCAGGAGATCACGCCGGACATGGTCGCGGAGCCCAACGTCGACCCGTTCGTGGTGTACGGCACCAACGACGCGTACGGGCTGATCGCCGAGGCGCGGATCTACGTCCGGCCGGAGATGTCGCAGGGCGGCATCTCGATCCAGGGAGCCGAGACGTTCCAGCAGTCCGTCGAGGTGGGTGAGCTGCCCTACCTGCCGGACAAGGTGGAGGTGTCCTACAACGACGGTTCGCGGGACAACCAGGCCATCGGCGTCAACTGGCGGTTCGACCCGGCCATCGTCAACACGGCGGGCCGCTACACCGTCATCGGCGACCTGATCCTGCCCGACTACGTCAGCGAGGCCGGCACCACGCGGACCACCCTGACCCTGACGGTGGGTGACCCGCCCGAGACGCCGGCGTGGGACGTCACGGTCCAGGCCCGCACGCAGTGCACCGGAAGCAACGTCCACGTGCTCGTCAACGCCCGCAACGATGACGACGTGCCGCTCACCATCGAGCTGGTCACGCCGTACGGGTCGCGGACGGTGACCGGCGTCGCGCCGGGGAAGTCGGCGTACCAGGCGTTCAACACGCGCGCCAAGTCGGTGCCGGCGGGGACCGCGACGGTGAAGGTCACGGGAACCGTGGACGGGGAGCCGGTGACCGCGCGGATCGACGCGCCGTTCGCGGCGCTCACCTGCGGCTGACCCTCCGAGGTGGCGGCGCAAGGCCGGCGCCGCCACCTTCCCCTCCGAAGCGTGAGGAGACCCCTACCGTGAGAACCACCGTTGGGCGTTGGGCGGTCGCGGCCGTGCTCGCCGCCGGCGGCCTGGTCGGGCTCGCCGGGCCGGCACACGCGGCCGACTCGTACACGTTCACCAACACCCGCAACCCGATCCTCGGTGACGGCAGCTACTACTCGGCGGACCCGGCGCCGGTCGTCGTGAAGGCCGGCGCGCCGGGCAACACGAGCGGCCGGGACCAGCTCTACATCTACACCGGCCGCGACGAGGCCGGACCGACCACCAACGACTTCGTCATGAACGAGTGGGGTGCGTTCCGTACCACTGATGTCGCGAGTGGACAGTGGACGCACTTCCCCTCGTTGATGCGGCCGGAGCAGGTCTTCCCCTGGGCCACGCCGGGCCGTGCGTACGCCGGCCAGATGGTCCAGGGCGTGGACGGCCGCTACTACTGGTACGTACCGGTCAGCGAGCGGAACAGCACCGCGGCCGACCGGTTCGCCATCGGCGTCGCCGTCTCGGAGACGCCGACCGGGCCGTGGACCGACCACGTGGGCGGGCCGCTGATCTCCCAGCGCGTGCCCACGCCGAACACCATCCAGAACATCGACCCGACGATCCTGGTCGAGGGCGAGCGGGTGTACGTCTACTGGGGCACCTTCGGCCAGCTCCGGATGCTCGAGTTCGGACCGGACATGAAGACCCCGGTCGGCACCCAGCGCGCCGTCACCGGGCTGACGGGGTTCTTCGAGGCGCCATGGATCTTCAAGCGCGGCGCCACGTACTACCTCGCCTACGCCGGCAACAACGCCGGGCCCACCTCGCCGTGCACGCCGGCGAACTACCACGCCTGCATCGCCTACGCCACCGCGTCGGCACCCGAGGGGCCGTGGACGTACCGGGGCACCGTCCTCGCTCCGGTCTCCTCGACGACGAGCCACCCGGGCATCCTGGAGTTCGACGGCCAGTGGTACCTCACGTACCACACCGCGGACGCGGTCGGCGGCGGCCACTTCCGCCGCTCGGCCGCCATCGACAAGCTCGAATGGGATGACGCGCAGAACCCGCCGCGGATGAAGCCCGTCACGCCCACCCCGGTGAAGGGCCGCGACCTCACCCCGCGGGCGAACATCGCCCAGGAGGCGAAGGCCACGGTCTCCAACGAGCCCGTCCCGACGCAGTACTGGGTCAAGGCGCTCAACGACGAGATCGTGCGCGCCAACCCGCTGCCGCCGGACATGTGGGGGACGTGGACGGCGAACAACCCGCCGCAGCAGTGGGTCCAGTACACCTGGGACCAGCCGATGCGGATCGCCGGCTCCCAGATCGAGTTCTGGAACGACCAGCCGCAGGGCAGCGGCATCGGCGTGGCGGCACCGGCCCGCTGGCGCATCCAGTACTGGAACCTGGCGACCGGGCAGTGGGCCGACGTGCCCAACCCGAGCGGCTACCCGACCGGCACCCAGGGCTTCCAGAACACCACCTTCGACCCGGTGACCACCACGCAGGTGCGCGCGGTGTTCGACGCCTCGACCAACGGCAGCACGTACTCGGCGGTCGCGGTCGAGGAGTGGAAGGTCCTCGCGGCCCAACCCACGGGCCCGGTCGAAGCGCCGGCGATGACGGTCGAGGTCGGGGAGCGGGAGCTGCCCGGGACCATCGGCGTTCCGTTCGGCGCCGAGACGCTGCGGGTGCCGGTCTTCTGGGACCCGGTGACCCCGGAGCAGGTCGCCGAGCCGGGGGCGTTCACCGTGCGGGGCACGGTCCTCGGGTACGCCGCCGGGCGGGTCTCCGCGCCGGTCACCGTCATCTCGCCGGGTGACACCGAGGGTGACGAGACCCCGCCGACGCTGACGCTCACGCCCAGCGGCAGCGCCGGCGGTGCCGGCTGGTTCCGCTCCGCGGTGCGGGTCCGCGTCGCCGGGGTCGACGACCGCGGCGGCCGCCTGACCATCGAGTCCACCGTCGACGACCGCGCGCCGGTCGTCGCACGGGACGTGCGGTACGTCGACATCGACGTCGCCGGGGACGGCCGGCACACCGTCACGGCGACAGCGACCGACCGCGCCGGCAACCGTTCGGAGCCGACCAGCCTCTCCGTGCGCGTCGACGCCACCCCGCCGGTCAGCACGGCCGCCGTCGACCCCACCACCCGGTCGGTCACCGTGACGGCGAACGACGCGACGTCCGGGGTCGCCCGGATCGAGTACGCCATCGGCACCGGCGCGTGGACGCCGTACACCGGCGTGGTGGCGGCACCGGACGCGAACCGGCACACCGTGTCGTACCGGGCGATCGACGAGGCCGGGAACCTGGAGACCGCCCGGACGGTCACCATCCCGGCGGACCTGTCCGGCCCGCTCACCGGTAACGTGGCGCCGATCGCGACACCGACGGCCTCGTACACCGCGGGCTGGAACAGCGTCACCGCGCTCAACGACGGCGCCGACCCGGCGAACCCGAGCCAGGCCCAGATCTGGGGAACCTGGTCCGGCACCCGGCCGGCGACCCAGTGGGTCCAGTACGACTGGTCCCGGCCGATCCGGCTGACGGGGACGGAGCTGAAGTTCTGGCGGGACTCCAACCAGGGCAGCGGCGAGGGCGTCGCCCAACCCGACGGCTGGGTGCTCCAGTACTGGGACGAGGCCGGCTCCGCGTGGCGCGACGTCACCGGCGCCTCGCCGTACGGGACGAGCACCACCGCCTTCAACACCGTCACCTTCGACCCCGTCGTCACGCCGCGGGTCCGGGCCACCATCCGGGCCAACGGCAACGGCACGACCTGGTCCGCGGTCGCGGTCACCGAATGGCGGGTCTTCGCCGACGACCCGGGTACCCGGCCGGCCGAGGTCCCGCTCACGGTCACCGCCCGGCCGCGGTGCGTCGCCGGCACGGCTTACCTCGCCGTGCAGGCCCGCAACGATCACGACGGGCCGGTGGACGTCGCGCTGGAGACGGCGTACGGAAGCCGGTCCTTCGCGGGCGTGGCGCCGGGGGCGAACGCCTACCAGTCGTTCACGGCCCGTACCGCCTCCCTCACGGCGGGTTCGGTGACCGTCCGGGCCACCGGAACCGTGGCCGGCAGGGTGGTGACCACCGTCCACACCTCTGCCTACGCTGGCGCTTCGTGCGCCGACTGATCCCCACCCACCACGCACGACAACGGAGCATCGCATGAGAGCAACGAACCGCAAGCGGCTGATCGCGGCCGCTGCCGCCGGGGCCGTCCTGGCCGGAGGTCTGGCGGCGCAGTCGCCCGCCCTGGCCGAACCCGGCGACAGCGCCGACGTCCGGATCACCGTCGACATCGAGGAGATCACCGAGCCGGGCGTCCTCGCCCTCTCCATCGCCGGCGACTCCGTCGCGCTGTCGGAAGACGGATCGACGCTGCTGGTCCGCCAGTTCGTCGGCACCCTGCCGACCGTGACCGTCACCGACACGCGGACCCCGGAGGAGGTGCCCGAGGGTGCCGCGTGGGCCGTGGTGGGCAGCGCGACCGACTTCGTCGGCGCAGACGGGCAGCCGCCGATCAGCGCGGGCCACCTCGGCTGGAAGCCCCGCCTGCTCGAGGGCGACGAGAACGGCCTCGTCACCGAGGGCGAGGAGGTCGTGACTGTCCTCGACGAGCCGACCCAGCCGGGCAACAATGTCGGCCTGGTCGACCAGGAGCTGCTGGTGTCGACGTTCGACTCGGGGGCCGTCGCCGGCGGCGCGTACTCGGTCAACGCCGACCTCACGCTGCGTACCCCGGCGGATGTGGCCGCCGGCTCGTACACCTCGACGCTGACCCTGTCCCTGTTCGAATGACGCACCGGTGGGGGGCCGCCTCGCGGCGGCCCCCCCCACCGCCCCTCCGGAGGGCTCCGCCATGATGCGAACGCCGTCGCGCGTGCTGCCGCGCCTGCTGGCCGTGCTGGCCGCGGTGCTGGTCGCCGTGCCGATCGCGCCGGCTGTCGCGCGCGCGGAGCCGAGCAGCCCGACGCTCACCTGGGCGGTCCAGCCGGCCGACGCGCGCGGACCGGACGGCCGGCGCTTCGTGGAGCACACGCTGGACCCGGGCCAGGTCGTGACCGAGTACCTAGCCGTGCGCAACTTCAGCGCCGGCGCCGTGGTGTTCTCGCTGAAGGCCGCCGACGGCTACCTCACCGACAAGGGACGCTTCACGATGCTGTCGTCCGACCGCGAGTCGGTGGACGGCGGCACCTGGATCCGCGTCCAGGACACCGTCACCGTCCGGGCCAACGCGACCGCGGTGGTGCCGTTCACGATCACCGTGCCGCCGGACGCCACGCCGGGCGACCATCCGGCCGGCATCGCGGCGACCGTGACCAGCAGCGGCGGCACGGTGGCGATCGAGAGCCGAGTCGGTTTCCGGGTGATGATGCGGGTCACCGGCACGGTCACGGCGGCGCTCGGCGTCGAGGGGGTGACCGCGGCGTACCGGCAGTCGTGGAACCCGTTCTCCGGCGGCACGATGCGGGTGCGCTGGACCGCGACGAACACCGGCAACGTCGCGGTGACGGGCACCGCGACGGTGACGGTGGCCGGGCCGTTCGGGCTGGGCTCCCGCCGCGTCACCGTGGACGCCGGCGAGCTGCTGCCCGGCGGCAGCCGGGCCGTCGAGACGCGGGTCGGAGGCGTCTGGGCCTGGGGCCCGCTCCGGACGACCGTCGAGGCGACGCCCACCCTCCGCGACGGCGACCCGGCCGGGGTTGCGATCGCGGCCGGCACCGCCGCCGTGACCGTGTGGAGCGGGCCCTGGCCGCAGCTCGCGCTCGCCGCCCTCCTCGCCGCGCTGGTGGTCGCGTACCGGCTCGTCCGCCGCCGGCGCCGGCGGCGCCTCGCGGCGTTGCTGGCCCGGGCCCGCGACGAGGGCCGGCGCGCCGCTCTCGTCGGCGACGAGCCGTAAGCCGCGCGTCCAGGGTCAGGCGGGTGGGGGAGCGGTGCTCTCGCGCAGCACCAGGGTCACCGGGGCTTCCTCCGCCAGCTGGTCGGGTTCGCCGTCGGTTTCGCGGAGGGCCAGGGACATCGCGCGGGCACCGATCTCGACCAGCTCCAGGCGGACCGTCGACAGGGACGGTGTCACGTCCGCGGCGATCGGCATGTCGTCGAAGCCGATCACGCTGACCCGGCCCGGCACGTCGACGCCGAGGCGGCGGAGGCTGGCCAGCGCGCCGATCGCCATCGAGTCGTTGAGGGCGACGATCGCGGTGATGCCGGGATTGCGCTCCAGCAGCTCCACGGCGGCCTGGGCACCGCCGTCGCGGTCGAAGTCGGCGTAGACGATGTGGCGGGACAGGATGCGCCGGCCGTTCTCGCGGGCCGCGCGGCGCAGGCCGGTGAGGCGGTCGGTGGTCGTGGTGAGGTGGCGCGGGCCGGCGATCACGCCGATCGCGGTGTGGCCCAGCTCGTAGAGGGCCTTGCCGGCGAGGTAGCCGCCGGGCTCGTTCTGCGGGATGATCGCGTCGCCGGCGTGCTCGTGGCGGCCGATCACGGCGACCCGGCCGCCGGTGCGCTCGTAGATGCGCAGCTTGTCGGCGAGCTTGTTGGTGAGCCGGACGTCGTGGTAGCCGGAGCCGGCGAGGACGATCGCCGCGACCTGGTGGGCGTGGAGCAGCTCGACGTACTGCAGCTCGCGCTCGGGGTCGCGGTAGCTGTTGCAGATGATCACCAGGCGGCCGTGGTCGGTGGCGACGCGCTGCAGGCCGCGGGTGATCTCGGCGAAGTAGGGGTCGGAGACGTCGTGCACGATGACGCCGACCGCGCTCCGGTCGGAGCGGGCCAGTTGCTGCGCGTGCGCGTTGGGGACGAACTGCAACTCGTCGACCGCGGCCAGCACGCGGCGCCGGAGCTCCTCGGCAACCGGTTTGGGGCTGTTGTTGATGATTCGGGACGCGGTGGCGGTCGAGACGCCCGCCCTCCGCGCGACGTCCGCCAGCGTGGCCACGCGGCCGATGATAGCGCCTGAATCCCTTGAGGCAAGCGCTTGCCTGAAATCCACGCGCGTCGTAGCCTCCCAGGAAAGCGCTTACCTCGGAGGGGATCGCAGCGATGACGTCACGGGTGCCGATCGGCATCGTCATGAACGGCGTGACCGGTCGGATGGGTTACCGCCAGCATCTGGTGCGGTCGCTTCTGGCGATCCGCGAGGCGGGCGGGCTGCCCCTGCGCGACGGGTCGCGGCTGTGGCCCGAGCCGATCCTGGTGGGTCGCAACGAGGCCAAGCTGCGCGACGTCGCCGACCGGCACGGGCTGACGGAGTGGACCACCGACCTGGGTGCCGCCCTCGCCCGCCCGGACGCCGCGATCTACTTCGACGCGCTGGTGACCAGCGAGCGGGAGAAGGCGATCCGGCAGGCGATCGACGCCGGCAAGCACATCTACACCGAGAAGCCGCTGGCCACGACCCTCGACGGGGCCGTCGAGCTGGCGCGGGCGGCGGACGCGGCCGGCGTGCGGCACGGCGTGGTCCAGGACAAGCTCTTCCTGCCGGGCCTGCGCAAGCTGGACCGTCTGGTCAAGGGCGGATTCTTCGGACGGATCCTGTCGGTACGGGGCGAGTTCGGCTACTGGGTCTTCGAGGGGGACTGGCAGACCGCCCAGCGTCCGAGCTGGAACTACCGCTCCGAGGACGGGGGCGGCATCGTGGTCGACATGTTCCCGCACTGGCACTACGTCCTGGAGCAGATCATCGCTCCGGTGCGTGCGGTGACCACGCTCGCCACCACACACATCCCGCGCCGGTGGGACGAGGACGGCGAGCCCTACGAGGCGACCGCGGACGACGCGGCGTACGCCATCTTCGAGCTCGAAGGCGGGATCGTCGCACAGGTCAACTCGTCGTGGGCCGTCCGGGTGCACCGCGACGAGCTGGTGGAGTTCCAGGTCGACGGGACCGAGGGCAGCGCGGTGGCCGGCCTGCGTGGCTGTGTCGTCCAGCACCGGTCGGCCACGCCGAAGCCGGTGTGGAACCCGGACCTTCCGGTCACCGAGCCGTTCCGGGCCCAGTGGCAGGAGGTGCCGGACAACGCGGACTTCGACAACGGGTTCAAGGAGCAGTGGGAGATGTTCCTGCGGCACGTGGTCGAGGACGCCCCGTACACCTGGGACCTGTGGGCCGGCGCGCGCGGCGTGCAACTGGCCGAGCTGGGCCTGGTCTCGGCCCGCGAGGGCCGCCGGGTCGAGATCCCGGAGCTGGCCCGATGAGGGTCGACCTGCCCGACGGAGCCCTCGACCTCAGCGGATCCGGCGCGGAGTACGCGACCCCCGGCGCCGCGTTCACCAGCCGGGTCGCCTACGCGGCGGCGCACGTGGTCGCCGACCCGCGGGCCGAGAACGTCCCCGGCACCCCGGCGGTGCTCGACTGGGACGCGACCCTCGCCTTCCGCCGGCACCTGTGGGCACACGGCTTCGGCGTCGCCGAGGCGATGGACACCGCGCAACGCGGGATGGGCCTCGACTACCCGGCCGCCCGCGAGCTGGTCCGCCGGTCGGCGGCGGAGGCGCGGGCCGCGGGCGGCGCGATCGTCGCCGGCGTCGCCACCGACCAGCTGCCGCCCGGCCCCGCCAGCCTCGACGACGTCCGCAAGGCGTACGCCGAGCAGCTCGCCGACACGCAGGAGGCCGGCGCGCGGCCGGTGCTGATGTGCAGCCGGCACCTGGCCGCCGTGGCCCGCGCCGCCGACGACTACCTGGAGGTCTACGGCCGGCTGATCGCCGACGCCGACGGCCCGGTCGTGCTGCACTGGCTCGGCCCGGCGTTCGACCCGGCGCTGCGCGGCTACTGGGGCGACGAGGACCCGCGCCGCGCGATGGACACCGTGGTCGGGCTCATCGAGGCCCACGCGGCGAAGGTCGACGGGATCAAGCTCTCGCTCCTCGACGAGGAGCTGGAGGTGGAGCTGCGCCGCCGGCTTCCGGCCGGCGTGCGGATGTACACCGGCGACGACTTCAACTACCCGTCGCTGATCCGGGGCGACGAGGTGTCCTATTCGGACGCCCTGCTCGGCGTCTTCGCCGCCGTGGCGCCACCGGCCGCGGCGGCGCTGCGCGCGCTGGACGCGGGCGACCTGGCGGCGTACGACCGGATCCTCGGGCCGACCCTGCCGCTGTCCCGCCACCTGTTCGGCGCGCCGACCTTCTACTACAAGACCGGCGTGGTGTTCCTCGCCTGGCTCGCCGGCCACCAGGACCACTTCACCATGGTCGGTGGCCTCCAGAGTGGACGGTCCCCGGTGCACCTCGCCCGGCTGGTCCGGCTCGCGGACGCCGCCGGGCTGTTGCCGGACGCCGAGCTGGCCGCCCGCCGGCTGCGGGCCTGGGCCGCCACCGTGGGGGTCGAGCAGCCGTGAAGCGCCTCTCCCTCAACCGGGCCACCACCAAGCACTGGCCGCTGCCAGAGCTGGTGGCGGGCTGCGCCGACGCCGGCGTCACCGGTGTGGGCCTCTGGCGCGAGGACGTCGAGGAGCACGGCGCCGCCGCCGCGGCCGCCCTGGTGCGCGACGCCGGGCTGACCGTCACCTCGCTGTGCCGCGGCGGCTTCTTCCACGAGCCGGGCTGGTACGACGACAACCGCCGCGCGATCGACGAGGCCGCCGGCGTCGGCGCTCCGGTGCTGGTGCTCGTCTCGGGCGGCCTGCCGGCGGGAAGCCGCGACCTCGACGCGGCACGCGCGCGCGTCGGCGAGGCGATCGCCGCCCTCGTCCCGCACGCCCTCGCCGCCGGCGTGCGGCTCGCCATCGAGCCGCTGCACCCCATGTTCTGCTCCGACCGCTGCGTGGTGGCGTCGCTGCGCCAGGCGCTCGACCTCGCCGCGCCGCACGACCCCGACGCCGTCGGCGTCGTCGTCGACACCTACCACCTCTGGTGGGACGACGACGTGTGGACGCAGATCGACCGGGCGGGCCGGGAGCGGCGCATCGCCTGCTTCCAGGTCGCCGACTGGATCACCCCGCTCCCGGCCGGTGTGCTGACCGGCCGGGGGCTGCCGGGCACCGGCTGCGTGGAGCTGCGCCGCTTCCGCGAGGCGGTCGACGCCGCCGGCTACGACGGGCCGGTCGAGGTGGAGGTCTTCCACGACGACGTCTGGGCCCGTCCCGGCCGCGACGTCCTTGCCGAGGTCGTCGCCGGCTACCGGGAACACGTGAAATGAAACCCACCCCTGAGCGCGCAAGCGCTTCCGTCCCCCAGCAAAGGAGCGTCGCGGGATGGCAACCTCCAGAACCAAGCGCACGCGTTGGGCCACGGCCCTAGGCGCGACGATGGCCCTGGCGCTCGGCGCCTGTGGCGGTGACGACGGCGGCCCGTCCGGCGGCGGGACCGACGAACCGATCGTCGTCGGGATCTCGCTTCCGCTGACCGGAGACTTCTCCGAGCCCGGCAAGGGCGTCCAGCGCGGCTACGAGGCCTGGGCCAAGATCACCAACGACAAGGGCGGCCTGCTGGGCCGCAAGGTCGAGCTGAAGATCCTCGACGACCAGTCCAACGCCGACCGGGTCGTCTCCGACTACGAGCAGCTCATCGGCCAGGACCAGGTCGACATCGTGGTCGGCCCGTTCTCCACCCGCCTCGTCGTCCCGGCCGCCCGGGTCGCGGAGGAGTACGGGATGCTCTTCGTGGAGCCGGCCGGCGCCGCCGAGGAGGTCTTCCAGCAGGGCTTCAAGAACCTGTTCTACGCCGCCCCGGCGGTGGCCAACGACCACTACAACCACCTCGCGGAGTACCTGCTGGCCCTCCCCGCGGACCAGCGGCCGAAGACGGCGGCGTACGCGGCCATGGACGACCCGTTCGCGCAGGGCACGGCGTACGGCCTGAAGGAGAAGCTGGAGGCCGGCGGCGTCCGCACGGTCGTCGACGAGGTGTACCCCCCGAACACCACCGACTTCAGCAGCATCGCCGCCAAGATCGCGGCGTCGAAGGCCGACATCGTGGTCGGCGGCTCGCAGTACCAGGACGGCGTGAACCTCATCGTCGCCCTCCAGCAGCTCAACTACCAGCCGAAGCTGGCCGCGTTCTCCACCGCGCCGACCAACCCGGAGTTCGCGGCGGCGATCGGCAACAAGACCGAGGGCATCCTCGCGCCGACCGGCTACACGCAGGACGCGAAGTACCCCTCGAACGTCGAGTTCGTCGAGAAGTACACGGCCCAGTTCGGCTCCCCGCCGGAAGAGGACGAGGCCAACGCGTACACCACCGGCCAGGTGGTGGCGGCGGCGATCACCGCGGTCGGCTGCGCCGAGCAGGGCGAGTGCCAGAAGAAGCTGATCGACTGGGTCCGCAGCAACACGGTGGAGACGGTCGTCGGCCCGCTCTCGTGGGACGAGACCGGCAAGCCCAAGGGTGCGCACATGATCCAGCAGTGGGTCAAGGGCGAGATCCAGATCGTGCTGCCCGAGGACGCCAAGGAAGCCGACTTCGTCTACCCCAAGCCGGCGTGGTGAGGTAGCGCGATGCCGTCCGGCGCCCTGCTCTTCCAGAGCGTCATCCTTGGTCTGCTGCTGGGAGGGCTCTACGCCCTCCTGGCGGCCGGCCTGACGCTCTACTTCGGAATCATGCGCGTGGTGATGATCGCCCACTCGGCGTTCCTCATCCTGGCCGCGTACCTGGCCTGGTGGTCGCACTCCCGGCTGGGGATCGACCCGCTGCTGTCGCTGCTGGTCACCGTGCCGCTCTTCTTCGCCTGCGGCGTGCTGCTCCAGCGGCTGCTGCTGGCCCGGCTCCGGCCGGCGACCATGACGATGATGTCGGTGCTGCTCACGTTCGCCATCGCGGTCTGCGTCGAGGGCCTGCTGGGGTACGTCTTCACCGGCACGCAGCGGCGCATCCAGCTCGGTTACGGCTCGGCGAGTTTCGAGGTCCTCGGTGCCCGGGTCGCGGTCGTCAAGCTGATCGCGTTCGGCCTGGCCGCCGTCTCGCTGCTCGCCCTCTACCTGCTGATGAAGCGGACCACGTTCGGGTGGGCCCTGCGGGCCACCATCCAGCACCGCGACGCCGCCCGCCTGGTCGGCATCGACACCGACCGGGTGGCCGGCTTCGGCTTCGGCCTGGGCCTCGCCACCGCGGCGGTCGGCGGCACGGCGCTGTCCCTCGACACGACCATCTACCCGTCGCTGCACTGGCACTGGATCGGCCCGCTGATGGCGATCATCGTGGTCGGCGGCCTGGGCAGCGTGCCGGGTGCCGCCGCGGCGGCGATGGTGCTGGGCCTGCTGCAGAGCCTGCTGCAGATCCCGCTCGGCACGACATGGGCCCAGACGGTCTTCTACATCGCCCTGTTCGCGACGCTGGCGTTCCGGCCGCAGGGATTCTTCGGAGGTCGCCTTGCCCAGCGTTTCTAGGAGCTCGCTCGGCTACCTGGCGGCCACGGCGGTGCTGCTCGTCGCCGTGCTCGCCTTCCCGTCGCTGGCTCCCAACCCGTACATCCTGTCGGTCGGCATCGTGGTGCTGAACTACGCGGTGCTGTCGACATCGTGGAACTTCGTCGGCGGGTTCATCGGCTACATCTCGCTCGGCCACGGCGCGCTGGCCGGCCTCGGGGCCTACGGCACGGGCCTGCTCGTCACCAAGGCCGGGCTGCCCAGCTTCGTCGCGCTGCTGGCGGCGGCGCTGATGGTGGCGGCGCTCGCGCTGCCGATCGGGTACGCGGCCCTGCGCGTGCGCGGCGCGTCGTTCGTCATCGTGTCGATCGCCCTGGTGCTGATCCTGCTGCTGGTGTTCCAGAGCTGGGCCTCGCTCACCGGCGGATCGCGCGGCCTCAACGTGCCGCGGCCCTTCCCGGACCTGCTCCGGCCGGAGCACCACCGGGTGTTCTTCTTCCTCTTCGCCGGGCTGCTCGGCATCGCGATGCTCACGTGGTGGGCGATCGACCGGTCGCGGTTCGGGCTGGGCCTCAAGGCGATCCGGGAGGACGAGGACAAGGCCGAGTCGCTGGGTACGCCGACCTTCTCGTACAAGCTCGTGGTCTTCGTCGTCTCGGCGTTCTTCACGGGCCTGGCCGGCGGCCTCTACGCGCTGTGGTTCGGCGACCTCGACCCGGTGTTCCAGTTCTCCATCCTCACCGGCTCGTACATGGTGCTGATGGCGCTGCTCGGCGGCGTGCGCAACCTGTTCGGCCCGCTGGTCGGCGCGCTCGTGGTCGGCTCGGCGCTGGAGTACTTCAAGGTCCAGTTCGGCGACACGCAGCTGCACCTGGTGGCGACCGGCCTGCTCCTGGCGCTGGTCGTGCTCTTCATGCCCGACGGCGTCCTGCCGGCGATCGGCTCGCTGGCCGCTCGCTTCCGGCCGGCACAGAGCTCGATCCGCGAGGTCACCCAGGCCGAGCTGCGCGAGTCCCGGCTCGCCGAACGCGGCCCGGTGCCGGCCGGCGCCGGGGCCAACGGGAAGGAGGACCGGGGATGAGCCGCACGCTCGAAACGGTCGAGCTGACCAAGGCGTTCGGCGGGGTGGTGGCCCTCGACCACGCCACGGTCACCTTCCAGCACGGCAAGGTGAACGCGCTCATCGGGCCCAACGGCTCCGGGAAGACGACGTTCTTCAACTGCGTGACGGGCATGATCCGGCCGGACAGCGGCACGACGACGTACCGCGGTCAGGACATCACCCGGCGGCCGCCGCACGCGATCGCGCGGGCGGGCATCGGGCGGACCTTCCAGCTCTGCCGGGTCTTCCCGCGGATGTCCGCACTGGACAACGTGCTCGCCGCGGTCCGTCCGGCGGGGCTCGCCGGCGCGCTGCGCGGCGCGCGCGGCCGGTCCGAAGTGGACCGCGCACGCGGCTGGCTGACCCGGCTCGGCATCGAGCACCTGGCCGACGTCGAGGCCCGCAACATGTCCTGGGGCCAGCAGAAGCTCCTGGAGCTGGCCGGCGTGCTCATGATCGAGCCGGAGACGGTGCTGCTGGACGAGCCGGCCGGCGGCGTCAACCCGGCGCTGCTCGACCGCATCGGCAGCCTCGTCCGCGAGCTGAACGCGGAGGGCCGCACCTTCGTGATCGTCGAACACAACATGGACCTCGTGATGAGCATCAGCGACCACATCGTGGTCTTCGACCGGGGCCGGCCGATCGCCGCGGGCCCGCCGTCGATCATCCGGTCCGACGAGCGAGTGTTGGGGGCCTACCTTGGCGTCTGAGATCGAGCTGGTCGACATCCAGGCCGGGTACGGACGGGCCGCTCCCGTGCTCCGCGGCCTCTCCGTGGCCGTGCCGGCCGGCAGCATCGTCTGCCTCGTCGGGCCCAACGGCGCGGGCAAGTCCACCGTCCTCAAGGTGGCGAGCGGCCTGCTCAAGCCCCGCTCCGGGAAGATCCTGGTCGGCGGCGTCGACCTCACCGGCGCCGGCCCGCAGAAGATGCTCGGCGCCGGCGTGGCCCACGTGCTCCAGGGCCACAGCGTCTTCCGCGAGATGACCGTCGCGGAGAACGTCCTGCTCGGCGGCTACACGCTGAAGGACAAGGCGCTCGTGGCCCGCCGGGTGGAGTTCGTCAAGGAGGTCTTCCCGGTGGTGGCCGACCGGTGGAAGTCGCTGGCCGGCCTGCTCTCCGGCGGCCAGCAGAAGCAGGTCGAGTTCGCCCGGTCCATGATGGTCGACCCCAAGGTGGTGCTCCTCGACGAGCCCTCGATGGGGCTCGACCCGAAGGCCACCAGCACCGTGTTCGAGCAGGTCGTGCGGATGCGCGACGCCGGGACGGCGGTGCTGCTGGTGGAGCAGAACGCGCGGCGGGCCCTGGAGACCGCCGACATCGGCTGCGTGCTCGACCTCGGTCGCGTGCACATCTCCGGACCGGCGCGCGAGCTGCTGGCCGATCCGCAGCTCGGTGAGCTGTATCTCGGCGGCCGTCCCGCGCAACCCATCCCGTCCCCCGAGCGCTGACGGCGGCGTCGCACCACCGCCGTCAGGACGGCGCTGCCCTCATGAGGTAAGCGCTTACCTATCTCCGTCCCTAACCGAGAAAGGTGCACGGAATGTCCCCATCCAGACGCGTCGCCGTTGCCGCCGCCATCCTGGCGGCCGGCCTGCTGGCCGGTGCCGCGGCGCCGGCCGCGCAGGCCGGAGGCAACGGTCCGCGCGACGTCCACCCGTCCCTCCAGAAACACCTGGTCGCCTTCTACGACTTCGACCACCCGGTACGCGGTGACGAAGCCCTCGAACGCGACCTCGGCCGCTCCGGCACCGAGATCGAGCTGGTCAACGGCGGCGCCGCCATGCGGGTCCGCGACCGGGCCTACCCGGGTAGCCACAAGGCCCTGCAGACCAGGCAGGTCGACCCGACCGTCAGCGGCAACGACGACTGGAAGGCCGGCATCTACGCGCAGCCCGGCGTGCGTACCCTGCGGGCCTTCAACGCCGCCGAGGGCATCACCGTGATGGGCTGGTTCAAGGCCCAGATGGACCGCCCGGCCCCGAACTCCACCACCGCCAACCCGAACGACTTCTTCAACGCCATCGGCCTCGCCGGCGTGCTCACCGGCGACTCCGACGGCCACGGCGTGCGGGCCCTGCTCGAACTCATCGACGTCAACGGCACCCTGCGGCTGGTCGCCCTCGGCCGCCGGATCGACGGCGGCGCGTCGCAGACGTTCGCCGCCAGCCGGCCGTGGCAGGAGCTGCTGCCGCGCGACGAGTGGGTCCACCTGGCCGCGACGTTCGACTTCACCAACGGCACGATGGCGCTCTACCGCAACGGCCGCCCGGTCGACGGCTTCTACACCGTCACCGGCGACCCGTGGCAGACCGGCGGCCCGGGGCCGCACGTCACCACCGCGTCCGACCCGCGCGGCATCAAGATCGGCGGGAGCTTCCCGCAGGACACCCTGGAGCGCAACCCGTGCGACTGCCGCATGGACGCGCTGATGTTCCTCGACGCCGCTCTCACGGCCGGCGACGTCCAGAAGCAGTACCGCCACATGGCCGGCAAGCGCTGACCTTTCGACGAGGAAAGGGAATCCCCGCATGCGCATCTGCAGACCCATCCTGACGGCCGTCATCACCGCCGCCACCCTCACGCTGTCCACGCTGGTCGCCGCCGCTCCGGCGCGCGCCGAGGACGTCGCGATCGACGACCCCATCGTCGACATGCCGGTGCAGTCCCGGCTCGGGCTCGTGCTCGAGGAGTACGCGCAGTTCCCGCAGACCTTCACCGTCCCGCCGCTCACCGACCAGCGGCTCAACCGCATCGCGCGGATCAACACCATCATGGAGCTGCCCGACGGGTCCGGCCGCCGCGCCGTGCCCGACCTCAACGGCAAGCTCTACCTGGTCGAGGACGGCGTGCCGCACGTCTATCTCGACGTGGCAGCCACCTTCGCGCCGCGGTTCTTCTCCGGCCGCGGCCTCGGCCAGGGCTTCGGCTACGTCGCCTTCCACCCCGACTTCAAGCGCAACGGCAAGTTCTACACCGTCCACACCGAACAGGCGTCGCTGACCACCGAGGTGCCGGACTGGTCGCAGAGCAGCGTGCTGTTCCACGGCATCATCACCGAGTTCACCGCCACCGACCCGGCGGCCGGCACGTTCGCCGGCACACACCGCGAGGTGCTGCGGATCGGCTTCGGCGGCCAGGTCCACGGCATCCAGGAGATCAACTTCAACCCGACCGCGAAGCGCGGCGACCGCGACTACGGCAACCTCTACCTCGCGGTCGGCGACGGCGGGCTCGGCGTGCGCAACACCGACCCGCAGAACCTCGCGCTGCCGCACGGCAAGCTGCTGCGGATCGACCCGCTCGGCACCAACGCGGCGAACGGGCAGTACGGCATCCCGCCGTCGAACCCGTTCGTCGGGCAGGCCGGCGCGCTCGGTGAGATCTACGCCGTGGGCTTCCGGGACCCGCACCGGTTCAGCTGGGACAAGGCCACCGGCAAGATGTACCTCGGCCACATCGGCGAGCACGCCATCGAGGCCATCTACGAGGTGCGGGCCGGCGACAACTTCGGCTGGAGCGTGCGCGAGGGCGCGTTCGTGTTCGACGTGACCCGGCCCAGCCCGTGCGACCGGATCTTCCCGCTGCCGGCGGACGACTCCGGCTACGTGTACCCGGTGGCCGCGTACGACCACAACCCGGCGCCGGGCTGGAACTGCACCAGCGACGTCGGCGTCGCGGTGGCCGGCGGCTTCGTCTACCGCGGCAAGGACGTGCCGGCGCTGAAGGGCAAGTACGTCTTCGGCGACCTGGTGGACGGCGCGGTCTACTACACCGAGGTGGACGAGATGCGCCGCGGCCGGGACCTGGCCACCATGCACCGGCTGGCCCTCTTCGACACCAGCGGCAACCCGGTGCGGATGCAGGACCTCTCCGGCCCGGGTTCGGTCGGCAGCCCCGAACGGGTCGACCTGCGCTTCGGCACCGACGCGCAGGGCGAGCTGTACATCCTCGCCAAGGCCAACGGCAAGATCTGGAAGGTGGTCGACACCCGGACGTACGCGTCGGCGAAGGTCGGCACCACCAGGGTCAAGGACACCATGCGGCCGACCAACTGGGCCCCGGTCACCCCGTCGAAGTGGCGGTTCACCGGCGACCAGGTGATCCTCGCCGAGGCGGGGGTGAGCCGGCCCGGCCCGCGCCGCCCGTTCGAGTACGCCGTCCTGACCGCCGGCCCGGAGTTCTCCTCGGTGGAGGTCACCGCCGACGTCCGCCTCGACACCCCGGTCGAGGTGACCAACCGGGACGTCATCATCGTCTTCGGCTGGCAGTCGGACACGCAGTTCTACTACGCGCACCTGTCGACCGACAACACGATCCTGCCGCACAACGGCATCTTCAAGGTCGACAACGCCGACCGGCAGCGCATCGACTACCAGTGGAACGGCCGCTCGCGCGGCGCCAACCCGGCGATCGTGGACGCCAAGTGGCACGAGGTGAGGGTCAAGCACCTGCCGGCCACCGGTGAGATCGCCGTCTACGTCGACGGGTCCAAGGACCCGCTGATGACCGCGAAGGACACGACCTTCGGCTCGGGCCGGGTCGGCTTCGGCTCCTTCGACAACATCGGCCGTACCCGCGACTTCCAGGTCAAGGGCACCCCGGCCGCCTGACCCACACCCGCGGGAGCGAAGGAAGGGCCCCTTGTTAACGCTGGAGCGTTAACAAGGGGCCCCTCCTTTCGCACGGCGCGTGCGCCGTCCCCCGCAGCGCTGCCTAGGCGGGGCTGAACCGCCAACCTTCCACGATGGTCGGCGCCGGGGTGGAACCCCTGCGGATGCCCTGGTCGAAGCAGACGCTGCTGTTGCCCGCGTGGCGCCAGACCCGGTGCGCGTCGTACGTCACGTCGTACGCCTCGACTCCGTACAGCCCGAGCACGCGGCTGTGCGGTGGCACCGTGACCGCGGCGTTCACGCCGATGGCGGTCGTCCGCGACGACGTGATCGACGTGCTCACCGACGTCTGCAGGTTCTGCACCAGCTGCGAGGTGAAGCCGACGTTGACCGTGACGGTGTAGGTCTGGGACTGCGACGAGGTGAAGGTGGCGGAGATCGGCGAGTCGAGGTTGTTCTCCACCACCCGGCCGTCGCTGGCGTAGAACGTCGGGGTCGCGGCGAGGATCGTGTACCTGACGCCCTCGAAGACCGGGAGGTTGCGGGTGGCGGCGAAGGGCCCGCGCCAGACGATGGTGGGATCGTTCGGGCAGGTCGTCCTCGGCCCGATCGTCTCAGCGGCGTTCGCTGGAGTCGTGGTCACCGCGAGGCCCATGCCGGTTGTCAGGGAACCGAGCACGATGACGGCGACGAGTCGCAGCCCGCGGCGGGCGAGCGTTCGTTTCGGCGCTGTTGTCGACATCAAACCCCCATCAGTCCGAGTTGGCGGCGAGGCATGCGTTCACGCCGGGGCCATTCTGACGGCTGTCGATGTCCTACCAAAGAGCAGTATCGATGAATTTACATCGCGGAAACGGGGGACGGCGCGCGCGCCGTCCCCCGTTCCGGTGTGGAGGTGTCAGGGGCGGTAGACCATCAGGTCGGCCTCGTTGGTGGCGTCCGGGCGGTGGAACGACGCCGTCACCGTGCCCGTCCGGCTCACCAGGTGGAGGCGGTCGGCCGTCTGGACCACCAGGCTGTTGTCCGGGCGGAAGAAGATCTCGTTGACGCCCTTGAGGGAGAGGGCCGTCCGCTTGCCGGTGACCGTGTCCAGGACGATCGTGGCCCGCTTCACCCGGGTCGGGTTTGTGCCGCCCTGCGCGGTGGCCACGTACCGGCCATCGTCGGAGACGGCCTGCACCGCGATCGGGCACTCCCGGTCGCACTCCGGCTGGCCGGCGAGGTTCAGCCGGCGTACCACCGTGCCGTTCGCGCGGGCGACGACGAGCGTGTCGCCGTCCGCGTGGACGCGGTAGGCGCCGTTGGCCGACCACGCGAGATAGTCCGGGAAGCTGTCGACGTCGAGCCGGTCGAAGTCGCCGCTGACCGTGTCGAGGTAGCCGTACGACTGGTCGACCGCCGTGTCGCCGTCCAGCGTGGTGACGCCGATCAGGAGCCGGCGGGAGTCCGGCAGCCACGCCGGGCCCGTGCCGCCGCCCCAGGACACGTTCTCGCGCAGCACCGTGCGCTTGCCGCCGGGCTTGACGAGGACGAGGTCGCCGGGGTACTCGCTCGCGTCCTTGGCCGGACGGATCAGGACCACCTTGCTGCCGTCCGGAGCGACGGTGGCGACCTGGTCGCCCTGCTCGCGGAAGCCGAAGCTCGTGGTGCGGGCCACGCCGTCGGTCACCGTGACCACCTCGATCTCGCCACCGACCCGCAGGTAGACCAGGCGGCCGGGGACGTGGTCCGGCGCCGCGGCCGTGGCCGTGGGCGGCGGCGGAGCGGCCGTGGGACCGGTCCGCGCCGGGCTCGGGTCGGCCGGGGTCGGCCGCACCGTGGCGGTGGACGGGCCGGCCGGCTGCGGTGCCTGCTCGGCGCGCGGCAGCAACTGGACCGCGCCGACCGCGGCCACGCCGGCCACGGCCAGGGCCACGACCGAGGTGGCGATCGCGCGGCGCCGGCCGAGCCGGCGGGCGGTGGTGTCGACGCGGCTCCGCAGCGCCGTGTAGTCGACGTCGGTCATCTCGTCCGCCAGGGTGGCGAGCCGGTCGTTCAGGTCGTTCATCGGGTCACCCCTTCGGAGAGGTCGATCTCGGGCATCAGCTCACGGAGCCGGCGGAGGGCACGGGCGGTGTGGCTCTTCACGGTGCCGACACGGCAGTTGAGGATGTCGGCGGTCTCCTGCTCGCTGTGGTCCTCGAAGTACCGCAGCACGATGACGGCCCGCTGGCGTGCCGGAAGGGACTGCAGCGCGCGCCGCAGCGCGAGCCGTTCGACCGCGTTCTGGGCGTGGTCGCCGTGGCCGGCCCGTTCGGGCAGCTCGCCGGGCATGGTCTCGACCACCCGGCGGCGTCGCCAGACGCTGACCTGCAGGTGGTACATGACGCGCCGGGCGTACGCCTCGGGGTTGCCGCCGTCGGCGAGCCGGCGCCACGACCGGTAGGTGCGCGCCAGCGCGTCCTGGACGAGGTCCTCGGCCAGGTGCCGGTCACCGGTCAGCAGGTACGCCGTACGCAACAGCGCCGGCGCGCGGCCACGGAAGAAGGAATCGAAGTCGTTGGTCATCTGCTCCACCACAGGCGATCGCGCGGCGGCGCCCGCGGGGGCGGCTCCGGCCAATGCTTGGCTCATGGACGGATCTCCGGTGTTCGGCGAATCTGCGACAACGCCCGCGCGCGGCGATATGGACAACGGTAGAAACGCCACCCGGGCCGGTGCCGGGTTACCGGTTCGGAGAATCGCCTCGGTCAGGCGGGCGACAGTACGGTCGCCGGTTGCGCCTCGTGGGCTGGCCGGGCCCGTGGGACGATGGTGGCGTGGCAGCGGGGGAGCCGGTCGACGCCGTGGTCGACGACCTCTTGGCGCTGGCGCGGGTGCTGGTCGGGCTGACGGCGCGCACGCTCGCGTCGTTCGACGTGGACCTGACGCTCCCGCAGTACCGGACGCTGGTGGTGCTCGCCGGGCACGGGCCGCGGCGGGCCGTCGACCTCGCCGCCGACCTGGGGGTCCACCCCTCGACCGTGACGCGGACGTGCGACCGGCTGGTCCGGCGCGGGCTGGTGCGCCGGCATCGCGAGACGTCCGACCGCCGCTCGGTGCGGCTGAGCCTCACCGAGGCCGGCAAGGCCCTGATCGGCGACGTGATGCGCCGCCGCGCCGCTGAGCTGCGCCGCCTGGCGCGGCCGTTCGGCGGCGACCTCGGCGAGGCGGTGCGCGGCGTCGTCGCGGCCGCCGGCGAGCCGTCCGAGGTGGAGTGGTGGCGGCGCTGGTCGGTGTCCGTGCTGCCGGACGACCCCGACTGACAGCGCGTCTCAGCCGGCGGTGTGCACGGCCGCGACGTCGGGCTCGGTCGGCAGGCCGAAGAGCCCGAGCAGGCCCGAAACCCAGAGCACGCGGCGGACGAACGGCGACGGGTCCGCGATCACGAGCGGCACGCCGGCGGCGGCCGCCGCGCGGTGGCAGGAGACGAGCATGCCGAGGACGGCCGAGTCGGCCAGGGTCACGAGCCGCATGTCGACGACGATCCGCGCCGGCCGCTCCCCGGCGAGCAGGCTCAGGACCTCGTCGTGCAGCGCGCCGACGCAGGCGTGGTCGAGCTCGCCGGCCAGCTCGATCGTGGCGGCGCGCGCGTCACGGGAGACCGTGCGGATCATTGACATGACCATCCTCCTCGTCCGCCGCCCGGAGGAGTATAGCGTGTATACGTACAACAATCGTCCGGCTTGGCTGAGCTGTTACCCTCGGCCGTCATGATTGTCTTCGGTCTCTCCGTATTCACGATCTTCGGTCTAATCGGGACGGGCCAGTTCCACTGCCCGCAGTGCGGCGGCGACCGGGAGTACGAGCACCGCACCGCCCGGCGCTTCTTCACGCTCTTCTTCCTGCCCGTCATCCCGCTGAACAAGGTCGGCGAGGTGGTGCGGTGCAAGACGTGCCGGACCCGGTTCGACCCGGCGGTGCTGCGGCGGCCGACGACGGCCCAGCTGGCCGACGCCCTCCCGGCCGCGATGCGGGCCGCGGCCGCCGTCATGCTCCGCGCGGGCGGCGCCACCCAGCCCGCCCTCCGGGCGGCGACCGACGCGGTAGGCCGCGCCGGCGCGACAGCCTACGACACGGCCCACGCCGAGGCGGACGCCGCCCAGCCGGCCGAGTCCGCCGCGGCGGCGCTGCGCGCGCTGGCCGCCAGCGTCACCCAGGAGGCATGCGAGCGCTACCTGGCCGACGCCGTCCGCATCGGCCTCGCCGACGGCCCGCTCACCCCGGCCGAACGCGACGCGGTCCAGTGGATCGCCGGACACCTCGCGATGACGCCGGCCCACGCCGTGGGCGTCATCGCCACCGTGGAACAGTCCGTCCAGCCGGGCTGACCCGCGCGACCGCCGGCCGGTCAGGCGGCCAGGCGGTAGCCGCGGCGGACCACGGTCCGGATCAGGTCCACCCCGGCCAGCGGGGTCCCGTGGAACGCCCGGCGCGGCCTCGACACCGCCATCTCGATGGCATGGTCGTCGACCTCGGACCAGGCCGGCGACTCGACGCGGATCTCGGCCGGCGAGACCACGTGGCCCGGGCAGCGGCCGCGGTGACGCCGCCGGCGAACGCGTCGCTGCTCCAGTGGACGCGCCGGATGAGCGGCCGCCTGCCGCGCTGTGTCGCTGGCGCCCGGCGCGGCAGGCGGCCCGCACGTCAGAGTGTGCGGGTGAGGCGGTCGGTGACGAGGCGGGCGAACCGGGCCGGGTCCGGCAGTTCGCCGCCCTCGGCGAGCAGGGCCGTCCCGTAGAGCAGCTCGGCCGCCTCGGCCAGCCCGGTGCTCTCCGGGTCGGCGGCGTGGGCCTCCTTGAGGCCGGTGACGAGCGGGTGG
>Ga0164243_10002594_pt1 | contig 29701 bp, 26 predicted proteins | sample OricompcompostOP_FD_108781 | JGI IMG/M metagenome (GOLD analysis project Ga0164243, IMG submission 108781) | Organic Plus compost microbial communities from Emeryville, California, USA - Original compost - Organic plus compost (OP) | ecosystem: Engineered > Solid waste > Mixed feedstock >... | reverse complement strand
GGTTCGCGCCGCGGCGAACGAGGCTTATCTCGCGCACGAACGCGGCGAACGGTTCGCGGCGCCGGATTCACCGTGCAGCACCTAGGAGATTTAGAGATGGCGAACGACACGAAGATGAAGATGACGACACTCGCGATCGAGGACCTAGACATCGAAGAGCTCGAGCGCCGACTTGAGCTCGCACAGGCGAGCACCGCGGCGGTTGCTTGGGGCTGCGACAACAACTGTGCTGTCGACTGCCCCGCCGTTTGCGACCAGAACGTTATCTGCTCGGTCGACGTCTGGAAGCCTCCGACGTGACGTCGCGATCCGGCGGCGCTTCACCAGATCCTCGCCTATGTCGACCAGATCGTCGAGCCGTTCCTCGTCGAGGAATTCCGTGCCAAGCTCACACTGCGCACCTCCACCGCTGGAGCGATCGCCATGAGATGGTCCGAGCTACAACGCGAAGAGGCACGTCGGGAAGGCCGCGAAGAAGGCCGCGAAGAAGGCCGCGAAGAAGGTCGCGAAGAAGGCCAACGTGCGATGCTCCGCAGGCTGCTGACGCTCAAGTTCGGGTCGCTCTCCCCGGAGCATGAAGCTTGGATCGCGGCCGCGTCGGGGGCTGACCTCGACCGCTTCGCAGAGCGCATCCTCGGCGCAGACTCCATCGCTGCGGTCCTCGCGAGCTGACCCGGAGGCGAGACCACGCCGCGCACGGTACGCGTGTGGTCCGGAGCATCCGGCGTCGCGGTCGTGCGCGAGCGCGGCTCGCTGGAAGGGCGGAGCGCGCTGACGTGGATCACGTAGCGCCTCGTCGATGTGGACAGCGGCGTGGTCGCCGTGCCGGGTTCCGGATCGGGCCAGTTGCGACGCCGGCCGGGATGGGTAACAACCGCGGTTCGTGACGAAGCCTGGTTGCCGCCCGGCCCGCGGGAGCGTCCCGACGATCACACCGAGGATCCGCCGGTGATGGCGCGCGTGCTCGTCGTGCTCGCGCTCGGCGTCGGCGGCCTGCTCGTCGCGCTGTGGATCATGATCTCCAGCGACGCGGCACCGGGTGCTGCGGCGGCGGGCGGGACGACGCCCGTGGCGGCCGCCCCCGCGGATGCCGGCGTGCGATCGGCCCCCTCGGTGCGCTCCCGGGTCGGCGCGAAGGGCGTCCCGGCGATGCGACGCCCGCCCGTGACGGGCTCGAGCACCGCCGCCCCGAGCGCACCCGCGCTCGAGATCGAGCCACCGCCCGGGGACGCGGCGCCGCGCAAGGAGCCGCCCGCGTTCTGGCACACGCTGCGGTTCCAGGTGCTCGACACCGAGACCTGGATCCTGGAGTGCAACGAGCGCGCGCAGAAGCAAGGCATCCAGCTGTCGGGCAAGGCGGCGTACTCGTTCGTCGTCGCGCGCAAGGACGGCAAGATCGTGATCGAGTCCACGGGCACCGAGTACAGCCAGTTCCCGGCGCCGTTCTCCGAGTGCATGCGCGACGCCTCGCACAAGATGGTGTTCGAGGAGCTGCCCGAGGGGGTCGACGCGCTGATCGCGTATCGCAAGGTGGTGTTCGAGGACGGCGCGCTCAAGGAGAACTGGATGACCGAGTTCCACACGCTGCGCCCTGCCCCCGTCGGGAACTGATAGCGTGACGGCATGATCCGACGGTTCGTGCTCGCTCTGGTCCCCCTGCTCGCCGCGTGCGGGGACGACGCGCCCGCGACGGAGCCCGACGCGGGCACGGTCTCCGACGCGTCCGGCGACGCGCCCGGCGACGCGCCCGGGTTCGACACCTGCGAGGGCAGCTGCCAGACGACGGCGCTGACCGCGACGTTCGCGGCGACCCGCGTCCTCGATCGGGCGTACTACGGCGTCACGCAGGAGCCCAGCGGCACGACGCTGCACGTCGAGGCGTATCGCGGCGGCGATCCCGGCTGCCCGGAGATGAAGTCCGCGACGCCCGAGTACGCGCTGATCCTCGGCCGCGTCCCGGTGCCCACCTCGACCGATCCGGTCGACTCTCCGGCCAACCTCCTCGACTACCAGGGCGATCTGTTCGCCGACGACGTGCTCGGCGTCCGCGCGACGGAGGTCACGATCACGCCGGTCGCCGCGCGCGTGTGCACGAGCTGCGTCGGCATGCCCGCGCCGAGCGATCCCGACGGCATGATCGCGCTCGACGTCGAGCTGACGTTCCCCGACGGCGCGGTCAGCGGTCACCTGTACGCCACGCACTGCGACTCGCTCGATCTGGTCGAGCGCTGAGGCCAGCCCCGCCTCCGCGCCTGACGACGGCACATGCGCTGCCGCGATGCCTGCGGCTCGCGACCCGCGCCCGCCGGAAGGTCGCGCTCCCCCGCAGCCCCGACCGCGCAGTCCTGTCAGCGGGCGCCACCGGCCACGTCGCCGGTCGTCGAGCCGGCTTCTTATGATGGCGGGATGCGGCTGCTCCTGTCGGCGACCGTGCTCGGCTGTGTGCTCCTCGGTAGCCCCGAGGCCGCGGAGGCGTGCTCGTGTGGGATCCCGCTTCCGTACACGTGGCCCCAACACGAGGCCCGCGGGGTTCCGCTGAACACCAAGCTGTACGTGGCCTACGACGACAGTTCGTCGTTCGAGATCACGCTGCGCGAGCTCGCCACGAGCGAGGAGGTCGCGCTGGTGGTCGAGAGCTCCGATATCTGGCTCCGAACGGGGCAGCGTCTCTGGGTCGGTTCCCCGGCGGCGCTCGAACCGCAGACCGAGTACCAGCTCACGTGGCAGACGGAGTGGGTCTGGGTGCAGACCACGTTCACGACCGGCGCGACCATGGACATGACACCACCGAGCTTCGAGGGGCTCGAGTCGATTCGCCTCGAGACGATGACGTACCCGATCGACGGGTGTCGATCGTCCTGTGTCGAGGACAGGTCCGGCCACATCTCACGCATCCACCTCGACTACACGTACCCGGAAGATGCGGTGATCGTGATCCTCGAGCTGCTCGATCCGACCACGCGCCAGCCCGTCGACCAGCTAACGATGATACGTGACGGCGCCTCGCACTACCTGGGGTTCGAAACGTGCGAGGTCCGGGCGCCGGTCCTCGATCCCGAGGGCTCGTACTGCGCGCGCCTGACCGCGTACGATCTCGCCGGCAACGCGAGCGGCGGCTCCGTCGAGATCTGCGAGAGCGTCACCCGGTGCGCGCCCGAAGGCTCGTGCGAGCCCGCGGCCACGTGTACCCCGGAGTCGAGTGGCTGCTCCGCGGGCGAGTCGCCAGGCGGGCTCGCGCTGCTGCTGCCGCTGTGCGCCGCGCTGCTGCGACGCCGGCGGCGCGCGTGATCAGTTGCCCGTCGGGAAGCCGCGCTTCTCGAGCAGCGCCTTGACGTCCGGATCGCGGCCGCGGAACTGGCGATACGCCTCGGTGCGATCCGTCGAGTTGCCGGGCGCGAGGATGAACTTGCGCATCTTCTCCGCCGTCGGCTTGTGGAAGACGTCGCCGGCCTCCTCGTAGGCCTTGCGGGTGTCGGCGTCCATGACCTCGGACCACAGGTAGCTGTAGTAGCCGGCCGAGTACGAGTCGCTCGAGAACAGGTGGAGGAACTGCGGCAGCCGGTGGCGCATCGCGATCTCCTTCGGCGCGCCGATCTTCTCGAGCGTCTCGCGCTCGAACGCGTCGGGGTCGAGGTTGGTCGCGTTGGCGGTGTGCAGCGCCATGTCGACGAGCGCCGAGGTCAGGTACTCGACGGTCGCGTACCCCTGGTTGAACTGCTTGGACTTCTCGACCTTGTCGACGAGCGCCTTCGGCATCGGCTTCTTCGTCTTGTAGTGGAGGCCGTAGCGGTCGAGGATCGGGCGCGTCATCACCCACATCTCGTGGACCTGCGACGGGTACTCGACGAAGTCACGCGGCGTGACCGCGAGCCCCGGGTAGTTCACCTCCGAGAGCAGGCTGTGCAGCGCGTGGCCGAACTCGTGGAACAACGTCTGCGCGTCGTCGAGCGAGATCAGCACGGGCTCGCCCGGTGCACCCTTGACGAAGTTGTTGTTGTTCGACGTGATCACCGTGCGCGTCGTGCCGGTGAACGTCTCGTGGCCCTGGTACGTCGAGGCCCACGCGCCCGAGCGCTTGCCGGCGCGCGCGAAGTAGTCGCCGTAGAACAGCCCGCGGAACGTCCCCGAGTCCTTGTCCTTGACCTCCCACACCCGGACCTCGGGGTGGAACGTCGGGACCGTGCCCGTGACCTCGTGGAACGTGAGGCCGTAGAGCTGCTCGGCCATGTAGAACGAGGCCGCGATCATGTTGTTGAGCTCGAAGTACGGCTTCAGCTCGTCCTGATCGAGCGCGTACTTCTGCTTGCGGACCTTCTCGGCGTAGTACAGGTAGTCCCACGGCTCGATCGCCTTCACGCCGTCGCGCTTGGCGATCTTCAGCATGTCCGCGACCTCCTCGCGGACGCGCCCGACGGCGCCGGGCCACACGCGCATCATCAGCTCCTGCGCCTTGGCCGGATCGACCGCCATCGTGTTCGCCATGCGCCAGTGCGCGTGCGTCGGGTAGCCGAGCAGCTTCGCGCGCTCGGTGCGCAGCGCGACGATCTTCGAGATCGTGGCGTTGGTGTCGTTCTCGCCGCCGTTGTCACCACGGTTCTTGAACGCCTTCCACACCTTCTCGCGCAGCTCGCGCCGGCTCGAGGTCGTCAGGAACGGATCGACGCTCGATCGCGTGTTGACGACGACCCACTTGCCCGCGAGCTTGCGCTCGTCGGCCGCCGCCTTGTACGAGGCGACGAGCGACTTCGGCAGGCCTGCGAGGTCGGCCTGCTTGTCGAGGACGACCCAGGTGTTCTCGTCGGCGAGCACCTTGTTGCCGAACTCCGAGAACAGGACCGCGAGCTCCTGGTTGATGCGGCCCATCTCCTGCTTCTGCTCGGGCGACAGCTTCGCGCCGGCCTGGACGTACCGATCGTAGGTCAGCTCGACGAGCCGCTTCTGCTCGGGCTCGAGCTGCTCGCGGGCCGCATGAACCGCGGAGATCCGCGCGAACAGCGCGTCGTTGAACGTGATCTTGTCGTAGGCGGCCGCGAGCTTCGGCGACCACTCGCGATCGACCGCCTGCACCTCCGGGGAGTTGAGGCTCGACGTCATCACCGAGAACAGGGTCTCGGCGCGATCGAGGTGACGGCCGGCGTCCTGCAGCGGGACGAACGTGTTCTGGAACGTCGGCGACTCGGGGTTGGTCGCGATCAGATCGATCTCCGCGAGCAGCACCTCGATGCCCTTCGCGAACGCGGAGGGGAACTTCGCCGCCTGCACCTGATCCCAGGGCGGCACGCCACCGTACGGACCGGTCCACGGCGCGAGCAGCGGATCCTTGTCCGCCTCGGCCCGGAGCCGCGCGAGCTCCTCGAGCTGGGTCGCCCGCGCGGCCGCGGCATCGGCGGCCGGATCGGTGGCGGGCTCGGCGACGGGGACCGTCGCGGGAGCGGGCTGGGTCACCGACGGCGCGGACGAGCCGCACGCGGCGAGGAAGAGCAGCAGTGACGTTCTCAGGCGCGACATGGCGCCGACTCTAACGCGAGCGGGACGCCGTGGCAGGCGTCACGGTGGCGCTTAACAGTGCGTCACCGTCAGAGTTTCGCCTGGAGGCGGCGCCGGTCGGTGAGCACGTACAGGGTCGGCAAGAGCACGAGCGTGATCACCGTCGAGACGAGGAGGCCGCCGAGCACGACGCGCGCGAGCGGCGCCTGGATCTCCGAGCCCTCGCCGATCGCGAGCGCGATCGGCAACACGCCGAGCAGCGTCGTCGACGTCGTCATCAAGATCGGGCGCAGACGGCGGCGCCCGGCCTCGACGACCGCGGCGATCGTGTCGAACCCGTGCTCGCGCCGCAACAGGTTGGCGGCGTCGACGAGCACGATCGCGTTGTTGACCGCGATGCCGACGAGCACGATCGAGCCGAGGAACGCGTTGAGGCTGAACGTCGTGCCAGTGACCACCAGCGTCAGCACGACGCCGACGAACCCGAACGGGACCGAGGTCATGACGATCAGCGGATCACGCAGCGACTCGAACTGCACCGCCATCACGGCGAACACGAGCAGGATCGCGAGGATGATCCCGATCTGAAGACCCGCGAACGTCGACTCCTGCTCGCGCGTCTCGCCGGCGAGCTGGATCGAGAACCCCGCGGGGAGCTCGATCTTCGCGAGCGCCTCCTCGAGGTCCGCGACGACGTCGCTGAGCGGGCGATCGGCGAGACCGCCGGCGATCGTGAGCACGCGCTCCTGGCCCTCGCGCTCGATCGAGCCGGGTCCGTGGCGCACGCCGATCTCGGCGACCGCCGACAGCGGCACCACGCCCGTCGGCGTGAGGATCGGCAGCTGGCCGAGCTGGGCGGTGTGCTCGCGGTCTTGCTCGCGGAGCATCACGCGGATGTCGTACTCGTCGCCGGCGTCGCGCAGCCGGGTGGCGACGCGGCCGAGGACATAGGTCTCGAGCGTGCGCGCGACCTCGGCGCGCGACAGGCCGACGTCGGCGGCGCGCTGGGTGTCGATCGTGATCGTGCGCTCCTCGAGGCCCTCGACGCGGTTGCTGCGCACGTCGGCGATGCCGGGCACCTGCTTCATCACCGCCTCGACGCGCTGGCCGAGCTCGGCCGCGATGTCGAGCTCGTGGCCGCGGATCTCGACGACGAGCCGCTCGCCCTGGCTGCCGCGCATGAACCGCTGGAGCGGGTTCGTCGTGCGCTGCCGGATGCGGATCTTGACGTCGGGGATGCCCTCGGTCGCCTTGCGCATCGCCTCGATGATCTCGGCCGCGCCGCGCGCGCGCTGCGACACGGGCACGAGCATCACCTCGACCTCGCCCTCGTGGCCACCGCCGGGGCGGTACGGGTTCTCGGGGCCCGCCGAGCTCACCATGTTCAGCATCTCGCCGGGCCGCACGGCGCCCTGGATCCGCCGCTCGAGCTCCTTGACCACCTCGCGCGTGCGCTCCACGGGTGTGCCGACCGGCAACTCGAAGTCGAGATCGACGACGCCTTCGTCGGTCTCGGGCATCATCTCGACGTCGATCAGCGGCGCCAGGCGGACCGCGCCGACCATGATCACGACCGCGGTCGCGATCGACAGCCAGCGGCTGCGCAACGTCGCGCGCAGCAGCCGGACGTACACGGCCTCGAGCGCCGTGAGACCCTTGCCGAGCCCGTCCGAGATCCGCTGGAAGAACGGCGACGGCGGGCGGCGGCGATCGAGCAGGCGCGCCGCGAGCGTCGGGACGAGCGTCACCGCGACGACGAGCGAGCACACCAGCGAGAACACGACCACCATCGCCATCTCGGTGAAGAACACGCCGGCGAACCCGGCGAGGAACACGACGGGCGCGAACACCGCGATCGTCGTCAGCGTGCCAGCGACGATCGCGCCGGTGACCTCGCGCGCGCCCTCGACGGCGGCGGCGTGGGCGGGGCGGCCCTCCTCCTCGCGCTTGCGATAGATGTTCTCGAGGATGACGATCGCGTTGTCGACGAGCATGCCGACGCCGAGCGCGAGGCCGCCGAACGAGATCAGGTTCAGCGAGTAGTCGCTGAAGTACATGAGCGCGAACGTCGCGAGGATCGAGAACGGGATCGCGATCGCGATCACCAGCGTCGCTCGCAGATCGCGCAGGAACACGAGCAGGATCAGCACCGCGAGCACGGCGCCGTAGATCGCGCTCTCGCGCACGTTCGTGATCGAGCTCTCGATGAACTGCGCGCTCTCGTTGACGACGATGACGCGCGCCCGCCCCTTGTACTCCTCGTTGATCCGCTCGACCTCCTGCTTCAGCCGCGCGACGACCTCGACCGTGTTCGCGTCCGCCTGCTTGGAGACGCGCATCACGATGCCGGGCTCGCCATCGATCCACTGCTCGCTCTTGATCTCCTGGAACGCGTCGGTGACCGTGGCGACGTCGCGCACGTAGACCGGGCGCCCGCCCTGGTTCGGCAGCCCGCTGCCATCCGACGACCGGCCGCTGCGCCGCGTGACCAGCACGTTCGCGATGTCGTCGACGCTCTTGAGCTCGCCCATCGTGCGCACGAGCACCTCGCGTCCGGACTCGCCCATGTCACCGGCGGAGACGTTGCGGTTCTCGGTCGCGAGCGCTTGCACGACCTGATCCGCGGACACGCCGAGCGCGACGAGCCGATCGAGATCGAGCTCGACCCGGAACTCGCGCACGCGGCCGCCGATGACCTGGACCTTGGCGATGCCGGCGATCCGCTCGAGCCGGCGGGTCAACAGCTCGTCGGCGAGGTAGCGCAGCCGGCGCGGGTCGCCAGCGCCGCTGAGGCCGAGCGTCGCGATCGGGGTCGCCGAGATGTCGAACTTGAGCACCGTCGGCAGATCGGCGTCCTCGGGCAGGACCGCGCGCAATCGATCGAGCTGCGCGCGCACGTCGTTGACCGCGGTGTCGAGGTTGCTGCCCCAGTCGAACTGGAGAGACACGCGCGACAGGCCCTCGGAGGACTCACCGGTGATCTCGGTGACGCCGTCGATCGTCGACACCGCCTGCTCGATCGGCCGCGTCAGGAGGTTCTCGATCTCCTCGGGCCCGACGCCCTCGTACGTCGTCACGATGTTGATCCGCGGGAAGTCGACCTCGGGGAGCAGGTCGACGGGCAGCCGGGTCACCGCGATCCAGCCGAGCACGCAGACGGCGACACATAGCACGGCGACGCCGATCGGCCGCTTGACCGAGAGCTCCGTGATCCCGCCGCTCATCTCTTCTCCGGGGGCGACTCCGGGGTCTTGTCCTTGCTCGCGTCGTCGCGGAGCAGGATCGGGTTGCCATCGGACAGATCCACGTGGCCCGCGACGAGCACACGCGCACCGGGGACGAGCTCCCCCTCGACCGCGACCACGTCCGCGTCGCGGGTGACCTCGCGGACCGGCACCCACCGCGCGACGCCCTCGCGCGCGATGAACACGCCGGTCGCGACCGTGCCGTCGGGCTGCAGTCGCGACAGCACCGCGTTCGACGGCACGAGCGTCGCGTCCTCGATCGTCCGCAGATCGACGCTCGCCTCGGCGTACATGCCCGGCAGCCAGCCCTCCGGCGGGCTCTCGACGAGCGCCTCGACGATCGCGACGCGCCGCGTGCGGCTGATCTCGCTCGCGATGCCGGTCACCTTCGCGGGGACGCCCTCCCCGCGAGAGGTCGCGCGGGTCTCGACGCGCAGCGGCGTGCCCACGGCGAGGCGCGGCACGTCCTGCTCGGGCACCTCGAACCGCACGCGCAGCGGCGACGTGGCGACGATCCGGACCAGCCGCGCACCGGCCGACACGACGGCGCCGGGATCGACGTAGCGCGCGGCGACGCGACCCGCGAACGGCGCGCGCACGGCGCTCTCGACGACGCGCCGCTCGAGCAGCTTCACGCGCGCCTCGGCCTCGGCCTGGCTCGCGGCGGCGCTCTCGACGGTGGCCTCGAGCGAGCTCGCCTTCGCGCGCTGGCGATCGATCTCGAGCGCGCTGATCAGCTGATCGCGCGCGAGCGGCTCGAGGCGCGCCACCTCGGCGACCGCCTGCGCGTGCTCGACCTTCGCGCGCTGGCGCTCGGCGGCCGCGGCCTTGGCCTGCGCGCGCGCCTGCGCGATCTGCTCGCGCGCATCGACGGGATCGAGCTCGGCGACGACCTGACCGGCGGTGACGCTGTCGCCGACGCGGACCTTCACGCTGACGAGGCGGCCGGCGTAGAACGCCGCGACGTCGGTCGCGTCCGCGTCGAGCTCGCCGGGGTACCGGCCGCGCTGCGTGATCGGGCCGCGCACGACCTCCGCGCCGCCGACCGGCGTGGCGCGCGTCTTGCCACCGCGCTTCGCTTGCGCCGTGGACTCGTCGTCGCCGCCGAGCAGGAACGAGCCGCCGATCAGCGCGCCGGCAAAGACCACGACGATCCAGCCGATCCAGGCGCGCGAGCGCCCCGGGACCTCGTCGCCTCGGGGTTCGGGAGTGCGGTTCATGGCGCGGACCACAGACTATGCCGTGACATCGCCCGCGTCGCCCGGGGATTCATGTTCGTTCACAAACCTGCGACGAGGAACCACGGTCACGCCGCTGACGACGCGCGAAGGATGACACGCGTGATCTCGGGCGGTGCGCCGACGCGGACCGGCGGCCCCCAGTAGCTCGGACCGCGGCTCACGTAGAGCTGGGTGCCCCCGATCGTGTAGCGCCCGGCGAGCAGGCCGCCCTGCTGGAGCTTCACGAGGTAGTGCCACGGCCACACCTGACCGCCGTGGGTGTGCCCCGAGAGCTGGAGATCGACGTCGTGCTTCGCGGCGGCGTGGACCTGCCGCGGCTGGTGGGCGAGCAGCACCACCGCGCGGCCCGGATCGCGGCCCGCGAGCGCACGCGCCAGATCCGGCCCGTGCCCGTTGCCCCAGCGCCGCGCACCGTGGTCGTCGATGCCGGCGAGGTCGAAGGCGCCACCGTCGCGCGAGATCGTGACGCGCTCGTTGCGCAGCACGCGGATCCCGAGCGACGTGAAGTGCTCGACCCACGCGGTGACGCCCGAGTAGTACTCGTGGTTACCGGTCACGAAGTACACGCCGTGCGGGGCGCGCAGGTCGGCGAGCGGCGCCACGCCGTCGCGCAGCTCGTCGACCGAGCCGTCGACGAAGTCCCCGGTCAGCGCGATCAGATCCGCCCCGAGCGCGTTGGTGCGCGCGACGAGCTCGGTGATGAAGTCGCGGCCGATCGTGCCGCCGACGTGGATGTCGGTGAGCTGCACGATCGTGAAGCCGTCCAGGCTGCGCGGCAGCCGCGGCAGCGTGACCGGCACGTCGACGATCTCCGGCTCGCCGAGCGCGCGGGTCACCCCGTAGCCGACGTGGCCGACGACTGCGGTCGAGATCACGCCGCCCGTGATCCGTGCGAGCGCCTGGCGCCGCGACGGATCGGTGGGCGCCGGACGCCGCGCGATCGTGCGCCCGGTCCACACGAGCAGGCGACCGATGTCGACGACGAGCAGCCCCAGGAACGCGAGAGCGAACAGCGCCCAGCCGATGAACGCCGGCCACGCGAGCGCGCCTCCCGTCCTCGGCGCGCCGTCGGGGCCCGTCGCCATCACCCACGCCATCGGCGCGATCACGACGAGGATCGCCGCGGTCGCGGCCCCCTTCGCGGCGCCCTGGAGGTTCGTGCGGCGCACGAGCCGGTGCCACACGTAGAACACCAGCAGGGCGAGGATCGCCATGCGGACGACGACAGCCATGGCGCCCAGGATGATCTGGAACCGGCCGGGCGTCATGCTCCGGCGGCCAGGGAAATGCGCGCCAAACGACCGCCAGGCGCTCGTCATACCCTCGCCGCTCGCTAGTATGCGGCCGCGTGCCCCCGCAGCTGCTCGACGACACGTTCCTCGCCGACCCGCCGAAGTCGCTCGTCCTCGGCGAGGGGTTCACGTTCCAGCACGGCGAGCGGATCGCTCCGTTCACGATCGTGTACGAGACCTACGGCGAGCTGAACGCCGACCGGAGCAACGCGGTCCTCGTGTGCCACGCGCTGACGCCGGGCGCCCACGCCGCCGGCAAGTACACGCCCGACGACGCGAAGCCCGGCTGGTGGGACGGCGCGATCGGCTACGGGATCACCAAGGCGATCGATCTCGCCGAGCACTTCGTGGTGTGCGTCAACTTCCCCGGCTCGCCGTGGGGCACGACCGCGCCGCACTCGATCGATCCCGCGACCGGTACGCCGTACGGCTCGCGGTATCCGTGGGTCACCGTCGAGGACATGGTCGCGTCGCAGCGCCTCGTCGCCGACCACCTCGGCATCGCGCGCTGGAAGGCGGTCGCCGGCAGCTCGCTCGGCGGCATGGAGGTGCTGATGTGGGCCGCGCTGCACCCCGAGCGCGTCGGCGGCGTGATCTGCCTCGCCGCGGCGGCCGCGGTCCCGGTGCAGGGGCTCGCGTGGCACCTGATCGGCCGAAAGCTCATCCAGAGCGATCCGGCGTTCCAGGGCGGCGACTACTACGGCTCGCCGACGCGCCTGCGCGGGCTCGAGCTCGCGCGCATGGTCGGCCACATGACGTACCTCTCTGACGAGGCGCTCGAGGCGAAGTTCGGGCGGAGGCGACGCGGCGGCACGCGCCAGTTCGAGGTCGACTCCTACCTCGAGTACCAGGGCAAGAAGTTCGCTGCCTCGTACGACGCCAACTCGTACATCCGCGTGCAGGCCGCGATGGACGAGATGGATCTCGAGGAGCAGTTCGGCTCGCTCGATCGCGCGTTCGCGAACCTGCGCGCGAAGGTGCTCCTGATCTCGTTCGACACGGACTGGCTGTTCCCGACGAGCGAGGTCGGTCGCGTGTACGAGGCGATGGTGCGCGCGGGCATCGACGCCCGGCACCTCGATCTCGCGACGCCGAACGGCCACGACGCGTTCCTGATCGACTACCCCCTGATCAATCCGCCGATCCGCGAGCTCCTCGCGTCGCTGTGATCCGAGCGCTCGTGATCCGAGCGCTCCACGCGCGCCCACGTCGCGCTGGGCACGCTACGCTCGGTGCGTGCTCCGCGCGATCCTGTTCGACCTCGACGGCACGCTCGTCGACTCCCTCGACGACATCACCGGCGCGCTCGTCCGCGCCCTCGCCGATCACGGCCTGCCCGCGCCGGATCGCGAGACCGTGCGCACCTGGGTCGGCGCGGGCTCGCGCAACCTGATCGCGCACGCGGTCGCCCCCGAGCTCGTCGATCCGGTGCTCGAGCGGTTCCGCGTGCACTACGCCGCCGCGCCGGTCGTCCACACCGCGCTGTATCCGGGGATCGCGGACGTGCTCGACGCGATCGTCGCCGACGGCACCGCGCTCGCCATCCTCAGCAACAAGCCGCACGCGCTGACCGTCACGGTCGCCGAGCGGCTGCTCGCACCCTGGCCCTTCCAGCTCGTCCACGGCCACCGCGAGGGCGTGCCGCTCAAGCCCGATCCCACCGCGGCGCTCGCGATCGCAGAGACCCTCGGCGTGTCTCCCGACGCGTGCGCGTTCGTCGGCGACTCGAACGTCGACGTGCTCACCGGCCGCGCCGCCGGGATGACCTCGATCGCGGTGAGCTGGGGCTTCCGCCCGCGCGCCGAGCTCGAGGCCACGGGCCCGAGCCTGCTCGTCGACACCCCCCACGCGCTGTTGCACCACCTGCGAAGCGGCGCTCACGTCGGGGGGCCGTAGTCCGCGACCTCGGACACGTGCGCGTCGACACATCGAGACATGCCTGCCTCGGTGCGCAGAAAACGTACACGGTGACACGCGAACGCGCGTCGCTATAGTCGATCGCATGAGGCTGGGGTCGATCGTTCTCGCGTGGGGTCTCGTGATGTCGGCGTGCGGTGGTGATGTCGACGGGGATGCAGAGCCAGAGGTCGTGGTCGAGATGCTGGTCGACGGCCTCGCGACCGACGCGGACTTCCTCTACTACATGACCTTCGAGGCGATCTGGCGCGTCCCTCTCGAGGGCGGCAGCCACGACACCGTCGTCGGCTTCGGCTCGCCGACAGGTGATGGGTACACCGCGCTGTATGCCGGGAGCGACGACCTCGTGTTCGAGACCGTCACCCCGCTGGAAGGCGAGCTCAAGACCTTGCACCGGGTGAGCAAGGAGGACGGATCGAGGGCGATCCTCGCGACCTCGACGTACGAGCACGCGTTCCGCGGCGTCGCCCTCGACCGAGACACGGCGTACTACGGCACCGACGAAGGGCTGTTCCGGGTGCCGCTCGCCGGCGGGGCGGCGGAGCTCGTGAGCGCGGGCTCGGGGACGAGCGCCCACCCGATCGTGACGCCGACGCTCGTCGGCAACGACGTGTTCTGGGCGGAGGGCGAGAAGCTCTTCAAGATCGCGAAGACCGCCTCCGGTGCTCCGGGGATCGAGGTCGCCGCGTTCGATGCCACCGCCGAGATCATCGGCAACGACGAGCAAGGGTTGGTGGTCGCGCTGGCACCCGAGCAGCCGGAGGACGCGGTCCGCTTCGTCGAGGTCGACCCGGCGACCGGGGACGCCGTCCGTGCGCCGAGCGAGCTCGGCCGCGAGCTCTGGGCATCTCTCGCGACCTCCGACGCGGTCTGGGCCGGTTCGCGGGACGGCCTGTTCCGCATCCCCCGCGCGGGTGGCGCCGCCGAGCGGCTCACCACCGAGTCGGTGGCCCCGCTCGCGGCGTCCGACGACGCCGTGTTCGCCGGCACGGTCGAGGGCGTCTTCCGCTTCGCGCGGTGACCCAACCCTGCGACATCGCGAGCGAACCGAGGCGTTGACAGGCGCGGTCCTGCGCAGGAAGCTGCGGCCTCAACCGAGGTCCCCATGCTGCCGAAGCTCGCCGCCGCCCTGTGTCTCGTGCTCGTGTTCGCCGCCTGCGACAAGGGCCCCACCGCCGCCAGCAAGCAGGAGCAAGCCGTGGCGGCCGCCGCGGCGCCGGCGCCCGGTGCGAGCGCGGCGACCGCGACCGAGACGCAGATCGCGGCGACCCCCGAGGGCAAGACCTTCGGTGCGGGCGTCTCGCTCACCGAGACCGTCGCGATCGACGCCATCCTCGCCGATCCGGCGAGCTACCAGGGCAAGACGGTCCGCGTCGAGGGCATGATCACCGACGTCTGCCCCAAGCGCGGCTGCTGGTTCGACATGGCCGGCACCGAGCCCGGCAAGAAGCTCAAGTTCAAGGTCACCGACGGCGAGATGGTGTTCCCCGTCGACGCCAAGGGTCAGTGGGCGGTCGCCCAGGGCGTGGTCTCGGTGCGCGAGCTCTCGCTCGAGGAGAGCAAGCAGTACGCCGAGTACCAGGCCAAGGAGTACGGCATGCCGTACGACCCGGCGAGCATCACCGAGCCCACCAAGCTCGTGCGCCTCGACGGCACGGGCGCCGTGTTCCGCGACAAGAAGTGACGCCGTGAAGTGGCGCAGGTGGTTCCGGGCGCTGCACCGGGACGTCGGCTACGTCGCCGTCGCGCTGACCATCGCCTACGCCCTGTCCGGCCTCGCGGTGAACCACATCGAGGACTGGAACCCGAACTACGCGTTCGACGAGCGATCGTTCTCGATCGGCCCGCTCCCCGACGGCGCGCTCGCCGCCAAGGAGGCCTACGTCGTCGAGAAGCTCGCGCTCGACCGCCGCGACGTCCGCGGCCACTACCAGGAGACCGCGACCGAGCTCCGCGTCTTCCTCGTCGAGGGCCAGGAGGCCCGCGTCGACATGACGACCGGCAACGGCACCCTCAAGACCCTCTCGCGCCGCCCGGTCCTGTTCGAGGTCAACTCCCTCCACCTCAACAACCTCAAGGGCGTCTGGACCTACGTCGCCGACCTGTTCGCCGTCGCCCTCCTGTTCCTCGCCATCACCGGCATGACCATGATGAAAGGCGACCGCGGCCTCGCCGGTCGCGGCAAGTGGTTCGTCGGCGCCGGCCTCCTGATCCCGATCGCCGCGATCGTCTACATGTACGCGGGCTGACCTGCCCCCGCGCGTGCGGACGCGTCCCGTTCCTCCTGCAACACCTGCGAAGCGGTGTTCACGGCGGGCCACGCCGTAAGTCGTCCAGATCCGGCGCGCGGACGCCCTGGCCCCGGGCTTGCTGTGCGACCCCGCGCATGCGCCTCGCCTCTCTCGTCCTCACAGGTTCCCTCTTCTCGATGGCTCTCGTGCCCGGTTGTGGCGGCGATGACGGTGGTGGCGGCGGCGGCGGCGGGCCCGATGCGGGCACGTTCGACGCGCCGCCCGCGGTACAGCCCGGCTGGGCCTCGTTCTCCGCGACCGCGCTCGCGGCCGACGCGGAGTACCTCTACGCCGGTGGCAGCGAGCTCGTGCGCATCCCGCTCGCGGGCGGCGAGCCCGAGACGCTGTACACGCTGCCGCCGACGGACGGCAACGCCACCGTCGCCGCGATCCACGTCGCGGGCGACCACCTCGTATTCGTGGCCCAGGAGATCTCGTTCGTCGGCGAGACCACGCAGCAGCTGATGCGGATCGGCAAAGGCGGGGGCACCGCGGCGACGCTCGCGTCCTCGACCGATCAGCGCGCGTTCCTCGGGGTGACCGTCGACGGAGACCAGGTCTACTACTCGACGTTCACGAACCTCTACCGCGTGCCGCTCGCGGGCGGGTCATCGCAGCTCGTCGGCGAGAGCCCGGAGCTCATCCAGTACTGGGCCGTGAGCCCGACGATCGTCGGTGACGATCTGTACTGGGCCGAGGGCACGCGCCTGTACAAGATCGCGAAGACCGCCAGTGGTGGTCAGGGGACCCGGGTCGCCGAGCTCGGCCTCACGGGCCGGATCATCGCGTCCGGTGGCCCCGGCGAGCCGTTCACCGTCTCGCTGAAGGTCGGCGACGTGGGCTTCAGCGGCGCGCTGGCGGTCGCCGAGGTCGACCCCACCACCGGTATGATCGACGGGGACCCGATCCAGCTCGACCGCGAGGTGGACTACGTGCTCGCGACCGACGAGGCGCTGTGGACCGCCTCGTCCGACGGCGCGCTTCGCGTTCCGCGCGCGGGCGGCGCCGCCGAGCAGCTCGTCTCCGAGTGGACCTGGGCGCTCGCCGACACCGACGACGCGGTGTTCGCCGCGACCACGACGAACATCACGCGCCTCGCGCGGTGACCCGAAGCCAGTTAGTCCTTGGCCCGCCCCGCGTCGCGACGAGAGAGAGAGGTGGTTGGACGCGCGCGGCTCAGGCGCGGCCTTGCCTGCCGCGGCGAAGTCCCAGTGTAGTGTCCCCCAGGAGTCAAGACACTCGCGCGCACGGGAATCGGGGCGTTCGTGCACGCGCGTTTCGGATCATGCAGCGAGCGCGACGTGTGCAGCGAGGCGCTCGGTTCGGCGCTCCCACTCATCCTGCGCCCTTTGTCCTCGAGCGCTTCGGCTTCGCGGGCGGCGCGAGCGGGATTCCCCAGTGGCTCGCCACGAGGTCCACTAGGTGCCGTCGAACGCGCGCTGGATGGCCGCGAGATCGAGCTTCTTCATCTTGAGGAACGCCTCGGTCACGCGCTTCACCTTGGCGACATCCTTGTCGGCCATCATCTCCTGCAAGGCGGTCGGCGCGATCTGCCAGCACAGGCCGTACTTGTCACGGACCCAGCCGCACGGCTCGATCGTGCCGTCCTTGGCGAGCGCGTCCCAGTAGCGATCGATCTCCTCCTGCGTGTCGCAGTTGACCAGGAACGAGACCGAGTGGTTGAACTCGTCGAGCGGGCCGGCGCTGATCGCCATGAACGGCTGGCCGAGGAGCGTGAACTCGACGATCACGCCCGAGCCGGCCGGCCCTCCCGGCGTCTCGGCGGGGATCGTGACGACGCGGTCGACGCGCGAGTCGGGGAAGATCGAGGCGTAGAACCGAGCCGCCTGCTCGGCGTCCTTGGCGTACCAGAGGTGCGGGATGATCTTGTGAACGGTGGCCATGATCTCTCTCCTTGATGAGGGGTTCAGAAACGATTTGGTGAGCTACTTCGCCGGCTGAGGCGGCAGCGTGGCCGCGGGCGCCGCGTCGAGGAACGCGTTCGTGATGGTCGCGAGCTCCTTCTGCTTCGACACGATCCCGTAATGGCTCGTGTTCGGGAGGATCGCGAGCTGCGAGCGGCCCGGGCCGGTCATGTCGGTGCTGTGACCGCCGCCGACGAGGCGAAACAGCTCGATGACGTGCTCGGGCCGGGACATGTCACCGTCGCCCGCGACGAGCAGGAACGAATGCGGCAGCGCCTTGATCTTCGCCGCGGGCACGTCCTGGAGCTCCTTCGACCAGTCCTTGATCCGGGCGACGAGCCTCGGGAAGTCCTCGGGCCGCGGCGCGACGGCCGCGTAGCCCTCGTGCATCGGCGTGTTGTAGAAGATCTCGGGCTCGAGCTTCGCCATCATGTCGTAGAGGCCCGGCTGTGCGCCCGCGCGGTTGAACGACGGCGAGACGAGCACGACCTTGCCCGCGCGCTGGGGGAAGTCGAGCACGAACTGCAGCGCGACGGCCGAGCCCATGCTGTAGCCGAGCACGTCGGCCTGCGGGATCGACAGGCTCTCGAGGAGCGCGTCGATGTCGGACGCGAGCAGGTTCGCGCGCAGCGGGCGATCGATGTCGGCGGTGCGGCCATGCCCCTGCATCTCGACCGCGATCACCTGGCGGTGCTCCGCGAGCGCGGGCACGAGCTCGCCGAAGCAGCCCTCGATCGTGCAGAACGCGCCGTGGAGCAGCACGATCGGCCGACCATCACCCGAGCCATGGACCTCGTAATAGAGATCGAGGCCGTTGACCTTGGCGTAGCGGCCCTTCCCCGTCGCGCTGCTCGCGGGCGTGCTCGCTCCGTCGGCGGTGCCGCTCGCGTTCGTCGCCGACGTCGGTGAGGTCGCAGCCACCTGCGTGGTCGCCGGCGTGGTCGCGGGCGTGGTCGAAGGCGCCGGGCTCGCCCCGCAGGCGGCCGTCAGAAGGAAAGCGAGGGTCGTGAGGGTGCGCATCGTTCGTCTCCTGTGGGTTCTGCAGGCGCGACGAACGACCGCGTGGTGGATCGACACGACCCGGAAAAAAAACCAGGACGGGAGAGAACGTCCACCAGTTCAGCGGGTTGGCGGCGGCTGCGTGGAAGGGGAGCCACGCGGGGGCCTTCCTACGGCGCGGTGAAACCTGACATGAGGTTGACACCGCGGGCTGCCAACCTCGCGACATGAGCAACCTCCGCAAGCACCAGGGCAGCTGTCACTGTGGCCACCTCCGGTTCGAGGTCCTCGTCGACGCGACCGCCGGGACCCGCTGCAACTGCACGATCTGCTCGAAGCTCGCCCTCCTCGGCACGAACGTGAAGCCCGAGGCGTTCACCTCCCTGACCGACGAGTCGACGCTCTCCTCCTACGAATGGGGCGGCAAGGTCGGGAAGCGGTTCTTCTGCCCGCACTGCGGTGTCCACGCGTACTCGCGCGGCCACCTCGACCTCCTCGGCGGCGACTTCGTCTCGATCAACTTCAACTGCCTCGACGACGTCGATCCCGCCGACGTCAACGTCACCTACTGGGACGGCCGCCACGACAACTGGCAGGCCGGCCCCCGCCCGACCCCGTGGCCGATCAACCCGGCCTGAGCGACCGCCCGCGCGAAACCGTAGGGCGATCGGCCGCCACGCGCGCATCCGCAGCGCAGGTGGAGCTCAGAGCGGGCCACCGAGCTGGTGTGCACGGCCGAATCGGTACGTACGATGTACGTACGATGTACGTACGAAAACGTCGAGATGGCGGCGAGCTTCGTCGAACGGGGCACCGAGCTCACGACAGCCGACCGGTCGCGGCTCCGGCTGCGCTCACCTCGAGCGATCCGGCGATACCGACCCTCTCCTGGCGTGTCCGAGACGGGCGAGCGCTACTTCGCTAGCGCGCGGCGAGTGGCGGCGAGCAAGGGCTCGGCGCTGACGGGCTTGCCCGTGGCCTGCTGCATCCAGGCGTCGGGGAGGATGTTGCCGAGGCGGCTGACGCGCTCGAACTCCTTCGCGAAGGTCGCCTTGTCCTTGCCGGCGACGTGCTCCTCGAGCTGGAACGCGATCAGGTGACCGACGACGTAGTTGAACAGGTACAGCGGCGACGCGATCGTGTGGCTGTAGATGCCGAGCAGCGTGGTGTCCTTGCCGCCGAGGTGCGGCGCGTAGTAGCGGTTCCACACGTCGCGCGCGATGCGGACGGTGGCCTCGCGGACGTCGGCGGCGGTCGCGGTCGGGTGGTCGTAGAGCCAGTGCCAGACCTCGATCTCGACGAGGGCGGAGCCGGCGATCTCGCGCGTGTTCCAGAACGCGTCGAGCACGCGCAGGCGCTCGGCCTCGCCGCCGCGCGACGGGCGGCCGAGGAGCTCGAGGTCGCGCGCCTGGAACAGGAACGCGAGCGCCTCGGTGAACGCGGTGTTCGGCACGCCCGCGATCAGCCTCGAGTCGACGTCGTACAGCGAGAACGTCTGCTCGACGTTGTGGCCCAGCTCGTGGACCGCGATGTTGTAGCCCTTGTAGTCCATGCCCGCGGGCTCGACGCGCGTGCGCAGGTGGGCCTTGTCTCCGCGGCGCTCCGCGCCCATCGCGTGACCGGCGCCGCGCGACGGGTCGACGTCGATGCGCTCGGCGAGGTACTTCGCGCGCTGCGCGGAGAAGCCGAGGCCGCGCAGGATCCGCGGCAGATCGGCGGCGAACGCCTTCGCCGTCGGGTACTTCTTGCGCGTGACGGCGTCGAGCTCGGCCTCCGCGGTGGTCCCGGCGCCGAACTCGTACCAGAGGTCGTGCGGCTCGAGCGGGCGGCCGAGCTTCTGCGCGATCTCCTTCGCGGCGTCTGCGGCGAGCGGCGACTCGAGGATCTCGACGAGCATCGCGCGCACGCGCGCCTCGGGGAGCTCGGCGCCGTCGAACGCGCGCGCGAGGCGGGTCGGGGCGATCGGCGAGAACTTGTCGACCTCGAGCGCGGCGCGGAAGTGCGCGAGCACGTGGCCGTGGCGGGTGTCGGGCTCGCGATCCTGTGACGGCTGTGTGGGCCGCCCCGCGGGCGCGCCGTCCTCGACGGTGCCCTTGGCCGCGACGGTGACGGCGTTCGTGAACGGGTTCCAGTCGAGGCGCGGGTTGTCGATCACGGCCTGGGGGATCGTCTGCGTGACGATGCGGTCCATGATGCGGGCGATCGTGCGCTGCTTCGCGAGCCCGTCCGGATCGGCGTAGTTCGCCTTGAGCTCGTCGCGCAGGTTCCAGTGGCTGATCAGCCGCTTGTTCTTCGGGAACCGGCGCTGGCCGTCCTCGCCGAGGACGTGGTGCATCCACACGTTGTAGCCGGCGATGTACTGGTCGGCGGCGGCCTCGACGGCGCTCGCGCGCTGGGCGACGTCACCCGGGATGCGGGTGTCGAACATGCCAGTGAGCCGGATCTCGGCCCAGTCGCGCCGCGAGTAGCGCGCGGCGTCGCGGATGCGATCGTCGAGCTTCGTCAGCGGGAAGTTCAACAGCGCCGCGAACGCGACCTTCGACGTGAACAGATCGTCGATGACGTGGGCGCCGGGATCGTAGCTCGCGAGCAGCGAGTCGACGGGCTGCATGGGGCCGGTGTCGACGTCGGTGTGCCACCGCATCGTGCGCCCGAGCTCGAGCACGTGCCCGCGGATCTGCTCGAGCGAGCTCTCGAGCCGGCGGAACAGCTCGTCGCGCGCCGGCCCGACGGTGAACTGCTCGACGCAGAACGCGACGAGATCGCCGTCGCCCGCGCGCCACAAGGTCGCCACCTGATCGACGCCCTGCTCGATGCGCGCGCGGTGCGCCTCGCCGTGCTTGGCGAGGAGCGCCTGCTTCGCCTTCGCGATCGCCTCGGGCGCGACCGGCGCGGTGTCCTCGGCCGCGGTGGTCGCCGGGGGCGTCACGGGCGCCAGGTCGCTGCCCGCCGGAGCGGCGGTCGGAGTGCCCACGGCGGTCGCGGGCGCCTGCACCTGATCGGGGCCGGAGCGTCCCGGGCACGCGGAGCCGAGGAGGAGGAGAGCGAGCGGGAGCGAGCGCGTCAGCACGGATCACTCGTACCACCCCGCGCCGCCTGCATCCATCCGGGCAGGTGAACTACTCTCGGGCGCATGGCCGACCCTGTCGTCGACGTCTCCACCAACCACGGCACCTTCACCATCACGCTCGACCCGGCGCGCGCGCCGAGGTCCGTCGAGAACTTCCTCGCGTACGTCGACGCGAAGCACTACGACGGCACGGTCTTCCACCGCGTGATCCCGACGTTCATGATCCAGGGCGGCGGCTACGACACCGAGCTCGAGCGCAAGCCGACGCGCGATCCGATCCCGAACGAGGCCGACAACGGGCTCCGGAACACGCGCGGCACCGTCGCGATGGCGCGCACCAGCGATCCGCACTCGGCCACCGCGCAGTTCTTCGTCAACGTGACCGACAACGCGTTCCTCGATCACCAGGGCAAGACCGCCCAGGGCTGGGGCTACGCCGTGTTCGGCCAGGTCACCGAGGGCATGGACGTCGTCGACGCGATCAAGGCCGTGAAGACCGGCCCCGCCGGACCGTTCGCGAAGGACGCGCCCGTCGAGCCGGTCGTGATCCACTCGATCCGCCGCCGCTGATCCGGAGTCCCGCGAAGCGCGCTTCAAACTCCGCAACGTTCGCGCAACACGCGGTCCGCGTCGCGCCTGCCAAGGTCTCGTGCATGAGGACGTTGCGTGTCGTCGTGGTGCTCGGGCTCGTACTCCTGTCGGCGTGTCGTAGCCGGGCCGCGCTCGCGAGCGCCACGCTCGGCGCGACGTTCGTCACGGCGGGCGTCGCGCTGACCTACGCGAGCGACGAGCCCGAGCGGCACACCGTGGCCTACGTGCAGTTCGGCCTGGCGGCGTACTTCCTCGCGGTCGCCGCGCTCGCCAACCACGTCCACTCCGAGCCGGCCGACCTCCCTCTCCTTGCCGCGCACCCCGACACGCCCGCGTCGCCCTCGTGGACCGGCGCCGACGGCGCGACCGGTGTCGCGATCGATGGCGCGACAGGCATCGCGACCGATCGCGCGGCGGGCGGCGGTCCCGCGCCCACCGGGCCCACCGCGCCGGCCGCCCGCGCAGCGCCGGCGCGCCGCGGCGCGAACGCGTACGATCACACGGGCGCCTACGCCGGCCGCATCGACGCGCAGGGCAACCTCTACGACCGCACCGGCGCCTATGCCGGCCGCGTCGACGAGCGCGAGTCCTTCTACGATCACACCGGCGCGTACGCCGGTCGCGTCGACGATCGAGGCGAGGTCTTCGATCCCACCGGCGCGTACGCCGGCCGCGTCGACGCGCAGGGCCAGCTGTACGACCGAACCGGCGCGGTGACCGGGCGCCTCGACGCGAACGGTAACGTCTACGACCACACGGGCGCGTTCGCCGGTCGGGTCGACGGGTCCTGCGACGAGGCGTGCCGGCGGACCGCGGCCGCGCAGATCCTCCTGCGCCGGTGAGGGTCGGGGTCAGGGTCGGGGTCAGGGTCAGAGTGAGGATCAGGGCGCGCGCGACGGCGCGCCGTAGGTCGCACCACCGTACGTCGCCCCGCCATACGCCGCACCACCGTACGTCTGGCCACCGTAGCCCCAGCCTGCGCCATAGCTCTGGCCGCCGAAGCTCGGCTCGGGCTCGTCGAGCGAAACCAGTCGGCCCTCGCCGGCGTCGAAGCCGTCGAGCCGGAACCGCCGCGTCGCGCCCGAGTACAGGGTCACGTCGAGCCGATCGCGCCCCGCGAGCCGCAGCTCCTCCGGCGCGCTCGACACGGGGACCGTCTGCACGATCGTGCCCGTCTCGCGCTCGAGGAGGAACAGCTGGTCGGGCTCGGCGGTGAAGCCGTACCCGGCGATGAGGTAGCAGCCGCGCACGCGGAACCGGCCGTTCGAGGTCAGCGGCGGCGTTCGCCACAACACGCGCCCCATCCGCGGATCCACGGCGACGAGCGAGGAGCACTGCCCATCCGCCTCGCGCGAGTAGCTCTGGCAGGCCTCGTTGAAGTAGAGCACGCCGCCCGCGAGCCGGATGTCCTGGATCTCGAGGTGATCGGGGCGCGACAGGAGCTCGTTCAGGTTCAGCGACCACGCCATCCGGCCGTCGTCGGTGTAGTACCGCACCTCGTACGCGCAGTTCGTCGCGCCACCGAGCGTGCAGCTGCCGAGGTTGTAGGGCTCGCGATACAGCGCGAGGATGCCGCGATCCGCGTCGTCGGCGAGGAACAGCTCGAGCGAGCCGACCTGCATCGGGATGTAGTCCGGCACCGCGGGCCCCGCCCACGAGCGCCGCGCCGGGCCGGAGAGCGGGCCGCTCGTGTGCGTGCGCAGTCGACCGGCGGGGTTGACGTCGATCGGCGGCAGCTGCAGATCGTCGGCGCGGGCACACGCGGCCTTCTCGCCGCCGTGCTGCACCAGCGGGTCGGAGCCCGTCGCCGCCGGCGAGGCGCCGCCCCCGCGATAGCAGCTTCCGGTCATCACGAGCGCGAACGAGCCGAGCATCCACGTGCGTCGCATCGCGCCAAGCTTCCCATTCCAGGGCCCCTCGTGCCATGCGGAGACCCCGTTGCGTATGCTGGCATCGATGTCATCGGGAACCGGTCCATGGGGCCTCGGTGGTCATCGCGAGCTGCGGGCTCGTCGCCGGCTGTTACGCCCCGCGATCCGCAGCGCGCCGTGACGAACGCCACCCTCGTGCTCGCGCGTGGCTCGCGATGCGAGGAGATCTCGCCTCCTCCTGTCGAACGTATGACGCTGGACAGTATGATGTCGCCCATGAGCTCGAGCACCTGGTTGGTGGGGGTCGCCTGGCTCGCGGCCTGCCTCGCGGGCTGCTACAGCCCGTCGATCGAGAGCTGCCGGCTCACGTGTGCGGCGGACGAGGCGTGCCCGAGCGGTCTGTCCTGCGTGAACGGGATGTGCGCCGCGGCCGGTGACACCTGCCGCGGCGATGATGCGGGCCTCCCCGGAACCTGTGGTGACACCGAATGGGTGCCCGGCGAGATCTGCTTCGGGGCCGCGATCACCACCGGGACCGAGCTGGCCAACATCCACCAGCTCCAGCTCGCGAACGTGGATGACGATCCCGAGCTCGAGATCGTGCTCGTGGCCGGGACGGCCCTCCACGCGTTCGACGTGAAAGGAAACGCGCTCGTACCGCAGGGAGCGCTGGTCGCGAACGCCGTCGGGGCGGTCCGTGCCGTCCAGCTCGACAACACCCCGACCGACGAGCTCGTCATCGTCGATACGACGAATATCCGCGTGATGTCCCGGCAAGGTGAAACGTACCACTCGCTCGAGGATGCGACGCTCGACGCGGACTCGGATGCGCCGGTCGTCGTGCGCGCCGTCCGGCTCCCAGGCCCGGAGCGCCACGTCGTCGCGGGCAACGTGGCGAAGGTGGCCATGGCGAGCATCAACGACGAGCTCGAGGTCACCGTCCACCGATCCGCTCCGTTCGAGAAGGTGATCGACATCGCCGCCGGACCGTTCGACAGCGATCCCGAGGACGAGCTCGCGATCGTGACCTCCTCGAGCATCGAGGTATGGGATGCCAACCTGGAGACCGCGGGGGGCGCTACGATCTCGATCTCCGGCATCTCGCGCGTGGCGTTCGGTGACGTCTCCGGCGACGCGGCCCACGAGCTCGTGTATGCGAAGGCAGCGGACGAGGAGAGCCCTGGCGAGCTCGGCGTCGCCCGGATCGTGGGCGGTACGATCTCGTTCGGCGACAGGCGTCAGGTCGAGGATCTCGTCGGAGCGCTCGAGGTCGGCGATGTCGACGGTGACAACCGGTCCGACCTGATCTCGCTGCGGGCGGGCTCGACGCGCGCCGTGGTCGTGTGGCTCGGTGGCGACACCCTCGGCGCGTTTCGCGAGATCGAGGCCCCGATCACACCGCGCGAGCTCGCGCCCCCGGTGGACCTCACCGGCGATGGTGTTCCCGACCTCGTGATCACGGACGGCTCGACCCTCGCGCTCCTGCCGTCGAACCCGTGATCGCCTCGGCGGCAGCGGGGGTCAGAACGGGATGTCGTCGGCGTCGCGGCTGTAGTCGTCGCTCGGCCGCGGCTCGAAGTCGCGCGGCGGGGGCACGTCACCCCGCGGATCCGCGCTGCCACGTCCACCGCGTCGCCCCGGCGTCGCCCCGGCGCGCAGGGGCTCGACCTTCCAAACGTCGAGGCTGTTGAAGTACTTCACCTCGCCCGACGGGCTCCGCCACTCGCGGCCGCGCAGGCTGAACTCGATCGTGACCTGATCGCCGACGTTGAGCCCGTCGAGCTGCGAGCATCGATCGCCGGTGAGCTGGAACAGCACGACCTGCGGGTACTTCGGGTTGTCCGCGATCTCGACCACGAACTCGCGCTTCGAGAACCGCTCGGAGACCTGCTTGGTCTCGAAGATCGTGTGGAGCCGGCCGGTCGTTTCGATGCCCATGCCCGGCACGATAGCGCCGGGGTCCGACACTCGCGCCGCCTACTCGGCCTCGCGCAGCCGGCCGAGCTGCTTGTCGAGCCGGCAAGGCGAACACCCCTGCCCCTCCGGCCCTCGAAGGCACCCCATCCCCTGCGGATCCCCGGCGTATCCCGCCTTCGAGAGCTGGAGGGCCCCGACCCCGGCCTCCTGGCGCGGAGCTCGACCGCGCCGAAAACGGCAGCGAGGACGCGCGTCCTGCGCATCCCCGAGCCGATCACCCGCGAGCGCTCAGTGCGAGTCGCCGTTGGTGAACGAGCCGTAGCCCGACGAGCCGTAGTAGCTCGGGCCGCCCGACCACGACTGGGTCACCGCCGACTGGATCGCGTCGTGGAGCGGCTCGCGCGTCACCTCGGCGATCCGCTCGCGGACCGAGTCCACGATCCGCTTGCGCATCGCCGTCGACAGGCGCTCGCGAACCGAGTCGACGAGCTGCTGCGGGTCGAAGCCGCCGAGCACGCGCTGCTCCGCCAGCGTCTCGCGGATCGCCGTGCCGAGCCGCTCGCGCAGCGTGTCCTCGAGATCGCGGCGCACCGCGCGCCACAGCCGCTCGCGCACGGTCTCGGCGAACCGCTCCCGGATCATCTCGTGCATGCGCTCGCGCAGCACCTCGGCCATGTACAGCGACGGCGTCGTGTACGGCGAACCGTACTGCGAGCCGTACTGCGGACCGTAGGCACCGTACGAGCTGCCGTAGCTCGACCCGAACGGGTTGCGGTTGTACGAGCTGCTCGAGTAGCCGTACGAGCTCGTGTACGGCGTCGTGAACGGGCTCGAGTAGCGCGACGGCTCGTAGACGTCGCCGGCCCACGGCGAGCCGAACGCGCCGTAGAACGCCGAGCGCAGCGCGTCGTCCACGCGATAGCGCACGACGTCGTTGATGCGCTCGCGGATCACCTCGCGCATGCGGTCCTTGATCCCGTCGGCGACGCGCTGCTCGATCACCTCCGCGACCTTGTCACGGACGATCTCGATCACGTGCTCGGGATCGACCTGCGAGCCGTTCTGCGTGCCGAGCGCCGACTGGAACGCGTCGCGCAGCCGATCGCGCAGCGCCGTGTGGAGCTGCTCGCGGATCGTCTCGCGCATGCGCTCGCGCACGCCGTCGGCGAGCCGCGACGTCAGCTCGGGCTCGATGCGCTCGCGGACGCGCCACGAGACGCGCTCGTCCTGCCCGATCGGCGTGCCGCTGACGGCGTCACGGACGGCCTCGCTGATCCGGTCGCGGATCGTCCCGGCGACGCGCTCGTGAACGCTCGACGCGAGCCGCTCGGTGATCGCGTCGGTCAGGCGCTGCGTGATCTGCTTCTCGATCCGCGTGAAGTCGAGGCCGCGCTCCGGCTGCGCGCCGAGCATCGCGTTGCGCAGCTCGGTCGAGAACCGCTCGCGGATCACCTCGCGAACGCGATCGTGCATCACGTCGGAGATGCCGTCGAACACCCGGTGGACGAGGCGGTCGCCCATCGTCTCCTTGAGGCGGTAGCGGACCTGCTCGAGCTGCGGCTCGATGAAGCTCTGCGAGCTCCACTCCGGCGAACCATGCCCGTTGCGATGCACCGTGCGCATCGCGGCCTGCATCGCCCACCCCAGTCGCTGCGCCTCACCAGTCTCCATCATCGTCATGTGCGTTGTTCTCCCCTTGTCGTGACTCGGGTCCGCCGCGAGCAAGAGGTGGGCCGACAGGTGAGCGCCGTGCTCACGGCCTGTGGCCGCGATCACCGGTGCAGGAGTTCCACACTGAGATCACTCCGTACCAGCAGAGTGACAACAGTCGCGGGAGAACCGCCATGCGACGCGATCGCTCCGGAGAACGCTCGCGTGGATCTCACTGTAGCTCGCGCTCGAGCTCGTGCGTGCCGCGCTCGACATCCTGCTGCGTGTCCTGATACTGCTGCTGCGTGTCCTGCTCGAGACGTTGCGTCTCCTGCTGGATGTCGTCGGCCTGCGCCTGGATATCCTGCGACTGATCCGTCTGCGGCATCCCGCTCTGCGGCTGCACCTGCTGCTGCTGCTGTTGCGGCTGCACGCCGGCCTGCGGTTGCGTCTGTGGCTGCTGCTCGAGCCCGGGCATCTGACCTTGCGCGCTCTGCTGCGGGACCTCCTGTTGCCCCTGCTGCCCCTGCTGCCCCTGCTGCGATGGCTGCTGCTGTTGTTGCTGCTGCTGCGCCTCGAGCGCCTGCTGCCCCTGGACGCCCTGCTGGCCCTGCTCCTGGCCCGGCATGGCCTGCTGGCCCTGCTCGTTCTCGAGCCCGGGCATCTCGCCCTGCGCGCTCTGCTGCGGCGGCTGGACGTCCTGCGGGTCCTGCATGCCCTGCTGGTTCTGGACGTCCTGCTGGCTCTGGATGTCCTGCTGGCTCTGGATGTCCTGCTGGCTCTGGATGTCCTGCTGGCTCTGGATGTCCTGCTGGTCGACGCTGGGCGTCTCGCCCTGCGCGCTCTGCTGCGGCGGCGGGGTGTCCTGCGGCTCCTGCTGCGAGATCTGGCCCTCCTGCGACACGTCGCTCGGCTGCTGCTGCGACATGGGCTCCTGCTCGAGCTGGGCGCTGTCCTGCGTCGGGGACTCCGACGGGGTGAGCGCGCCCTGCTGCTCGACCGGAGCGATGTTCGTGACCCACGCCTGGGAGCCGATCTCCGCGTAGCTCACGCTCACCTGCTGTCCGGGCTCGAGGTTCTCGACCTGGGAGGGATGGAGCCGGTACGTCTCTCCGCGCAGACGGATCGTGCCGTCGTCGAGATCGACCTTCTCGATCGCGCCGGAGATCTGGCCTTGCTCGCCGAACATGTCCTGCGCGTTCGCGCGGCCGCGCGTCTCGGGCGAGTACCACTTCTTGCCCTCGTACGACTCGAACGCGACCTCGATGCGGTCACCGGGCTTGATGCCGGCGAGCTGCGCCGGCGTCGCGTGCAGCGTCGTCAGCTTGTCTCCGTCACGGAGCTTGACGGTCCCCTTGGCGAAGTTCACGCGTTCGACCTCGCCGCGGACCGTCCCGGACGGCTGCCCCTGCGATTGCTGCTGGTATCGCTGCTCCTCGTAGTCGTCGTCGCGATCGTCACCGCCGACGGCGATTCCAGGAATGCAAAGCGCCAGCGTTATCCCGGCGACTCTGATCATGCCTTTCATGTCCGTGCTCCCTTCCGGTGTTTCCTGTTGGTTTCATCTGAGCGGTGTGCAGCGGTCATGCCCGGTGATGCCCGAACCGAGGCGTCGGAGATGGCGTGACCGCCTCGTCGAGAACGCGCCGCGCGCTCGGAGTCGCGCCGTGTCTCGCGTCCCCGACGAGATCCGCTGTCACGAACGAGCCGAGGCCGCTCCGCGCGTGCGTGCCGGGTTGCACGGCTGCACGCGATCGCGCGCGCACGACAGGCTCGCAGCGCGGCGCGTCGACGAGGAAGTCGGCGTCGCGCGGTCAGAGCGCGCCCGAGCCGCGCCGAGGCCAGCGCTGGCGCGCGGACCCGAAAACGAGAGCGCCCGAGGCGCGGCGAGTCACCGCATCTCGGGCTGCTGGATCCGCGCGCGATCAGCGTCGCGCTCGGCGCGCGATCACTCGATCGGGCCGACGCAGGTCGCGATGTCGAAGAACATGAAGGCGATCGCCTTCTCCTGCGGAGTCATCGGAGCCGAGGAGCAGCCGTTGGGGAACGGCGACGTGGAGGAGGACCCGGAGGCGACGTGCATGTCCGAGAACACGACCTTGCCGCAGCGCGCGTTCTCGGGCTCCTCGTTGGGGGTCGTGAACTGGAACACCTGCGGGAACGCGGTCGCGCCGTCCCGGAACGTGACCCAGAGCTCTGCGCGAT
>Ga0164243_10002593_pt1 | contig 29714 bp, 32 predicted proteins | sample OricompcompostOP_FD_108781 | JGI IMG/M metagenome (GOLD analysis project Ga0164243, IMG submission 108781) | Organic Plus compost microbial communities from Emeryville, California, USA - Original compost - Organic plus compost (OP) | ecosystem: Engineered > Solid waste > Mixed feedstock >... | reverse complement strand
TCGAAGATCAGGATCATGTTATTCGCCGGCATCGGCGCGATATCGGCCAATACCAGGTTGTGCTTGTGCGCCTCGTTGCGGATGTCGTTGATGTCGCGAACGCCCCATTGCGGATCGCGCGCGCGGAGCGAGGCATCGAAGGCTTCGTTGCTCGGCGCGGTATGCTGGCCGCCCTGCTTGAAAGGGCCATAGACGAAGAGCCGTCCGCCGGGATGCAGCCGCTCGGCCGCGCCGCGCATCAGCCCTTCCGTCGTCGCCCAGGGTGAGATGTGCAGGACATTGGCGCAGAAGATGGCGGTGAGTTCGCTGAGGGTTGCGGAATCGTCGCTGCTTAGGCCCCAGTCCGGCGCAGACAGGTCGATCCGCCGTGCGGGTTCGATATTCTGCGCCTGCGCAAGCTGTCGCCATGCATTGATGCTGTCGAGATTGCGCTGTTCGAGGTCGCTCGGCCACCAGAGAAGATGCGGCGATTGCCGCGCGAATTCGACGACATGCTGGCCGGTGCCGCTGCCGACCTCCAGCACATTGCCGGTTTTGTCGCGCAGCCATGGCGACAGCACCTCCCAGATCGGCACCCGGTTGCGATGGAACGCCGCCGAATCGAGACGCGCGTCGCCGTCTCCAACGGGCTCGGACGGATTTTGTCGCGGGGCTTTATCCATGATTTCTCTTTACAGACATTGTAAGCTGCGTGGATCGCATCATAGGGCGGGCCTGTCCGCCGCGGGGATTCACGATCATGTTGGTTCTGTTGCTGGCCGCGCACATTTTGGCCGCTGTATTCTGGGTCGGCGGGATGGCGTTTGCTTATACCATCCTACGGCCGGCCGCGGGCGCGATCGAGCCGCCGGTCCGGCTGACGCTGTGGCGCGACGTCTTCGGTCGCTTTCTGCCGTGGGTCGGACTGGCTATCGTCGCGCTACTGGTGAGCGGCTACGGCATGATGTTCATCACCTTCGGCGGCTTCCACCGGGCGCCGCTGTTTGTGCACATCATGCAGGGGACCGGCATCGTGATGATGCTGCTCTATCTGCATCTTTACTTTGCGCCGTGGCGGCGCATGCAGAAGGCGGTTCGCGAGGCGCAATGGCCGGTCGCCGGTCAGCAATTGGGGATGATCCGCAAGCTCGTTGCGATCAATCTCGTGCTGGGCATCATCACCGTTCTGGTCGGTTCGACCGGCCGCTATTGGTGATGAGCCATTTCGTCATTCCGGGGCGTTCGCCGAAGGCGGACGAACCCGGAATCCAGTTGCGTTCAACAGTGATCAGAAATGGATTCCGGGTTCACTTGCCTTCAGCAAGCCTCGGAATGACCATCAGGCGTCTTCCGGATTGTCGACGTAAACGAGTCCGGCTTTCTCGAGCGCCGGCCGCATGTTGTACATGTCGAGGCCGAGGATGCCGGAGGCAAGCTTCTCGCGCTTGGCGATTTCGTCGGCTTCGCGCTTCTGTGCTTTTTCCGCGACTTCGCCGACCAGTTTGCGCGGGATGACGACAACGCCGTCGTCATCGGCCACGATCGCATCGCCGGGAATGACGTTCACGCCGGCGCAGACGACCGGGATGTTCACCGAACCGAGCGTCGCCTTCACCGTGCCCTTGGCGGAGATTGCCTTGGACCAGACCGGGAAGCCCATCTCCTTCAGCACCGCAACGTCGCGGCAGCCGGCATCGATGATGAGGCCCTGAACGCCGCGCGCTTTGGCGGACGTGGCGAGCAGGTCGCCGAACATGCCATCGGTATTGTCGGCGGTGCAGCCGACCACCAGCACGTCGCCCGGTTTGCATTGCTCGATCGCGACATGGATCATCCAGTTATCGCCGGGCTGCGCCATGATCGTCACGGCGGGGCCGCAGATAGACGCGCCGGACCAGATCGGGCGCAGATAGGGCTTCATCAGCCCGGACCGGCCGAGCGCTTCATGCGCGGTGGAAACGCCAACGCCGGCGAGGACTTTGCACGCTTGAGCGTCGGCACGCGGAATGTTGCGAACAACAACAGGCTTCATGTCGATGTCTCCTAAACTCAGCCGAGCGTATCGGTGACGACGCGCGGGAACAGCGTCTGATAGGCTTCGCCGTAGGTCATCGGGATGCCGGTGTTGCGCGAGCCCTGGATGCCGCGGTTGAGCGCCACGCGCTCGTAATAGTGCCACAGGTGCTTCTGTGCCGCGAGGATCTGGAACGCCTTGTATTTGGTCTCCCAGACATCGTCGATCTTGAGGATGAGATCCGGCTTGTAGTCGCATTGTTCGGGCTGGTGCGGTTCGAACAGATAGACCGGCGGCGCTGAATATTGGTACTTCGCGCCGGGCTTATGACCCATCGCCTGCGCCACAACGCGCGTCTCCTGGGCGAAATGCGCCGCGTTCGGATGATCGAAGTTATAGGGATCTTTCAGCGCGTGGGTCAGCACGAAAGCCGGATTGGTCTCGCGATAGATGTCGACCATGCGGTCGAAATGTTCCTCGGTCAGCTTGAGCGGATAGTCGCCGCAATCGAAAAATTCGATCTCGGCGCCGAGCAGTTCGGCGGCGCGCTCGGCCTCGTCCTTGCGTCCGGCCTTCACCTTCTCGAGTGTCGCGCCGGCTTCCTTCCAGGCGAACTGGCTCTCGCCGCGCTCGCCGAAGCTCATGCACACGATCTTCATGCGATAGCCCTTCTTCGCATGCAGTGCGATCGCGCCGCCGGCGCGCCAGACGAAATCGCCCGGATGGGCTGTGACGACGAGCCCGGTTTTCTGAGACATGTAAACTCCATCTTGCGTTGTGAGTGGGGCAGTGCGTCGGTTCAAAAATGGCCGCGCCTGGTGTCTTCAATCGCCTGCATCAGCAGTTGTTTGAATTTGAGAAGATGCTGCCGCATGGCCGCCTCCGCCGCCTCGGCGTTCCCGGCACAGATCGCATCGATGATGACACGATGTTCGGCGAGCGAGGAGACGGGGCGACCGGGCGTGAGGATGACGCGATACTGCAATCGTACGAGATGCGATTTGAGCGTCTGTAGAATGCGATTGGCGGTTTCGTTGCCGGCGATCCGTTGAATCTCCCGGTGCAACGACGCATTGGCAACGGAGAAAGCAGGATAGTCAGCGTCTTTGACGGCCCGCTTCATCTCCGCCTCGATCCTGCGCAGCACGGCGTGGTCTGCTCGCGTGGCTCGTTCGGCCGCGCGACGCGCCACCATGACTTCGATGGCCAGGCGGGTCTCGGCGATTTCGATCGCCTCCGCATCGGAGACAAGGCGCACCCGGGCGCCGCGATTGGGCGCGCGCACGACCAGGCCTTCCTGGTCGAGCATGGCCAGCGCCATGCGGACATTGGCACGGTTCACCCCGAAAGACTGCGCCAGATCGGCTTCGATCAGCCGTTCGTTCGGCATCAACTGGCCGCGCGTAATCGCGTCGCGCAAGCGCGCCGTGATGTCGAGTGCGTCGTCGGGAGTGCGGTCCGTCATGAGTAGTGAGGCTATTTGGTTGTCGAAATTGTTAACAATTTTGTTGCCCAGCGTCAAGCTGCGCAGGGCCGGCCACGGTCTGACCTGCGCGCCAAATACAGAGAGGGGTGCTATGAAGCGGAGAGCGCTACCGGGCCGGTTTCGCCCGCTTGGCGAGGGCTTCGGCCTCGGCGTCCCGGCCCAATGTCCGGTACAACTCGGCGAGATTGTGGGCTGATATCGCGACATGCGGGTGGTCGGGTCCGAGCGCTTTTTCCCGGATCGCTAGCGCGCGCCTGTGCAGTGGTTCGGCTTCGGCAGGGCGGCCCATCTCCTGATACAGCACCGCAAGGTTGTTGAGCGCCGCGGCAACGGCGAGATGATTGGGACCGAGCGCTTTCTCGGTCATGGCCAGCACGCGCTTGAAAATCGGCTCAACCTGTTCGTGACGGCCCTGGTCGCGATAGAAGCCGGCCATGTTGTTGAGCACATGCGCGACGGCAGGATGATCCGGTCCATAGGCGTTTTCGCGGATCGCCAGAGCGCGCTGGAACAGAGGCTCGACCTCGTCAATGCGGTTCTGAACCCAGTACAGCAAGGCAAGATCATGCAGTGAATTGGCGACATCCGGATGATTGGGCCCGCGTGACTTTTCGTCGATCGAAAGCGCGCGCTTGTAGAGCGGCTCGGCTTCGGAGAGGCGGCCCATCACGCGGTAAAGCCCGGCGAGGCTGCTGACCGCCGGCGAGACATTCGGGTTGTCCGGTCCGTACGCTTTTTCGCTGATCGTCAGCGCGCGTTGAAACAGCGGCTCGGCATCGCGATGACGGCCAAGGCGCTGATAGAGAATGCCGGTGGTCGCGAGGACGACGACAAGGTCCGGATGATCGGGGCCAAGCTGGGTTTCGCGCATGACCAGCGCCTGCTGCGCCAGCGGCAACGCCTCGGCATATTTACCAACGCTGGCGAGTTGGTTGATCCTTGCGAGCTGCGCATCGGCATTGGCCGGTGCTTGCGCCAATGCCGGCGCGGCAGCAATCGTCACGGCAAGCCAAAGATAATAAGTCAGCAAGGCTCGCATGGGCAACACTCTCCCGTCGTCCCTTGCTTTTACCGGAGAATATGACGGTCGAAAGTCCCTGTTCGTCCTTGCGGCAAGAGCAATCCGATGCGTTGCAGGAAGTGCACAGCGGGGTTCCCTGCGGGCAACCCGCATGCGTTGACCGCGTCTACGCGAGGATTATAACCGGCGCGCCGCGTCGACCTCTTCGACCGCAATGGCCAAAACGAGAGTGACCGAAGATGTCCACATCGCCTGTCTCCCTGCGCGTCGCCATCGGTGACTATCCGCATACGCTGCCGCTGAAGCGGGGGGAGATCACATCGCCTTTGCTGAATGTGGAATATATCGACGTGAAGCCGATGCATCTGGCCGCCAAGCCGATGGTGCGGGAACACGCTTACGATATCGGCGAGGTGGCACTGGTCACGGTGTTGCAGGCCAAGGCCTATAACAAAGGCCTCCGGTTATTGCCGGCGGCGATGCTGTCGCGCTTTCAGCATCACACCTGCCTTTTCAATTCCGCGCGCGGCGAGTTGCGCCCGGCCGATCTCGCCGGCAAGCGCATCGGCGTGCGCTCCTATAGCCAGACGACGGGCGTTTATATCCGCGGCATCATCGAGAACGACTACGGAGTCGATCTCAGTGGCGTGCAATGGGTGACGTTCGAGGATGGACACGTGGCCGAGGCCAAGGACCCCGACGACGTGATCCGGATGCCCGCTGGCACGGACATGACGAAGATGCTGATCGATGGCGAACTCGACGCCGCAATCTACGGCGCCGCCATGCCGGACGATCCGAACCTCAAGAGCGTGATCCCCGATCCGCACTCGGCGGCGCTGGAATGGTATGGCAAGCACAACGTGGTGCCGGTCAACCACATGGTCGTCACGACCGATGAGCTGATGCAGGCTCAGCCGCAGGCGGTGGCCGAATTCTATCGGCTGCTGGAAGAGGGGAAGAAGGCTGCGGGCCTGCCGAAAGCCGGAGAGATCGACACAGTGAAGTTCGGCCGCGAGGAGAACCGGCCCTGCCTGGAGATGCTGATTTCTTACGCTGTCCAGCAAAACCTGATCCCGCGGCGGCTTTCGGTCGACGAGCTCTGGTAACGGCGCGCGGTTTCGTTAAGCTGTTTTAGGATTTCGCGAAAGACGCCTGTGTTGATCGCCCAATAAATGGGCGGTTTGATCAAAACGAGTGCGGCTGGCCGCGTTTGCATAATCCGCAGGCAGCGTTTTGCGATGAATCTCCTCTCAAAGTCAGTGGCTTAGTCGCGCAAGCGGGGCTTGGCACAACCCTTGCGATCTCTGTTGCGACGCGAAAATGCCGGGTTCGCTGGTGTGCGCGTTAAGCAGAGGAAACAACAATGATTCATTCTTTGCGTGCGGTCGCTGAGCGACCGATTGCCCGCCGCTGGCTCGCGGCCACGGCCGGCTTGGCGCTATCGATGGCGGCCATTCTGCCAGCCAAGGCGCAGGAAACGATCAAGGTCGGTATTCTTCATTCGTTGTCCGGCACCATGGCGATCAGCGAGACCACGCTGAAAGACGTGATGCTGATGCTCATCGAGGAGCAGAACAAGAAGGGTGGTCTGCTCGGCAAGAAGCTGGAAGCCGTCGTCGTCGACCCCGCATCAAACTGGCCGCTCTTCGCGGAGAAGGCGCGCGAACTCATCACCAAGGAAAAGGTCGCGGCCGTGTTCGGCTGCTGGACCTCGGTGTCCCGCAAGTCGGTGCTGCCGGTCTTCAAGGAACTGAACTCGATCCTGTTCTACCCGGTGCAGTACGAGGGTGAGGAGAGCGAGCGCAACGTGTTCTACACCGGTGCTGCTCCCAACCAGCAGGCGATCCCGGCCGTCGACTACCTGATGAATGAAGAGAAGGTGCAGCGCTGGGTGCTGGAAGGCACCGACTACGTCTATCCGCGCACCACCAACAAGATCCTCGAAGCCTATCTGAAGTCGAAGGGCGTCAAGGACGAGGACATCTCGATCAATTACACGCCGTTCGGTCACTCCGACTGGCAGACCCGTGTCGCCGACATCGTGAAATTCGGCTCGGCCGGCAAGAAGACCGCCGTGGTTTCGACCATCAACGGTGACGCCAACGTGCCGTTCTACAAGGAACTCGGAAATCGCGGCGTGAAGGCGAAGGACATTCCGGTCGTGGCGTTCTCGGTCGGCGAAGAAGAACTCGCCGGCATCGACACCAAGCCGCTGGTCGGCCATCTCGCCGCCTGGAATTACTTCGAGTCGATTGACACCCCGGCGAACAAGGAATTCATCGCCAAGTGGAAGGCCTTCACCAGAAATCCGAAGCGCGTCTCCAACGATCCGATGGAGGCCCACGTTGTCGGTTTCAACATGTGGGTTGAAGCCGTGAAGAAGGCCGGCACGACCGATCCTGACAAGGTGATCGACGCGCTGCCCGGCACCAAGGCGCCGAACCTGACCGGTGGCATCTCGGAAATGCTGCCGAACCATCACATCACCAAGCCGGTCTTCATCGGCGAAGTGAAGGCGGACGGTCAGTTCGACGTGGTGTGGAAGACCGAAGGTCTTGTCCCCGGTGCAGCCTGGTCGCCGCATCTGGAGGGATCCAAGGACCTCGAAGCCGACTGGGTCACGCTCAAGTGCGGCAACTACAACAAGGTCACCAAGAAGTGCGGCGGGCAGGGCTCCTGACGTCGACTTGCTGAAAAACGATCGAGGCGACGCAGTTCGCCTCGATCTCCTTGATGGGACGTGGAGGGGCTGCTGCGTCCTATCAAGTTCAAAATTCGCGGCGTGCTTGCCGTCTCACGTCCGTGCCGGGGCCATGCGAGATGATTAAATTCTGCGGCCGGTTGGTCGCTTCGGTTTTGACAATCTGTGTCCTGATGGCCTTCGCGCCGCCATTCGCCATCAGCCAGACACTCGATGACGCGCTGACCTGGTTCTCTGCGGATTCATTCGGCCAGACGGAGGAGGGTATCAACGCCGTCGCGGCGACCGGCTCTCCGCGCGCCACCGCGATTATCGAGGCGTTGCAGGCCGGCCAGCTTTTCTTCGACCCCGCCAGCAAACGCATTTTCATCCGGCAAGGCAGCGCATTCTCCGATGCCGCCACCGGTGCGGCCGCAACTGTTGCCGCCGGCGATCTCAAGCCGGTCCGTCTCAACAACAGGCTGCGCCGCGCTGTGGAAGCGGCGCTCGGCACGTTGACGCTGATGTCGCCCGATCTGCGTCAGCGGCTTGCCGCCGCGCAGGCCGTGTTCAAGTCGCGTGACGCCGCGGCGCTGCCCGCCCTTGACGCTGCCATCGCCAAGGAAGTCGATACGCGCGTCAAGCGCGCGCTGAGTGAAGCGCGCGCAGCTGTCATTCTTTACAAGGCTGACGCCTCCGAAGCCGAGAAGATCGATGCTGTCGGCGTGATCCGGTCGCGTGGCGATCAGGAGGCTGTGGCGCTTCTCTCCAATCTGCCTGAAAGCACGCCTGCTTCGGTTCAGAAGCTGGCGAAGGATGCGGTGGCCAGCATTCAGACACGGCTCGCTTTCTGGGAGGTGTTGCAGAATGCCTGGTACGGCCTGTCGCTCGGCTCGGTGCTGCTGCTCGCTGCGATCGGGCTGGCCATCACCTTCGGCGTAATGGGAGTCATCAACATGGCGCATGGCGAGATGGTGATGCTTGGCGCCTATGTCACCTTCGCCGTGCAGGAAGTCATCCGCATTTATAATCCCGCCTTGTTCGATTATTCGCTGGCCATCGCCATCCCGCTCGCGTTTTTTCTGACGGGGCTCATCGGCATCCTGATCGAGCGGACGGTGATCCAATGGCTCTATGGCCGCGCGCTGGAAACATTGCTCGCGACCTGGGGCATTTCGCTGATCCTGCAACAGGCGATCCGCACCGCCTTCGGCCCTACCAATCGTGAAGTCGGCAACCCGTCCTGGATGAGCGGTGCATTCGAACTCGGCCAGATCACCATCACTTATAACCGCCTCTGGATCATCGTGTTCACGCTGGCGGTGTTCTTCGGCCTGCTTGGCATTCTTCGCTTCACCCGCATCGGGCTCGAGATGCGCGCGGTGACGCAGAACCGCCGCATGGCGGCATCGATGGGCATCAAGACCGCCAACGTCGACATGCTGACCTTTGGGCTCGGCTCCGGCATCGCCGGATTGGCCGGTGTCGCACTGTCGCAGATCGACAACGTCTCACCTAATCTCGGTCAGAGTTACATTATCGACTCCTTTATGGTCGTGGTGTTCGGCGGCGTCGGCAATCTCTGGGGCACATTGGTCGGTGCTTTCACACTCGGCATCGCCAACAAATTCCTCGAACCCTATGCCGGCGCGGTGGTCGCCAAGATCGCCATCCTCGTGCTGATCATCCTGTTCATTCAGAAGCGCCCGCGCGGTCTGTTCGCGCTGAAGGGCCGGGCGTTGGAGGCATGATGGGCGGCCCGATCATTCGTACGCTGGACCGCAGCTCGATCGTCTTCCTGACGATCCTCGCTGTGATCGGTATCCTCATTCCGCTCTCCAATTTGCTGCTGCCGCCGTCATCGCCGCTGCATGTCCCGACCTACGCGGTGGCCTTGTTCGGCAAATACATTTGCTATGCGTTGCTGGCGCTCTCGATCGATCTGATCTGGGGCTATTGCGGCATTCTCTCGCTCGGCCACGGTGCCTTCTTCGCGCTCGGCGGTTATGCGATGGGCATGTATCTGATGCGTCAGATCGGCACGCGTGGCGTTTATGCCAATCCGATCCTGCCGGATTTCATGGTGTTCCTGAACTGGAAGGAATTGCCGTTCTTCTGGTACGGCTTCCAGTCTTTCCCCTACGCCATGCTGATGGTGCTGCTGGCGCCGGGCGTTCTGGCGTTTGTGTTCGGCTGGTTCGCCTTCCGCTCGCGCGTCACCGGCGTGTATCTCTCGATCATCACGCAGGCGATGACATTCGCGCTGATGCTGGCCTTCTTCCGCAATGATTTCGGCTTTGGCGGCAATAACGGCCTGACCGACTTCAAGGACATTCTCGGCTTCAACGTGCAGGCACAGACAACCCGCGCCGCCCTGTTCGCGATCTCGTGTCTTGCGCTCGGCATCTGCTTCATCATCTGCCGCAAGCTGGTAACGTCGAAATTCGGCAAGGTCCTTGTCGCGATCCGCGATGCGGAATCGCGCACGCGGTTCCTTGGCTATCGCGTCGAATCCTACAAGCTGTTCGTCTGGACCTTGTCGGCCTGCATGGCCGGCGTGGCCGGCGCGCTTTACGTGCCGCAGGTCGGCATCATCAATCCCGGCGAATTTGCTCCGGCCAATTCCATCGAGGCGGTGATCTGGGTTGCGGTCGGCGGCCGCGGCACGCTGACCGGCGCCGTTCTCGGTGCGATCCTCGTCAACTATGCGAAGACGACATTCACCACGGGTTTCCTGGCGCCTTACTGGTTGTTCCTGCTCGGCGGATTGTTTGTTGGCGTAACGCTATTTCTGCCGCGGGGCATCGTGGGCACCATCTCCCATTGGTGGTCCGAGCGACAGGCGCGACGGGCCGCTGCGAGGGGCAGTGAGCCCGTCGCGGATGCCGTCGTAAAGCCTGCGGAGTAGGGGCATGGAAACGAAGACCACAAGCGCCTTGCTGTATCTTAACGGCATCTCGGTTTCGTTCGACGGGTTCAGGGCGCTGAACAATCTTTCGCTCGCCATCGAGCCGGGCGAGATGCGCGCGATCATCGGTCCGAACGGCGCCGGCAAGACCACGATGATGGATGTCATCACCGGCAAGACACGGCCCGATGTCGGCGATGCCCTGTTCGAAGGCGAACGCGATCTGACCAAGCTCGACGAAACCGAGATCGCCTTGCTCGGCATCGGTCGCAAATTCCAGAAGCCGACCGTATTCGAGATGCACACGGTCGAGGACAATCTGCTGCTGGCCTTGAAGAACAACCGCACCGCGCGCGCCGCGATCAGCTGGAAGCCGAATACCGACGACACCCAGCGCATCGATCGCATCCTCGATATCATCCGGCTGAAGCCGTCGCGTTACCGGCAGGCCGGTTCGCTGTCGCATGGGCAGAAGCAATGGCTGGAGATCGGGATGCTGCTCGGTCAGGAACCGAAGCTTCTTCTCGTCGATGAGCCCGTCGCCGGCATGACCGATGCCGAAACGATGCAAACCGCCGAGCTGCTGAAAGAGATCAACCGCGAGAAGAGTGTGGTTGTCGTCGAACACGACATGCATTTCGTGCGCGAACTTGGCGTCAAGGTGACATGCCTGCACGAAGGCTCGGTGCTGGCGGAAGGCTCGATCGATCAGGTCTCGACCAATGAACGGGTCGTGGAAGTGTATTTGGGGCGTTAAAAGCGAATAGGGAGTAGCGAATTGCGAGTAGAGAAGCGGGTAGCTGCGATCCAATCGCTACTCGCCATTCGCTATTCGCCGCTGGAACAGCGATGCTCGACGTAAAAGCCATCGATCTCCATTACGGCGCGGCGCAGGCGTTGCGCGGCGTCTCGCTCGTCGCAAAGCCGGGAGAGGTGACCTGCGTGCTGGGACGCAACGGCGTCGGCAAGACCAGCCTTCTCCGCGCCATTGTCGGCCAGCAGGCGGTCAGCAAGGGCGCCATCGACTGGGACGGCAAGAGCATCAATGGTCTCAAGCCTTATCAGCGTGCGCGCTCGGGCATCGCCTTCGTGCCGCAGGGCCGCGAGATTTTTCCGCTGCTGACAGTCGAGGAAAACCTGAAGACCGGCTTCGCGCCGCTGAAGCGTGACCAGCGCGATATTCCCGACGATGTGTTCTCGCTGTTTCCGGTGCTGAACAATATGCTGCGGCGACGAGGCGGCGATCTGTCCGGTGGTCAGCAGCAGCAGCTCGCCATCGGCCGCGCGCTGGTGATGCGGCCGAAACTACTCTTGCTCGACGAGCCGACCGAAGGCATCCAGCCCTCGATCATCAAGGATATCGGCCGGGCGATCTCCTATCTGCGCGGCCTCGGCACGATGGCCATTGTGCTGGTCGAGCAATATTACGATTTCGCGCGTGAACTGGGCGATCGTTTTGTGGCGATGGACCGCGGCTCTGTGGTCTATGCGTCCGGCAAGGGCGATCTCGACGAGCCGGCCTTGAAGCGCGCGCTGGCACTCTGAATGTGAACTTCGCTCGCAGCTTGTGCTAATAAAGTCTCATGACGCCAGCGACAGTCAAAGCCGACAGCGCAAGCATCTTTGCCAGCAACCGCGCCCGCGGCCATATTGGTATATCGGTCACGGCAGCCGATGGCCGGACGCGCCGCCAGCAAGTGGAAGAGTCAGGCTCTTACCGAATCCGGTTTCCGAACACGGATGGCATCGAAAGCGAGGCGGTCATTGTCAACACTGCGGGCGGCGTCGCCGGCGGCGATGATTTCGGCGTGTCGATCGCGGCAAGGGACAATGCGCGGATTGCGGTGACGACGGCCGCTGCGGAAAAAATCTACCGGGCCATCGACGCGCCGGCGCGCGTGAATGTCTCGCTCTCCGTTGCGTCGGGCGCCGCTTTGCGCTGGCTGCCGCAGGAAACGATCCTGTTCGATCAGAGTAAGCTGCATCGCGACATCACAGTTGATCTCGATGACACCGCGTCACTGCTGATGGCCGAGGCGGTGGTGTTCGGCCGGACAGCGATGAACGAGACGGTGCGAAGCGGGGAGCTGATCGACCGCTGGCGCATTCGCCGCGATGGCCGGCTCGTTTTCGCCGAAACGCTGAAGCTCGACGGCGATATCAGTGCCGTGCTGGCGCAGCCGGCCGCCGGGAAGGGCGCCGTTGCGCTCGCCACCATCGTCGTCGCGCCCGGCCATGACAGTGTCGTCGAATCCCTGCGCAATATGTTTGATGGTTTCACGTCGGAAGCCGGGGTGTCGGCCTGGAATGGCATCGCTGTCATCCGGCTGTGCTCAGATGATGCGGCCGCCTTGCGGCGCGATCTGGTTTCGGTGCTCAATGTGGCCGGCGGCGCGCTGCCGCGGCTCTGGACGAATTGAGGGAAGGCGATGCTGCTCACTCCACGCGAAAAGGACAAATTGCTGATCGCGATGGCGGCTCAGGTGGCGCGCCGGCGCCTGGAGCGCGGCGTGAAGCTCAATCATCCCGAAGCCGTCGCGCTCATCACCGATTTCATCGTCGAAGGCGCGCGCGATGGCCGCAGCGTCTCAGAATTGATGCGCGATGGCGCCAAGGTGCTGACGCGCGCGCAGGTGATGGACGGCATCCCCGAGATGATCCACGACATCCAGGTCGAGGCGACATTCCCCGACGGCACCAAGCTTGTCACCGTGCATCAACCGATACGCTGAAGGATTTGAAATGAAAACGCTGATTGCCGTGATGCAGTTGCCGGTTGCGAGCGTCGCCTTTGCGCACGACTCAACAGTGCCGCATATTCATCCACATGCCTCAAGTATGCTGCCGGACTACGCTGCCATGCTTCTGGCCGCGGCGATTGTTGCTGCAGGCGTTGTTGCTGTTCGCGTCTGGCGAAAGGGCCAGTCATGATCCCCGGCGAGATGTTCATCCAGGACGGCGAGATCGAGTTGAATGCGGGCCGCAAGACAGTGACGTTGACGGTCTCCAACACCGGCGACCGGCCGATCCAGGTCGGCTCGCATTATCATTTCTTCGAGACCAATCCGGCGCTCAAATTCGACCGCAAGAAGGCGCGCGGCATGCGGCTGAACATTGCCGCCGGCACCGCGGTGCGTTTCGAACCGGGCCAGTCGCGCGAGGTGACTCTTGTCGCTCTTGCCGGCAAAAAGACGATCTACGGTTTCCGCGGCAGCGTGATGGGGAAATTCTGATGGTCAAGCGAACCTACAATGGCGGCTGCCAGTGCGGCGATGTGCGCTACACCGTGGATCTGGATATCAAGGAAGTCATCGCGTGCAATTGCTCGCGGTGCGGCCGGCTTGGCACGCTGCTCGCCTTCGCGCCGGTGCAGGAGTTCAGACTCGACTCCGGCGAGGGCAGAATGACGGAATATCAGTTCAACAAGCATAACATCCATCACATGTTCTGCTCGACATGCGGCATTCAGTCGTTTTCGCGCGGCCGGGCGCCAGATGGCACGGAAATGGTGGCGATCAACGTCCGTTGTCTGGACGGCGTCGATCCCAACACATTTCAGGTGAAACATATCGACGGCAAAAGCTTCTAGGTCGCGCCCATGTCCACCAAAATCTCCCGCTCCGTCTATGCCGACATGTTCGGTCCCACCACGGGGGATCGGGTGCGGCTTGCCGATACCGACATCATCATCGAGGTGGAGAAGGACTTCACCACCTATGGCGAGGAGGTGAAGTTCGGCGGCGGCAAGGTGATCCGCGACGGCATGGGCCAATCGCAGGTCACCAACAAGCAGGGCGCTGTCGACACCGTCATCACCAATGCGCTGATCCTCGACCACTGGGGCATCGTGAAAGCCGATGTCGGTCTGAAGGACGGCAAGATCCATTCCATCGGCAAGGCCGGCAATCCCGACATTCAACCGGGTGTGACCATCATTGTCGGGCCGGGCACTGAGGTAATTGCGGGTGAGGGCAAGATCCTCACCGCCGGCGGCTTCGATACGCATATCCACTTCATCTGCCCGCAGCAGGTCGATGATGCGCTGATGTCGGGCGTCACATCGCTGCTTGGCGGCGGCACTGGGCCCGCGCACGGTACCTTTGCGACCACCTGCACGCCGGGGCCTTGGCACATCGCGCGCATGATCCAGGCCGCCGATGCATTCCCGGTCAATCTCGGCTTCGCCGGCAAGGGCAATGCCTCGCGGCCGGCGGCGCTGGAAGAGATGGTGAAGGGCGGCGCCTGTGCGCTCAAGCTGCATGAGGACTGGGGCACGACACCGGCTGCGATCGATACTTGCCTCAGCGTCGCCGACGATCACGACATTCAGGTGATGATCCACACCGATACGCTGAATGAATCCGGCTTCGTCGAAGACACCATCAAGGCCTTCAAGGGCCGCACCATTCACGCTTTCCATACCGAAGGTGCGGGCGGCGGCCACGCACCCGACATCATGAAGGTGGCGGGGCTGAAGAATGTGCTGCCGTCATCGACCAATCCGACGCGGCCGTTCACGCGCAATACCATCGACGAGCATCTCGACATGCTGATGGTGTGCCACCATCTCGATCCGTCGATTGCCGAAGATCTCGCCTTTGCTGAAAGCCGCATCCGCAAGGAAACGATTGCGGCGGAAGATATTCTGCACGACCTCGGCGCATTGTCGATGATGTCGTCGGACTCGCAGGCGATGGGGCGTCTCGGCGAAGTCATCATCCGCACTTGGCAGACCGCCGACAAGATGAAGCGCCAGCGCGGGCGCCTGAAGGACGAGAAGGGCGACAACGACAATGTGCGCGCCAAGCGCTATGTCGCCAAATACACCATCAACCCGGCGATCGCGCATGGCGTCTCGCATGTCATCGGCTCGATCGAGAAGGGCAAGATGGCCGATCTCGTTCTCTGGTCACCGGCCTTTTTCGGTGTGAAGCCCGATTGCATCATCAAGGGCGGCTCGATCGTAGCCGCGCAGATGGGCGATCCGAATGCGTCGATCCCGACGCCGCAGCCGGTGCATTACCGGCCGATGTTCGGTGCTTTCGGCCGCGCGCTGACGGCCTCGTCGGTCGTGTTCACATCGAATGCGGCCGTGCGCGCCGGTCTCGGCAAGAAGCTGGGCATCCAGAAAGAGATGGTGGCGGTGAAGAACACCCGCAGCGGCATCTCGAAAAAGAGTATGATCCATAACGGCGCGACGCCGAAGCTCGATATCGATGCCGAGACCTACGAGGTGAGGGCGGATGGCGAATTGCTCACCTGCGAGCCCGCCGATGTGCTGCCGATGGCGCAAAGGTATTTTCTGTTTTGATCTTTCTTCCCTCTCCGTGCCGAAGTCGGATGTTTCCGACTTCGGCGAAATAGGCAGGCGGCCGAACTCGGGTATACCCGAGTTAGGCGTGGGAGAGGGTGCCTGAGCGTAGCGAGGGCGGGTGAGGGGTCTAAACTCATTTGTTGCTTTACCCCTCACCCGGCTAGTGCTTGCTTCGCTCGCACTCGCCACCCTCTTCCTCAAGGGGAGAGGGAAGAAAGATAACCGTATGCATCGCGTCACCACCATCACCCCGGCCGGCCACTGGAATGCCGACACTGCCATCGATCGCGTCACTCTTGATGCCGACGATCGCACGCGCCGCCGCATCGTGCTGACGGGCGAGAAGGGCACGGAGCTGCTGATCGATTTTGAAAGCCCGGTCACGCTGCATGACGGCGATGGCCTTGTGCTGGATGACGGCCGGGTTGTGATCGTTGCCGGCATGCCGGAGCCGTTGGCTGAGATCGTGGCGTCATCGCCGCGCGAATTCGTGCGCCTCGCCTGGCATCTTGGCAATCGGCATACCGATGTGCAGATCGTGGGTTCCCGCATCCGCATTCGCCGCGACCATGTGCTGGAAGACATGCTGCGCGGGCTCGGCGCAAGGGTGAGTTTGATCGAAGCGCCGTTCGAACCGCATGCGACGGTGCCGCATAGCCACACGCACGATCATGACCATCACCACGACCATGATCATGCGCACCACCATGGTCATCACCACAGCCACGATCATGAGCGGTAGGAAGAAAAATTTGCCGCTGGTGAGCCGACGACGAGAGCGTAAGCAGTCGCGCCGTGTTCACCTCCCCCCTTGCGGGGGAGGTCGACCGCCGGAGCAAAGCGAAGGCGGGCGGGAGGGGGGTACCCTTAATGAAGCGCAGCCTCTATCCACCCCCCTCCCTAACTCTCCCCCACAAGGGGGGAGGGAACAGTTCGGCAATCCTGGAGAGACTGCGTCGCTCTATCGCCTGATGGCGTGGCTGTCGCCGTCCTACCCGGTCGGCGCATTCTCCTATTCCAGCGGCATCGAATGGGCGGTGGAGGCGGGCGACATTGTCGATGCGGCGACACTGACCGACTGGCTCTCGCTGATGATGAGCCATGGCGCCGGCTTCTGCGATGCTGTTCTGTTCGTGCATGCCCATCGCGCGGCGTCGGAGAACGACGAAACAGCATTGTGCGATGTTGCTGAACTGGCCGCTGCTTTCTCGCCGACGAAAGAGCGTCATCTCGAAACCACGGCGCAAGGCCGCGCGTTCGTGGATGCAACGAATGCCGCCTGGCCGTGCGAGGCGCTGTCTATGCTTGCGAGAGCCTGGGACGGCCCGGTGGCCTATCCTGTCGCCGTCGCCGTATCGTGTGCCGGTCATGGCATCGTGCCTGATGTCGCTCTGCCGGCTTTCCTTCACGCCGTTGCGGCCAACTGGATTTCGGCAGGCGTACGCCTGATCCCGCTCGGGCAGACCGACGGCCAGCGCGTGCTTGCGGCGCTGGAACGCGTCATCGCGGCCACCGCGGCAAAGGCGCTCGCGTCGTCACTTGACGATATCGGCAGCGCCACATTCCGCACGGATATCGCTTCGATGCGCCACGAAACACAATACACACGATTGTTCAGGAGCTAGCGATGAAAAATCCCAATGGCCCTCTGCGCGTCGGCGTCGGCGGTCCGGTCGGCTCCGGCAAGACCGCGCTGATGGATGCGCTGTGCAAGGCTCTGCGTGACAAGTATGAGATCGCGGCCATCACCAATGACATCTACACGAAATGGGACGCTGAATATTTGGTGCGCTCGGGCGCACTCGCGCCGGAACGCATTGCCGGTGTCGAGACCGGCGGCTGTCCGCATACGGCTATTCGTGAAGACGCGTCCATCAATCTCGCCGCCGTCGCGGATATGCGCAAGCGTTTCCCCGATCTCGATCTGGTGCTGATCGAATCCGGCGGCGACAATCTGGCCGCGACTTTCTCGCCCGAACTCGCCGACCTCACGATCTACGTGATCGACGTCGCCGCCGGTGACAAGATCCCGTCCAAAGGCGGCCCAGGCATCACGCGTTCCGACCTTCTGGTGATCAACAAGATTGATCTGGCGCCTTATGTCGGCGCCTCGCTTGAGGTGATGGATCGCGACGCCAAGAGGATGCGCAAGACCCGCCCCTTTGTGTTTGCCAACATGCGCGAGAACAAGGGCGTGGAGGAGATCGCGACGTTTATCGAGCAGAAGGGTGGGCTGGGAGCCTAACCCTCTCCCCGCACGCGGGAAGAGGTGATAAACGCGAAGCATGCCATTCTCGCCGCCTGTCACCGACCTGCTCAAACAATTCCATGCCCGCAAGCCGGCGCGGATCTGGTCGCTGATCGTCACGCTGTATGGTGATGCCATCGTGCCGCGCGGCGGCTCGTTGTGGATCGGCTCGCTGATCGAGATCATGGCGTTGTTCGGAATCGACGCGGGCCATGTGCGCACCGCGGTCTCGCGCCTGTCGTCGGATGGTTGGCTGTCGAGCACGAAACAGGGACGCGCCAGCTATTACAGGCTCTCGCATATTGGCGAAGACGAATTCCTGCAGGCGACACACCGCATCTATTCAGCCCTTCCGGTGAAGCAAGGAGCGCTGCGTGTTGCGGTGATTGGCCCGTCTGCCACCGATGCTGCGGCCTTGCGCGGCGAGTTGAAAGCGGCCGGCTATGCGCCGGTGTCGCCGGTCATCCATGTCGGTCTTGGAAGTTTGCCTGCCCATCTGCAGGATCACGGAGGCCTGTTCGAACTGACACCTGATGACAAAGACAGGCGAAGGCTCGCTGCGACGGCCTGGCGGCTGGACGAGATCGCGCAGGCTTACCGCGACTTCATTACACAATTCTCGCCGCTGGCAGCCACGCTCGAAAGACATGTGTTGAAATACGATGAGGCGCTGGTGGCGCGCACACTGCTGATCCACGCTTTTCGCCGCGTGGTCTTGCGCGATCCGGCGCTGCCTGCGGATTTGCTGCCGACGGATTGGAGCGGGGAGGTGGCGCGGGCGCTGGCCGGCCGCATCTATGCCGCGGTGGTGGGGCCATCCGAAGGATATCTCGATGCCCATGCCCGCAACGAGAACGGGCCTTTGCCGGCACCCGAAGTCCGGTTCCATAAGAGATTCACAGGAAAATCAGTAGGTTATTGATCTCCGCATAATTATAACGGAAATATTGACTGCGAATAATTTTGTAATATTATAGATGTTCTCAAGACCAAGATCGGGCGTTAACCCGGCGGGAAGGCGAGGCGAACAGCGCCAGAGGAACGCTCATGTACACGCAATCGCTGAATACGCGCGAAGCCCATACAGCTGAAGATCCGTTGCGCGAGGCGCGCTTTCAGGCGCGAGTCGACGCCGAGGAAAAGATCGAGCCGAACGACTGGATGCCGGAGGCGTACCGCAAGACGCTGGTGCGCCAGATCGCACAGCACGCCCATTCCGAAATCATCGGCATGCTTCCCGAGGGAAACTGGATCACGCGCGCGCCATCGTTGAAGCGCAAGGCTGCGCTGCTGGCCAAGGTGCAGGACGAGGGTGGCCATGGCGCTTATCTCTATGCCGCCGCGGAAACGCTCGGTGTTTCGCGCGAGGAGCTGTTCGAGCAACTTCTGAATGGCAAGCAGAAATACTCATCGATCTTCAATTATCCGACGCTGAGCTGGGCCGATATCGGGATCATCGGCTGGCTGGTCGATGGCGCGGCGATCATGAATCAGATCCCGCTGTGCCGCTGCTCGTATGGTCCCTATGCACGCGCGATGATCCGCATCTGCAAGGAAGAAAGCTTCCACCAGCGGCAGGGCTACGAGATCATGGTCACGCTGTGCCGCGACGGCAATGCCGAGCAGAAGGCGATGGCGCAGGAGGCGTTGAATCGCTGGTGGTGGCCGGTGCTGATGATGTTCGGTCCGTCGGACAAGGACTCACAGCACACCGACAGGTCGATGGCCTGGAAGATCAAGCGCTTCACCAATGACGAGCTGCGCCAGAAATTCGTCGATGCCACCGTGCCGCAGGGTCACTATCTCGGCCTGTCATTCCCGGACCCCGATCTGAAGTTCAACGAAGTGACCAAGCATTGGGAGTTCGGCGAGATTGACTGGGCGGAATTCAAGCGCGTCATTGCCGGCGATGGCCCCTGCAATCGTCAGCGCATGAAGCAGCGCCGTGACGCGGATGAAGGTGGCGCATGGGTCCGCGAGGCCGCGATGGCTTATGCGGACAAGCGCAAGGCGCGCCATGACGCGATGCTGCAGGCTGCGGAGTAGCAGACATGACAGAAAAAACCATTCCGCTTTGGGAAGTCTTCATTCGCAGCCGCACCGGCCTTGCGCATCGCCATGTTGGTTCGGTTCACGCCGTCGACGCCGAAATGGCGCTGCAGAATGCGCGCGACGTCTATACGCGGCGCGGCGAAGGGCTTTCGATCTGGGTGGTGCCGTCGTCTGCGATCACGGCGTCCGATCCCGCCGACAAGGATACGCTGTTCGAACCGACAGCATCGAAGATCTACCGTCATCCGACCTTCTACGACGTGCCGGATGAAGTCGGACACATGTAAGCCGAGCTCATGGTTCGAGACGTGATGCTGCGCATCGCTCCTCACCATGAGGCTCAACTGAAATCCTCATCCTGAGGAGCGTTGCGAGGCAATGCGTCTCCAAGGATGAGAGCCGAGGTTCAAATGATCGAAACCCCGCTCTTCGCCTACACGCTGCGGCTGGCCGACAATGCGTTGATCCTGGGCCATCGCGTCTCGGAATGGGTCGGTCACGCGCCGGTGCTGGAAGAAGATCTCGCGCTCGGCAATCTCGCGCTCGATCTGATCGGGCAGGCGCGGTCCTTCTACACCTATGCGGGCGAGATTGAAGGAAAGGGGCGCGACGAGGATGCGCTCGCTTATCTTCGCGATGCCGGCGCCTATCGCAACATCCTTCTGGTCGAGCAGCCAAATGGCGATTTCGCGCAGACCATCATCCGCCACTTGCTCTATTCCGCGTTCGCGCATCCCTATTTCGAGGCGCTGTCGCGCAGCACGGATGAGACGCTTGCGGCCATCGCCGCCAAGGCGGTGAAGGAGATGGCCTATCACATTCGCCACACGGCGGAATGGGCCATTCGACTCGGCGACGGTACCGATGAAAGTCATAGGCGCACGCAATATGCGGTCGACGAGCTGTGGCCATTCACCGGCGAATTGTTCGAGACAGATCAGGTCGAGCGCGCATTGATCGATGCCGGCATCGCTGTCGATCCTGCCAGCGTCAGGGCCCGCTGGTCGAAGACACTGGATGAGGTGTTCAACGAAGCTGCGCTGGTGCGCCCGCGCGATGGTTACATGCAGAGCGGTGGCCGCAGCGGCCGCCACACCGAGCATCTCGGATACATCCTGACCGAGCTGCAATTTCTCCAGCGCGCGTATCCCGGAGCGAAGTGGTGAGCGTTGCACCGACCATAACAGCGGATGGCGAGCTGCTTGAACGCGCCCGCAAAGCCGCTGCATCAGTGGTCGATCCGGAAATTCCCGTGCTCTCGATCGCCGATCTCGGCGTTCTGCGTGATGTGCGGATCGTCGATGGAACGGCCGAGGTGACGATCACGCCGACCTATTCCGGTTGCCCGGCGATGAATTTGATTGCCCTCAATGTCGAGCTGGCGCTTGAGGAAGTCGGCTTTGTCATGCCGCGGATCAAGACCGTGCTGTCGCCAGCCTGGACGACGGATTGGATGACCGAGAAGGGCAAGGCGACGCTGCGGAAATACGGTATCGCGCCGCCGGCCGGAAAGGCATCGCGCCGCGCCTTGTTCGGCGAGGACGAAGTTGCCTGCCCGCGCTGCGCCTCAACCGACACAATGCGCATCTCCGAATTCGGCTCGACTTCCTGCAAGGCGCTGTGGCGCTGCCGCGCCTGCGCCGAGCCCTTCGATTATTTCAAGTGCATCTGAGACAGCCATGGCCATCGAATTCCATAAGCTGACAATCGCAGACATTCGCCGCGAAACGCCGGAGGCGGTATCGATTGCCTTCGCCGTGCCGCCAGAGCTGAAGGCCCATTATCGTTTCAGCCCGGGCCAGCACCTGACGTTGCGCAGCGAATGCGATGGACAGGATATCCGCCGTTCCTATTCGATCTGCACGGGTCTTGATGACGATGAGTTGCGTGTCGCCGTTAAAAAGGTGGAAGGTGGCATTTTCTCCACGCTCTGTAACGATACCATGAAGCCCGGCGACATGATCGACGTCATGACGCCGCAAGGCCGTTTCGGTGTCATGCCGGACCCGAATGCCGAGCGGAATTATCTCGCCATCGCCGCCGGCTCCGGCATCACGCCGATCCTGTCGCTTCTGCGCAGTACGTTGATGCGCGAGCCAAACAGCCGCTTTGCGCTGATCTATGGCAACCGCACGACCAAGGACATCATCTTCAAGGAAGCGCTTGAGGATCTGAAAGACCGGTTTCTCGGGCGCCTCGTCGTTCATCACGTGCTGTCGCGGGAGCAGCAGGATATCGAGCTGTTCAACGGTCGCATCAACGCGGACAAGATCGAAACGCTGCTGAAATCCTTCGCAGCGCCCGACAAGATCGATTGCGCCTTCCTGTGCGGTCCCGGCGCCATGATCGAGGAGGCGAAGGCGACCTTGTTGCGGCTTGGTACGCCGGGTGGCCATATTCATGTCGAATATTTCTCGACCGACGGTGTGCCGGTTGCGCCGCGTCGCACGCCATCCATCGCCGCCGTTGTCGAGGATAAGCCTGTGGCTCATGTGCGGATCACGCTGCACGGTTCGGCTTATGACGTTCCGATGTTCGATGGCGAGACGGTGATCGAGGCTGGCGAGCGTGTTGGTCTGGAAATGCCCTATTCATGCCGCGGCGGCATGTGCTGCACGTGTCGCGCCAAGCTGGTATCGGGCGAGGTCGATATGGCGTTGAATTATTCGCTCGAGCCTTGGGAGATGGAAGCCGGTTACGTGCTGACCTGTCAGGCGCGCCCGCTGACCAAGGAGATCGTCGTCGATTACGACGAGGTATAGCGGTTCTCCGCTCATTCCCGCGAAGGCGGGAATCCAGCAAAAGACTCTGGATCCCCGCTTTCGCGGGGACGAACGGGTTAGATTAAGCCCTTCGCCTCGCTTTCGCGGTAGCCGGCACAGCCAGCGCCTGCGCGCCCTCGATCAGGATCGTCGTCGCAAGGTCCGCATAGGCTTCGCGGGTCATCGCGCCGCCTTCACGAAACCACATGTAGTGCCAGTTGAGCATGCCGAACAGCGACATGGTCACCGGTTTGAGCAGATACTTGCTGCGGCCGATCGCTGGCAACACCTCCGCAATAGACCGCGCGAACACCGCAACGAGCTCGCGTTCCATGGCGATCAGCGCCTTCTTGCGATCATCCGGCAGCTTCGACATTTCGTTGATCTGGATTTTGTGCTCATGGTCCGCATCGCGATAAGCTTCGAGCAGTGCGCCGACAAGACTGCGCAAGCGCGCGCGCGGTTCGAGCGAGGCATCCACCACATTCACGGAATCGAGCAAAGCCTGCAGATGGTCCTGCAGGATGTCGAACAGCAGCGTCTCCTTGCCGACATAATAATGATAGAGCAGGGCCTTGGACACGCCGCAGGCTGACGCAACCTCTGCCATCGAGGTCCGGTCGTAACCGTTCTTCGCGAACAAGCCGGCCGATTGATCAAGAATCGCACGGCGCTTGATGTCGTGATCGGCGGAGCGGGGACGGGCCATTACACAATCCCGCCGTTTCTTTTCTCTCTCCCCGCGAAGCGGTGGGGAGGGTCGACGCGAACGAAGTGAGCGTCGGGGAGGGGGGACTTTTTTGATCTCGCCCCCAACACTCGAGCCCTCTCCAACACTCGTTTCATTTGCGGGGGGAGGGAAGCGGTGAGCGTCACATTTGTGCGAGAAAAATGCATCGCGTGTTACTTCGGCCTCTTGTCCACAACACGCCGCGCCTTGCCCGCGGAGCGCTCGATGGCGCCGGGATCGCCGACGACGACATTCATGCCGATGCCGATATTGTTGCGGATATGCATCGTGAGCGCTGCGGCTTCGGCATTGCGCGCAGACGCTGCCGCGAAATCGGCGCGCGCCTCGACGAAGATCGTCGCAACATCCAGCCGGTCCTCGCGTGTAAGTTCGATCAGATAATGCGGTGACAGCCCATGGCAGCGCAGCAGCAATTCCTCGATCTGGGTCGGGAAGACATTGACGCCGCGGATGATCATCATGTCGTCGGAGCGGCCGGTGACCTTCTCCATGCGGCGATGCGTGCGCGCGGTGCCGGGCAGCAGGCGCGTCAGGTCGCGCGTGCGATAGCGGATGACCGGCAGGCCTTCCTTCGTCAACGTCGTGAAGACGAGTTCGCCTTTCTCGCCGTCCGGCAAGGGCTGGCCGCTCTGCGGATCGATCACTTCCGGATAGAAATGGTCCTCCCAGATATGCAGGCCGTCCTTTGTTTCCACACACTCGTTGGCGACGCCGGGTCCCATCACTTCGGACAGACCGAAGATATCCACGGCGTCCATGGCGAAGGCGTCTTCGATCTCACCGCGCATCTGGTTGGTCCAGGGCTCGGCGCCGAAGATGCCGATGGAGAGGGACGACTCGCGTGGGTCGATGCCCTTGGCGCGGAATTCATCGAGGATCGCGAGCATGTAGCTCGGCGTCACCATGATGATGTCCGGCTTGAAATCGCAGATGAGCTGCACCTGCCGTTCGGTCATGCCACCGGAGACCGGGATCACCGCGCAGCCAAGCTTCTCGGCGCCGTAATGTGCACCAAGCCCACCGGTGAACAGGCCATAGCCATAGGCCACATGCACCTTCATGCCCGGCCGCCCGCCAGATGCCCGGATCGAGCGCGCCATCAGGTTGGCCCAGTTGTCGATGTCGGTCTGTGTGTAGCCGACGACCGTCGGCTTGCCGGTCGTGCCGGATGAGGCGTGAATGCGGACGATCTTATCCTGCGGCACGGCGAACATCCCGAAAGGATAATTCTCGCGCAGGTCCGCCTTGGTGGTGAACGGAAACTTCGAAAGGTCTTCCAGCCGCTTGAAATCCTGCGGCTTCACGCCGGCTGCGTCGAACTTTTTCCGGTAGGCCTCGACGTTGTCGTAGGCATGCTTCAGCGACCAGGCGAGGCGCTGCGTTTGCAGCGCTGTAATCTCGTCGCGTGATGCGGTTTCGATCGGCTCAAGTCCGTAAGGTTTGTAGGAGGCGTCGACCATAGCGTTTCCTCAATCGCGCATTTTTTCTTTGCCTCATCACAAGGACGGCCGCTTGACGCGGCTCTTCAGGGTGAGGCTGGTACTTTCTTGTGTTTATGTCTTTGACCACGATCACGCGCGTTCTCCTGGCAACAATGTGCCTTCGATCGTCCGTGAATGGCCGCGGAATTCGGCAATCACCGCGCCGTCATCCCGCGTGACAGTGATGTCGTAGATGCCGGAACGGCCAAATCGTTGCTGCTCGACCGCGCGCGCCGTTAGCCGGTCGCCCAGCTTTCCCGGTGCAATGAACGTCACCGCACAATGCTGCGCGACCGCGCGTTGATTGTAGGTGTTGCAGGCAAAGGCGAAGGCGGAATCGGCCAGCGTGAAGATGAAGCCGCCATGCGCGATATTATGGCCATTAACCATCTTGTCGGTGATGGTCATCGTCAGCACGGAGCGTCCCGGTTCGACCGAGATGAGCTGCATGCCAAGCCCCTTGCTTGCGGAATCGTCCGCCCACATCTGCTCGGCGCAGGCGCGGGCCAGTTCACCGGCATCCATGATCACGAACCCTTTTTGCCGGTGAAATTCGGTGCGCGCTTCTCCATGAAAGCGCTGACGCCTTCGGCATAGTCGGGGCTCGATCCGGCCGAGCGTTGCAGATCGCGTTCGAGATCGAGCTGCGTCTTGAGATCGTTGGTTTCGGAGGCGTCGAGCGCACGCTTGATCAGCGACAGGCCATAGGTTGGCCCGGCGGCAAGACGCTCGCATAATTCATTCGCTTGACCGAGCATCTCGTCATCGGGATAGCACTCCCAGATCAGGCCCCAGTCTTTCGCTTTTTGCGCCGGTAGTGGCTCGGCGAGCAAGGCGAGGCCGCGTGCGCGCGCTGGACCGACAAGCCGCGGCAGAAACCAGGTGCCGCCGGAATCCGGCACAAGACCGATCTTTGAAAAAGCCTGCAGGAAGGTCGCCGACTGTGCTGCGACCACGATGTCGCAGGCGAGTGCGATATTGGCGCCGGCACCGGCGGCCACGCCATTCACGGCGGCAACGATGGGGATGGGCAGTTCACGCAACTTGCGGATCAAGGGGTTGTAGAATTCCTCGAGCGTCCCGCCGAGCACGATCTTCTCGCCGGGCTTCGCCAGCCGGTCATTGAGATCCTGACCGGCACAGAAGCCGCGGCCGGCGCCGGTGATCATCATCGCGCGGGTGGTGGAATCGGCTTCGATCTCATCGAGCGCTGCCTTCAGCGCGCGATGCATGTCTTCGGTGAACGAATTCAGCCGCTGCGGCCGGTTGAGTGTGATGACGCGATAGCCGCCGCGCTTCTCGACGAGAATGGGACTCTCGTCCATGTGCCAATCCTCCCTGACCCCGGCGCTTCATGCGCTCCATTCTTCTAGCGTCCCTCAAACTCGAATTTGAAGAGGGATGCGACCGACAGGCACTTGACTGACCGGACGGTCGGATAATTAATATGAGTCTCGATTTCGGGTGTCAACGCGACCGGAGCCACCGGTGAGGCCATAACGGAAGCCGCCCGACGGGAGGAAACAACATGAGTTTTTTCGAGGCGCATCACGCGCTGCTCGACCAAGCCGTCAACGCCTGCCGCACCCGTGCTTACTGGAGCGCTTATCCGGAAGTTGCCAGCGGCAAGATCTATGGTGAAACGGCGAAGGCGGATGGCGAAGCCGCATTCAAGGCGATCCTCGGCAAGCCGTTCGATCTCGGTCAGCCGGGCGAAAAACAGGTCGGTAAGGAAGTCTCGCCTTACGGCATTTCGCTCGGCACGACCTATGTGAGCGCTGATGTCGATACGATCGTCAACGCGTCGCTGAAAGCGGGCGAGGGCTGGGCGCAGGCACAGGTCGAGGATCGCGTCGGTGTGTGCCTCGAGATCGTCAACCGCATCAACAAGCAAAGCTTCCTGATGGCCAACGCGGTGATGCACACCACGGGGCAGGCCTTCATGATGGCGTTTCAGGCCGGTGGTCCGCATGCGCAGGACCGTGCGCTCGAAGCCATCGCCTATGCCTATGACGAAATGAACCGCGTGCCGCGCGCAGTGAACTGGACCAAGCCGCAAGGCAAGGGCGATCCCATCGTCCTGGACAAGACGTGGCGCATCGTGCCGCGCGGCATTTCGCTGGTGATCGGCTGCGCGACCTTCCCGACCTGGAACGGCTATCCGGCGATCTTTGCGAGCCTTGCTACCGGCAACAGCGTGATTGTGAAGCCGCATCCAGGCGCCATCCTGCCGCTCGCCATCACGGTCAAGATCGGCCGCGATGTGCTGAAGGAAGCGGGCTTCGATCCGAATGTGCTGATGCTGGCGCCGGACAATGCCGATGCGCCGATCACGCAGGATCTCGTCACGCATCCTGGCATCGCGATCGTCGATTTCACCGGCTCGCCTGCGTTCGGACAGTGGGTGCGCGAGAATGCCGGCACCAACCTCGTCTTCACCGAAGAGGCGGGGATCAACTCCATCGTCATCGACTCGACCAGCGATTTCCGCGGCATGTGCGCGAATATCGCCTTCTCGCTCTCGCTCTATTCCGGGCAGATGTGCACGGCACCGCAGAATATTTTCGTGCCGGCCGGCGGCATTAAAACCAATGACGGCCACAAGAGCTTCGACGATGTCGCGAATGGCATCGCAACGTCGATCGACAAGCTGCTGGGCGATCCCGATCGCGCCGCCGCCATTCTCGGCGCGGTGCAGAACGAGGCGACCGCCAGGCGGGTCGATGAGGCACGACAGCTCGGCAGAGTGGTGCGCAATTCTGCCGCGGCCCCCGTCGCCGGTTTCGACAATGCCCGCACCGCAACACCACTGCTGTTGGCCGTCGATGCAAAGGATGACCGCGCCTGGGGCGAGGAGCGTTTCGGCCCCATCGCTTTCGTGATCCGCACGGAATCGACCGAGGATTCGATCATTCTTGCGGCGCAATCGGCCAAGCGGAAGGGTGCGATCACGGCCTCGGTCTATGCGACCGATGACGGCGTGATCGACAATGCGGCGGATGCCTTCGCGCGCGCTGGTGTCGCATTGTCCGTGAACCTGACCGGCGGCATTTATGTCAACCAGTCTGCGGCATTCTCGGATTATCATGTGTCCGGGGCCAATCCGGCCGGCAACGCCTGCCTGACCGACTCGGCCTTTGTCGCCAATCGTTTCCGCGTCGCTCCGTTGCGGCGCCAAAAAGCCGCCTGAACAAATAAAAAATCGAACTCAAAAATATCCATGGGAGGATAGTGATGAGACTTGGAGTCAAACTGCTGGCAACAGCGGCAGCAATGGTGCTGTCGGTGCCGTTCGCGCAGGCGCAGCAGGCGCCGATCAAGATCGGCGCTGTGCTGTCGGCGACCGGCGGTGCGTCGTTCCTTGGCGATCCCGAAAAGAAGACCTTGGAAATGTATGTCGCCGACATCAACGCCAAGGGCGGCATCAACGGCCGCAAGGTCGATGTCATCATCTATGACGACGCCTCAAACCCGAACAATGCACGCACCTTTGCCACGCGCCTGATCGAACAGGACAAGGTCGATGCGCTGCTAGCCGGCTCGACGACCGCCAGCACGATGGCGATCATCCCGCTCGCCGAGGAAGCAGAAATCCCGCTGATCAACTTTGCCGGCGCGGTGCAGGCGGTGACGCCGGCCAAAAAGTGGAATTTCAAGACACCGCATACCGACCTCATGGCCTGCGAGAAGATCTTCGAGGACATGAAGAAGCGCAATCTCACCAAGATCGCGCTGATCTCGGGTGCGGACGCCTTCGGCAAGTCGATGCGCGACCAATGCATGACCGTGCACAAGAAATACGGCATCGACGTCCTGCACGAAGAGACCTACCAGCCAACCGACAACGACATGACGGCGCAGCTCACCAACATCAAGAACAAGGCTGGCGTGCAGGCGGTGATGAATCCGGGCTTCGGTCAGGGGCCGGCGATCGTCACGCGCAACTACAAGCAGCTCGGCGTGCCGTTCCCGCTCTATCAGAGCCACGGCGTCGGCACGAAACAGTTCATCGAACTGGCGACTCCGGCTGCGGCTGAAGGCGTGCGCCTTCCGGCGGCTGCCTTGCTCGTTGCCGAAAAGCTGCCGGACAACGATCCGCAGAAGAAGGTCGTGATGGACTACAAGACCACCTATGAGAAAAAGACCGGTCAGCCGGTCTCGACCTTCGGCGGTCACATGTATGACGGTCTGATGATCCTCGTCGAAGCGATGAAGCGCGCCGGTGGTCCCGACAAGGCCAAGGTTCGCGACGAGATCGAGAAGACCAAGAACTTCATGGGCACCGGTGGCGTCGTCAATATGTCGCCGTCGGACCATCTGGGCCTCGATCTCACGGCGTTCCGCATGCTGGAGATCAAGAACGGCGACTGGACGCTGGTGAACTGATCGAGGATCATCGCCACGCGCCGGTGACGGCTATCTTCACCCCTCCCCCCACGCAGTGGTGGGGAGGGGTCGGGGTTGGGGGGTGAACAAGAGGCAAGGACAGCGACGTGATCCACGTGTGCCGCAAGCGCGCCGGCTACGCCGCGATGTCACAACCGCCGAACGGAAATTGTGGTGGCATCTCAAGCGGCTCTCTCCGGCGTCATCGCATTTTCGACGTCAGGCGCCTATTGGCTCGTTCTTTGTCGACTTTGCGTGTCATGAAAGGCGGATCGTCATCGAACTCGACGGTGGCCATCACAACGAACTAGCTCAAATGGAAGCCGATGGCTTGCGCACGGCGTTCCTCGAGGCGAATGGATATCGTGTGCTTCGTTTCTGGAATAACGATGTCATGAACAATATCGACGGCGTTTTGGCTGTCATTGCCGAAAGCATCTCTGACGCTGTGCTCGTGGCGCCCCCCACCCCTGACCCCTCCCCACCGCGTTGCGGGGGGAGGGGGACGGCTGCGCGCCGACCTTCCCCCTCAAGGGGAGGGTGACAATGCCCGAATTCCTGCAATTCCTGTTTTCCGGCCTGACCATCGGCGCGATCTATGCGCTGGTCGCGCTTGGATTCACGCTGAT
>Ga0164243_10002592_pt1 | contig 29721 bp, 21 predicted proteins | sample OricompcompostOP_FD_108781 | JGI IMG/M metagenome (GOLD analysis project Ga0164243, IMG submission 108781) | Organic Plus compost microbial communities from Emeryville, California, USA - Original compost - Organic plus compost (OP) | ecosystem: Engineered > Solid waste > Mixed feedstock >... | reverse complement strand
CTCCCTAAACAGCTCCTTTTACGCTGTTTTTGGGTGCATATATGCCGGAATGGCAGAGATATCAGCTCCTTTTGAGCCTGGATTAACAGCCGGATATTGGGTGCATATCCTCCGGATTATGCATTTTTTGCGAGTATAGCTTTTTGCGAGTTTAACTTTATAATTGTATTTTCTTTTTCTGAATTAAGGTTTAATGCTTGAGGAGAATTGACGTTAGTTGCTATTAATTTCTGTGAGTATACAACACTAGGCTGGAAAAACAGTATTGCAATTAACTTTAGCATTTTACTTGTGTTTTTCATAATAACTTGATATCAGGGAATTTAATTTTATTATGTAATCCAATTTTAATAGAAATCCTTCTCCGCATAGCAATATACTATGGCAGGTGCATTTACGTTATTTCTGCATACTACGTACTGTTCATGATCATAAACAAATCTAGAAAGACAAGGATTTGTGTTTGGCTACCAGATCAAAAGAAGATGTCTTGCTGGATTGCGTTAACATTTGACCACAAGTATGTAGGGAAGGATGCGTATGAAGTGGTGCTAGCACAGATTGAAAACCCTTATATAGGTCAATTTATGTTAATTAATTTTAACCCAAAAAGGGGAAACAATTTTGCCATTCTAAAATCTATTCACTTTTTAGTTCTACGGGCGGATATACAATGTCACCAAAAGCTCCAATGATTTTATCTATCGCTTTTACTTCTTCTCGGAAGGCTTGTCTATCAATCTCTTGATCCACACGCTTACGATTAGCGTCATCCAGTAATTTCTGTCTATACTCATTTTTTATTTTTTCTGCTGAACCATTTTGTCCTGACAATACCGCCTCTTTCATCTTATTTAAAACGGCCTGCGAATCATTAGGCTTTAATATTTCATTTGCGTACTTCTTTTTCTCAAGGAAAAGCTTTTTTGATAAACTTTCTATCGATTTTTCTACTTTGTCCTTTTCACTATTTTGATTTCCTAATTCAGTTTTGCTCAGTTTCGTAAGTTTTGCTCTTTCATTCCGCAATGTTAACAATGTGCTTTGTATCTCTGAGTTTAGGCTTAGTGCTTGTGGAGAATTCACAATTTTAGATTTTAATTCCTGACCATAGCTGTAACTCAATAGCCCATATACTACGGTTATTAGCTTAAATATTCTCATTGCTTTTTTCATTTTTTTGGATTTTAATAATTTATATGTAGCTGTCATCTATCATAAATTAGCTTTTATCATTTAGGTTTTTTCATCAAATTGAATTCTAATAGTTTATAATTTTTGTATAGATATTTGTTTGTAATCGTTATCGCAATTGTTTATCTAATAATGATAGCTTTTATTTTGTTGAAATTAATAACTTTTTTTTATGTTGCAATGCTACAAATTTTGACATTTTGTTATTCAAGATAATAGTATTGATTGTTGTAGCGGTCAGAAATAGATTGAAGGATAAATATCGCTAGGCATGTTTAAAATTATAAGATTCGAACAAATAAAAATGCCCCAGAATACAGTGATATCCTGAGGCATGTTTTAAACCGATCTTAATTACGCCAGTTTGAGGTTGAGGGATTATTCGGGAGTGCCGTACGCAGCAAGTTCAAAAATGCCATCTGCCCACTCTGCACCGTTATTGTTATGGACGTTAACGATCTTGCTCACGTTTAATTTAAGATATCGGTAAGGTGTTTGATCTTCTATTTTTAAAATATGGAATCCAACCTGCCAGTTATTTAAATTATCTACAATGGTTTTGAAATCCTTTCCGTCGGTACTGGCTTCAATAGTATATTTGTAAGCAGTCTCTGATCCACCCATCAATTTGGTAGATAGGTTGATTTCCTTTATTCTTGCCTTTTTCTCTAAATCGATTGTAAGAGAATAGGGAAGAGTTGTTCCTTTGAAGAATTTGGAAGAGTTCATTGCAGCTCCATCGGTTACGTTTTCAGGCCCTCCGTTTCGGGAATCGGAATTGGTTGCGATAACTCGTCGTCCCATTGTCAGATTTCTTCCTGACTGAACTGGAATTAAGCCATCTTTTTCATTATATTCCAACTTGCTGTAGTATTCCATTGAAGCATAACCAGCATTGAAATTAACAAAAAGTAACCTTGGATAATTGCCATCGGGATCTTTTTGATTGTATTGTGCTCCCCAGTGGTAGCTATACATACCATAAGTTGTTTTATCCGTACCAAATTTAAACACAGAGTTCGCCTGTGACCCGAAGGTAGAATTATTTCCCAATTCTTTGAGTTGTGTCCAAACACCTGAAAGATCTGTGGCAGAGGCGTACATCGCTTGACTAGGATACCAACCCGATGCTTTTGAACTGAAAAAGTAGTATTCTCCATCTTTTTTTACAAGATAGGGTGTTTCCCGGTGTTGGCCCTTAAAAATCGTGTTAACCAATTGAATAGGTTTAGACCACGTTTTATCTAATTTATAGATATTAACATCTTCATTTGTATTTGTAGCGGAAAGAACATATGCTGTATTGTCGTCATCAATGAACATGGACTGGTCCCGTGAATCAAAGCCTAGCGGGCGATCACAAAATGTTGTTTCCAGTTTACCTTTGGGGGTTACTTGCCCTAAATAGAGTTTTGCCGCAGTATAACCACCTTGGTCTTCGTAGTGTGCTACAATCACTATTTTTTTAGTTTCCTTATTATAGAGAATTCCGACACCCTCAAAATTGGCGTTTGGAAAGAAACCAAGTTCCCTTTCAGTCCATTTATCGAGGCCATTTGCAGATACTTTTTCAAAAATGGCGCGACCTTTTGCATTCTTTCCATCGACATTTTTCTCAATTTCTCTTATTTCGTAAGAGAAATAATTGTTGTCTATTTCAAATCCGCCACGTCGTTTAATATTATTTTTCCCGTTACTGTTATTATATATAAAGCTATCCTCGGAAGGTTTAAAAGTAGTTGCTTGATGAGATGTTGAGACTGTTATTTTTTGATCCCCTTTGTAGCCTTCAATATAATATGTATAAGTATTGCCAGATTCAAGACCATAGTCATCAAAGGTATTACCTTTAGATTCTCCGACAAGTTTAGAGTCACGGAAGATTTTGTAGGAGTCGATATCTTGACGTTGTTCCCAGTTTAGTTTAACATTTTTGACGTCATTTTCTCCTTCTAACTTAAATGGGGTCGCAGTTACTGCCCAATTGTTGATTGCGAAATCCTGGGAAACAACTTTACTTGGTTCATTATTTAAATAGGCAATGGCATTAACTCTAATCGTCTTATCTATTTCAATTGGTCTCTGGTATCTGGTACTGGTTTTATTTGGAGTACTCCCATCCAGAGTGTAGTAAATCTCGGCAGCTTGGGTGCTGTGGTTTAATGTAACTGACTGTTTTTGCCAGAAGTCTCCTCCTGTTGGCGAAAAGATAGGTAATGAAATATTAGAGCCTACTTTTTCTACAGCAATTAGACTTACATTTGCATTTGGATATCCACTGGTTTTTTGAGTTTCGTAGGTAAATGTTTTAGGTTGGGTCAACCTTACATCGTGGCTTACAAAAAGAGGTGGATGGATGCTGTCTTGCATCACCGTCGTTTTTATCACTTTGCTGCTCATTTTAACCTTGTCAATATTTATCCAACTGGCAAATGATCCGATGCTGTTAGGAACATGGGCGGCAGTAATTTTGTATGTACCCGGCTGTAAGCTTATGCGGTAGGAAAGGCCCTCATCTTTGTCGTTATCGTCTCCAAGAAATGACGTAGCCCAATCTTCAGGAGATCCTGAAATTACATGCACCTTTTGGTCATTGGTATTATTCCTTTCAATATATCCCCACGTTTCTTTTTCGCTATTAACTTTCCTATCTGGCGCATCGTTAAGGAGTCCTTTCCCTATTAGTTTTTTTGCCGCTTCGAAGATTTCTGATTTTTGATTGGCGCGCCCGGTATCAAAGAGATATACAAGGTTTTCAGGAAGTACCCATACAATAGCTTTTACTTGCTTTTTTGTACCATTTAATGAAACGGTTCCATTCACCTCAACTTTTTCAAAGTTTATTCCAAAATTACGTTCATTGGTTTGATCCCAAGTTACGGGTATGTCCTTCTTACCAATTTTTAGTGTATTTGGAAATTCAGGTTTTTGATTTGTATATGTTCCTAAAATCGAAATTTCTTGTGCTGTTACTTTTCCAGAGAAAAAGCAAAATAAAAGTGGAACAATTAAAAGTGATGAAGAAGTCTTATTAGGACTACTGTTGAATTTTTTCATTGTGCTATGTATTGTTATATATAATGGTTTACTGGTTGTGAATAAAAATTCATGGGCTTCAAAATAACTAAAGCAGCGATTTAGTTCGCCAAAAATAAATCCTATCATTCCAATAATGGGTAATAGTTCACTTATTGAATCTTACAAATACAAAGAACTAGATAATTAGATTATTTAATGGGGGGTGAATCTGTATTTTATAGGGGGGTGTTTTTATGATTAATAGGAAGTAGCTTATATTTTTCAGTTAAGAATAGTAAAGAACATGTTTTTATCATTATTTATTTTAGTTGCTGTTATCGTTTACTTAAACTCATTTGTCTCTTTGTCTAATTACGCGATTCCTTTAATAGATATCTCTTTTGAATATTAAAATGTAAAATTCGATGGTGGTGTAACAAATATTTGAGGAGGTATAAACTGGTTTTCTTGGTTATTTTCTTCGCTGTTTGAATGTCCAATTCTTAATTTATTTTTATCAAAAAAATTACAATTAAGATTTTTTATGTTTTGAAATTTTAGGGGATAAATTGATAGTTTATTTGATTTTAAATAGTATTGTGTTTTGAAAATCAATTATTTATGGTTGTTTTTTTATGTAAAGGTTATTTTGATTATTATATAAATGACCCCTATTAAATATGATTTTATGCCTCATTGGCAATAAAGTAATGATGTACATTTGAAATGTTGATTTTGCTTTTAAACCAATTATAGGTCATCGATTTTTAAGGGATTAATTTTTCAGAAGCTTTTCATACCTTGCTTATATTCCTATGAAAGAAAATTTTAAATACTATAGACATTCGAAAAACTATATTTTGAAAACTAATCAATAACTGTAATATACATTACTGTTCGCGTGTTGGTTGTTGACCGAAAATTCTAAATCGGGTTTCGGTATAAAGGGAAAATGAAAAACTGATAATTAACAAATAACCTAATTATACAAATGAGGAAGATGAAATACATATTTCCCTGGTCTATTCAAGGAAGGATGTGCAAATCAGCATTAGCTGTAGCGCTGATTTGTACCGCTTCAATGCATGTAGATGCAGAGAGTCTCGTCTCTAATCGATCATTTCATGACTTGAATTGGAACATTGATACCAATAAAATGGTTAAGCCGCATACAGGTGATTCTACGTTGCTGAAACGGTTACGAAATAATCGAGATACGTTAAATGTGACGGAAATTAAGAAAGCTCCTTATGTTTCTTTGCAGCAATATTTGAAGGGAAATGTTGCGGGAGTTTATGTCCAGGAGAACAATGGAGAGCCAGGAACAATTCAGTCAATGTTGATACGGGGAATATCAACACCTGTATTTTCAAATAAAGATGTTGAAGCCAATCAACCAGCAGTTTATATGAACGGCTTGCCGCTTTCTAGTCGTCATCCCTTTGTTTACGATATTAAACAATATGATGTTAACCCTTTGGGTTCGGCAAATAATTTGTTTGCTGGGATTGATCTAAATAATGTCAAAAGCATAGAGGTAATTAAGGATCCGGTTCGTTTGGCTAAACTTGGACCATTTGCTGCAAATGGGGTAATTTGGATAGAGACCAATGATGCTGTTAATACACTAAAAAATAAGGAGAAAGTATCCTTATCTGCTACTTACGGTATTGTTGCGCCTCCGAGAGAAATAAGTCCCGTAAATGCTCTTTATGAAGATTCATTTCGTCAGAAGTTCTATGATACTTATAATCTCGTTTATGACAAAAACAGCAAGCCGGCTTACCTAAATGATCGTACAGATCCAAATTATTACGGAAGCTCAAACTGGGCAGATAAGTATTATAACTTAGGACAACAGTACAATGCTAATGCAAGTTTGAAAGGAGGAAATGAGAACGCCAGTTTGTTGTTTACCGTTTCCAGCTTAAGGAATTCTGGTATTGCGGATAGTACCGACTTTCAGAAGCATAATATGAACTTTTTTGTGACGATGCAACCGCTGAAAAACTTTTGGATGGATGCTATGATATCGGGTACAAAAACAAATCGAAATCGAAATAGAAATCTTCGTGACCGATACGCTGAGACGGAGTACATCACTGATTTCTCATATCCTATGGCACCGGGAGAAAGTGCTTACAATAATTTTCTTACGTTAGATAAGGAGACAGATGATAGAAACTCTGTTGATTATATAAGCGGTTATTTGAAATTGCGCTATAACAAAAGAGAATTGAAGACCGGAGCAGAACTGTTATATGATTATAATGTGGATACGCGACATGTGTTTTGGCCTTCAACGTTAATGGAATCTGTAAGTTATGTTTCGGATTTTACAGGTACAAATCGAAGGGTGGTCCTTAGAGGGTATGCTAGATATTCTTTTGATTTTGGTGGTAAACAGCAAAGACTGGATGTTCAGTTGGAAGGAAATCATTATCGCGATCTCAACAAATATAATTATACAAGAGGATTTGACGGCACGAATGATAAATATAAAACAACGATTTCTGGGGGGTATCGGACTTATCATTTTGTAGATAAAGAAGAAGGCGCATTAACATCTTCGGGATTAAGTCTTGATTACCAGTATAAAAAATATTTGTCAGTTTCTGCTATTGCAAAATATGATGGATATTCTAAAATGCAAGCTGACAGACGGTGGTTATTTACGCCGGCATTTTCCGCAAATTGGAATATAAAGAATCAATTGAATATTGATAACAATACATTGTCAGAGCTTTCTATTGTTGCCTCCTGGGCCAGGATAGGAAGGCTGATCGGCTCCGATAGATTTGCAGCAGGATCATTCTACACCTCGGGGAATATGGGCTGGCTAAATCAGTGGGCAATTCCTTCAGCAAATACTTTTGCAACTATTTCACGACCATACTCGTCAGGGTGGGGATCCTATGGCATCGATTGGCCATATTCAGACAAGTTAAATGTTGGGATCAATACATCCTTTTTCAATAAAAGATTAGGAGTAAAAGGAGAATTCTACAGTAATGATGATAAAAATCTTCTCACAGCGTTTCCGGTAGCACAGGAATATGGATATAGTTTCCAATATCTTTCTGGAATGCATGTTAATAATTCCGGAGTTGATCTGACCTTAGATGGTGATATTCTTAGAAATTCAGATAAATTAAATTGGAAAACCTCCATAAACTTAAATTACAATAAGAATAAACTTAAGGCATTGCCAAACGGTCAGAATGAATTAGTTATCGGTGACCGGAAATTAGTCGTTGGCCAAGCTATAGATCAGTTTTGGGTGTATGAGAACCAGGGTACCTATAAATCAGGAGTAGATGGAAATTTGTCCATGGATGGGGTTTCTTTTCAAGACGGTGATGCCAAATGGAATGATATCAATCGGGACAACCAAATTACTGCAGACGATAAGGTCCTCAAAGGCCATGCATTACCAAACGTGACGGGAGGAATGACCAATTACTTCTCTTACGGAAAATTTGATATGAGTTTTCAATTATTTTTTGCGCTTGGACAAAGTGCATTGAACCGATATGATTCAAATCGATATAACTTTTCATATTTAGATCAAAGGAATGACATCAATGCAATTAAAGAAGTATTTTTTTGGCAACAGGGAAAAGAGAGAAATGATTATCCAGTCTATAACCCATCTAGTTCAATCGAATCCTATCGGGCGGATCAAGATTTATTTTTAGAAAAAGCATCGTACATCAAATTGAGAAGTCTCTCTTTAGGATATAAGTTCGGAGAACCGAATAATAAAAAGTCCCACGACCTATATGTGTATTTAGTAGCCAATAATATTTGGACACATAGTAATTTCAGTGGAGTGGATCCTGAGTTGATAGATTTCAACGGGTATTATAGGGGGTACGCGCAACGTATACCATTGACAATGAGTATGGGAGTTCGATATAAATTTTAGGGGAAATAAAAATGAAAAAAATGCTACATATAAAGCGAAATAGGATGGCCCTATTTGGAATATCTATGTGCCTCTTCGCAATGGTTTTAAATGCCTGCAATAAAAATATTGATCTGGATTCCTTTCATGCCGCCGCTGAGGAAGAACAATGGAAAAAGATTGAGGATGCAAGAGCCGGCTTAATGGGAATTTACGGATTGACCAGAGCTGCTTTAGCCGAAAACAATGGGCACTGGTTAAACGGGGATGTCCGTGGTGGAGATTTCACAGTAGTCAAAAGTGCAAGGAATGAGCAGGAATTACAAAATATTGTAAATAATAGATTGGCGAAATCTTCAACCATGTTCCAGCAGCTCGCTAATTGGAAACGATTTTATGCAGTAATCAATGCCGCTGCTGTTTTTATTGAAAGAGCGCCTTTAATCGTGGAAAATGACCGTTCTTATTCAGAGACGAATTTGCAATTGGATATAGCGCAAGCAAGGGCGCTAAGAGCGTTCACTTATTTTTATATGGCCCGTATGTGGGGAAATGTTCCTTTGATTACAAAATCGTTTGATAACGGAAGTTTTAAAGAGTTTCCTCAAAGTGATGCGCAAACGGTTCTTACCTATGCGAAAAGTGAACTATTGGCTGTATTACCTAATTTGCCTTTTGAATTTGGAAGTGAATCTTCGCTGTATTATGGGGCATTACCAGAGGTGTGGAGAGGTATGTTGTTCAATAAAATATGGGCTTACGCATGTTTAGCTCATATTGCAGCTTGGCAAGGAAATTACGCTGATGTGGAGACTTATACGAAATTTATACTGGATAACACCACTAAGATTGGTGCGACATACACCCCAATAGACAAATTGGTATTGGCTACTACTTCTGGTTTTTTCAATTCAGAGCTTGATGCAGGTCTGAGAGGATCTAAAATTTTAGCTTTCAATTTTGTGTCTATGGATAATAAAGCTGTTGAAACGACACAATCTGGGCACTTGGAACAACTGACATTGGCCTATCCATTTGTCAAAAAGTCCACTCCTGATATTTATGTGAGTAAGGACAGTTTATTCTCAATTTTTGACGATATGAATGATCTGCGTTTTGGGATAGACACGTTAACCTATAATTATACCAACAATTACATCTATAATATAAACGCGGAGTTTCCAATCTTCAGTAAGATAAAAATAATCCAAAATGGAGCAAATCCGACAGGCGATTATGGAGTATTTGGTTCTGCGTTGGTTTTCACCCGCTTAGAGGAAATAGCATTACTTCGTGCGGAAGCGCTGGTCGCATTGAATAGAGGAGAGGAAGCTGTTCCGATTTATAATACTATCCGGATGACACGCGGCTTTACCGAAAAATCCTATTTAAAAGATTTCGGAGAGGATGATGAGAAATTACTCAACGCCATATTTGAGGAACGGCGAAAAGAACTCATGGGAGAGGGATGGCGATGGTATGATCTGATCAGGCGGCAGAAACTATTAAAGGACGATCCTGCTTTCTTACAGTTAATTGAGAAAGGAGGCATTTATTGGCCTATTGCATCGGATGTCTTGAATAACAATTCATTGATACAACAAAATAATTATTGGAAATAAAAAGATAATCTAATGAACTTCAATAAGTACTTCATCATTTTAGGATTTCTGTTATGTTGTTTTGCCAGTTGCAAAAAATATAACAGTGACTATACAGATATTAATTTAGACGAAGAAATCCAATTTCAAGGTTCAACATTAGACTTCTTGGAAAAGGGATATCCTGATAAAGGAATTAAGTTTGACTCTATGCTTATGGTTATCAATGGTATTCCCGGACTGCGAGATTCGCTAAGCAATGTTTCATATCATAAAACAGTTTTTGCAGTTCCCAACAGCTGTTTCGAATCTGGATTCCAGAGATTAAATAGCTTCCGTCAGGCGAAGAACAAAGGTAGAAAATTATCTATTAAGGATTTTTTGATCGAACCATTTGTCGTAATTGAGGAAAAAGAGGGACCTACATCAGATAGTATAATTATTGTTAAGCATCCATATGACTATCGTCTTAAGCTTGACAGCATCGTAAGTAAATATATTTTTGCTGGGAACCTAAATACAAAATTGATAGGCGGATATATTGGTGGGTTTAACACTAATAATTTTAAGTACGAATACCAGATGAATTTACTCTACGACAGGAAATCAGCGATGGGAGTAGAGAATATGGGTGGCAGGAGGGTCGTACTAAGCGATAAAAACAAGACACAGCTTGACGTCTCCTGGGATAGGAGCGACGCTCAGGTAATAGATATCAAAACAAACACTGGATATGTCCATATACTATCCAATGGACATGAATTTGGTTTTGGCAAATTAATCTCAAATTTTCAGAATTACGGAAATGAATATATATATGAATAACATTTACAGATCTTTATTTGCGGTACTGGTAATTACCTCAATAACATCATGTAAGAAATTTCTTCCGGAGAGTTTGGATGCATTTGATCCAGAAGCAAATTTTACACAAAGGATTTATAAACCCCAATTGGGAAAAACGACTTTGATGACCAATAATTTTAGTGGAGGAAATTCTACGCTGCCATTTACTTTTGAAATTACCAGTATCAAAAGGTTTGATGGTTCTGCCGCACCTGAATTGACCGAACTGTTTCCTGTTAAAGTTTGGAAAACACCTTATTTGGGAACAGAAAAATCATTGCAGGAGATTGAAGAGAAGAGGACAACAGAATATCGACCATTATTTCAGGTTCGTAAGCACTCTGGTGAATTCATTATGTGGGCGAATGCAAATTCTTCTTTTGTCCGTTGTTCGCCCGATTCGAGTTATATCTTCGATGTAAAAGCAACTAATTCAGGGGGATATGCCTATACGACCAAAATGCATTTGCTTCCCACACGAGAGGTTGATTATATTCCGAATAATGTGGATCCGGAGACGGGATTGGAAACAAAAACTTATGTTAACCCAACTTCTATTAATTTAATGAGATCATCTTCTACAGGTTTTTATTTACAGCCCGAACAGGTGAAGGTCTATTTCCGTCAGAATCTTGAGAATACTGAAAAAGCCAGAACATTAACGTTTCGTTTTTTTAAAGAAGATTATACACCAATTAATCCGAATTCTTTTAATCTAACTAAATGGGAAAGTCTTATCCATGGCTTTAACATGGAAAAAACGGAGACATATGTAAGATATAATGTTGCCTATCCAATCCCTTTATTTGAAATGGCATCGCCCTATACTAATACTAAAGGGGATTTGGCACATGTACGGTTTTCTTATAATAGAATTGGCGTTTCTGGCATGCGGGAAGTATCGTCCATGGACTTAGATTTTTCCATTTTTAAGGAAGGGCATTGGGAGATCATATTCCTTTTTGACGGGAATGGGCCACTTTTTACTGATGGTGTAAGAACCGATAATTGATAAATGCCATGAAACAAGCTAAATCAAATTATAAACCGAAATACTTTGAAATGAAAAGAATATTACATTACATTTTGTCTCTGTTTTTTGTATTCTGTATCGGATTACAGGCCATGGCGCAGGACATCACTGTAAAAGGAGTTGTTTTGAATAAGGATACGAAGGATTCCTTAAATGGAGTGAATATATCTATTGTACGGGATGCTTCGGGAAAGGCCGTAAATATAGCTGGAACAGCAACTGGAAACAAAGGTGCCTTTTCAATAAAGGTGCCGGTTGGAACAACTTTGCGCGCTAGTTCTGTTGGGTTTGAGTCTCATACTTTTAAAGTTGATGCGAGCAATTCCTTTAAAACAATTTTATTGACAGAAAGAAAAAATGAGCTTGAAGAAACCGTTGTTGTCGGTATAACAAAGAAGACCGTTGCTGACAATACAGCTTCTGTGGTCCTTATTGATGCAAAGGATCTTGTTGCAACACCGGCAGCAAGTGTAATGGATTTATTGCAGGGGCGTGTTGCGGGTATGAACATCCAGTTAAATAATGGTACTCCGGGTATGCAGGGAACTTATACAATCCGGGGAATATCAGACATCGGGGTAAGTGGGAAAGGTGGTGATGTTTATCTCAATTCTTCAAATCCACTTTTTGTTGTCGATGGTATTCCACAACAAGATGTTGGTGAATTTAATCCCCAAGGTTTATTGGATGGATCTGGAATTTCTCCGATCTCAATGGTACCTGTGGAAGATATCGAAAATATCCAAGTTCTAAAGGATGCGCAAGCTACAGCCCAATATGGATCAAGGGGAGCATATGGTGTCATTATAATTACGACAAAGAAAGGAAATTCACCTACGCCGAAGATTGAATATACTGGACGCGCGAAAGTCAGCACACCGCCACGTCTTAGAGATGTAATGGTCGGAATGAATGAACGGAATTCTCGTATTTACCAGTTGTTAAACAATGACACTTCTATCTATCACGGTTATTGGGATATACATAAAAATGCAATACTATCAGATAGCTTAAATCCTTACTATAATAATAACACAGACTGGCAAAATGTCTTTTTTCGTACGACATCTAATCAGGATCACAATGTGAGATTCTCAGGAGGAGACAAGAGCTTCAACTATAAGGTTAACGGAAATTATTACCAGGAAAAAGGAATTATCAAAAATACAGGTTTTGACCGTTATGGCATCACTATGCTAATGGAATATCAACCATTTGAAAAATTCAGAATTATGGCCCAGGCAGGTTCAACGCTGGGTAATAGTAATAAAGGTAGTGGAAATGCGCTAGGACAATCTGGGGTCGCGGGAGGAGCGAACGCTTCTTCATTATTGCCGCCACCGTCGTTATATACTACAACCAATGATGTATTAGGAGCATTGGGAATTGACAATAGATCTACTTCACTTGGTTATAATGCAAATATACAGACCACTTATAATTTGCCCTATAATATAAATTGGTATAACACATTCGCTTATAATTATACAACAGAAGATCAGGAAATCAAGACACCGGGAAATCTTATTTTAAATCGACAACGGAGCGGTAGTTCTTTACAATCTTATGGATCAAATTATTCACAGATTTATATCAAATCATTTGCAAGTTATAATAGGGATGTAAGCATTTTAAATTTAGGTCTGACTGTTGGTGCTGAGTTGGATATGAGACGGAGTACGAGTAACAACATTACCTTGGCTGGTTTACCGAATGGAGTCTGGGGGCCAATTGGGCAAGATGCTTCTATTTCCAGTGGAGGGACAGAAGTGTCTACAAGAAATAATACCATGGCTATAATATTAGCTCCAAGCTTTTCAGTTAAAGATCTTAAAAATTCGATAAAAGGTGGTGCGGACCGTTATATTTTTAACCCATCTATCCGTCCGGAATTAAATTCTGCTTATGGATCTAAGTTAAAAATTACCATTAACCCGAGTTTTGGATTTAAATGGAACTTTTATGCTGAACCATTCCTTAAAGATTTAGATTTTCTAAACTATGGTGCAATCCGTACTACATGGGGAAGAGTAGTAAAGTATAGAGCCTCGATTTATGATGTTTGGGGAGCATATCTTCCAAACATAACAGGGAATACCTATAATGGTCAGGCTTATACGCCAGTGGATTTTGGAGCTATGCCAAAACCTGATCTGAAACCTGTTGCATCTACTACATGGAATCTTGGTCTTGATCTTGCCATGTTTGATCGCGTGATAAATTTCACTGGAGATGCTTATTATAGACAAGTAGACAATCAGTTAAGCGATATCGACCTTGCAGATCACAACGGATTTAATACTGTGCGTACTACTGATGTCAGTTTAGTGAATTATGGATTAGAAATGTCACTTGGTGTTACACCTTTTAAGCAGTCAAAAGATTTCAGTATGACCACAAATTTTGTACTGTCAATAAATAAAGATGTTTTGACAAAACTGCCAAATGATGTTAGACAGATTATAAGTAATGATAATACAGTTGTCAATCGATTGGGAGGTAATGCCTTATCACATTTTCTGTATGTAAATAGAGGAGTTTATGCAAACGATTCGGATGTGCCCGTTGACCCTGCTACTGGTAAAAGACTGCGTGTCGGTGGAGATAACACGGACCAGGCTTATTTTAAAGCAGGGGATCCAATCTTTGTGGATTTAAATGGAGACTATATCATTGATGAAAAAGATCAGGCGATCGTAGGAAATTCACAACCAAGAATGACCGGAGGTATTAATATGAATTTGCGGTATAAAGCCTTGACCGTGAACATTAATACTTCTTTTACGCTTAGAAGAGATATTATCAACCAGTCTTTAGCGCAGCGATTTGGTTATTTTAATGATCCTACAGCATCTAATGGAGGTTATAATGGCGTATTGGTGCCTATTGACGTTTATAATTTTTGGACACCAGATAATAGGGAAGGAGCTGTTTATCCAAATCCATTTGATTATACACGGGTAAATATCGTCAAACCTTATAGAGCGAACCAAACCTTATTTATGGAGGATGGCTCGTATTTTAAAATCAATGGTATTTCAATGGCATATTCGTTGGGAAGAAGGGTTCTTCGTTTCCTTGGGAATATCGAGCGTGCTAACATAACAGCTAGTGCAAATAATATCTATACTTTTTCACATTATTCTGGAATCAACCCTGAAAATGTTACAGGACTGGGTTATGATCAGTCTAGTGGCTATCCGAATAGCAGAACGTATAGTATTGGTTTAAACGTGACTTTTTAGTCGCATTAATATATAATGATATGAAAGCTATTTTCAAATATTTGGCATTTTTACTGGCTGTTCTCTCGCTTGGATGTATCACAGGATGTAAAGACCTGTTGACCGTTAAGAATGAAGAGAAGTTATCCGGTGATGAATTTTGGACTCAAGGTAACGAGGCTGACGTGGAATCATTTACATTGAGTATGTACGCTTTTTTTCGAAGTGCTACAATGACAGCATCTCCATTTATTACGAGTACTGGGGATTTCCGTTGTGCACCAGTAATGCCTTTTACCCCTAATAATAACAGCTATTTTTCTTTGCTTGCATCCAATAATCTCAATACACTGATTTCAAGAAATGAGAATGGGGAAAGCAATGTTACGGATTGGAAAAACTTCTATAAAGTAGTTCAGTCAGCCAATATTCTATTGGAGAATATAGGAAATGTACCCGGGTTGAGTGAGCAGAAAAAACAAGAGTTTCGTTTTGAAGCTGTCTTTATGAGAAATTTAAGTTTCTTTATGATGGCAAGAGTTTTCGGTGATATACCTTATTATACAAACGCTCAGAACCAATCCTCTCTTCCGAGATCTAATATGGTAGTGGTTTTAAATAACTGTTTGAATGATCTAAAATCAATTTTGGATGCTGATCCTAATGCCCAAAATATACCTTGGTTGCAACCCGGGCAAAAATCAGGTATACGTCCAAATCGTGGTGCAGCACTTTTGCTGATGATGCATATCAATATGTGGTTGGTTCGGTTTGATGCTACAAAAGCAAACACGTACTATCAAAACACGGTTGATTTGGGTAATCTTCTAGTCAATAATAATGGTGGTGCATATTATCTTTTAGATATTGAAAGAAGTTCGGATATTTTTAGAGGAGGAAGTGCCGAAAGCCTTTTTGAAATTGCTCAGAACATTAATGCAGGCGAGACCTTTAATTCCGCTAGTAATTTCTCAAACCAATTTACTTATAAATATAAATCAATTTCGGATTATCCACCGGCGTATTTTCCTATAGATTTTTTAGGTCGTTTATTCTCTCCAGAAGAGACTGATAAAAGAAAGGAACTATGGTTTGATGAGGATATTTACAAAGTTGATGGAACACGTAAGGAACTGACCAAGTTTTTATACCCAGATGTATCGGGTGGTAAATATACATCTAACGCGGGCAATCAAATTGTTTTTCGTTATGCTGACGGTATTCTACTTTACGCAGAAGCTCTTTCCGAACTAGGAACTGATGAAAGTAAAGCACTTGAGCTTTTAAATTTAGTTAGGAACCGGGCCGGAGCAGCTCCAAAGGCAAGTTTAGGGACTGATTTAAAAGATGATATCTATTGGGAAAGAGTACGTGAATTGATTGGTGAGGGGCAATATTATTTTGATTTGGTCAGAACTGGAAAAATCCACGATCCAAATTATTGTTATCATACTATTTCCAGAGCAAATTTTAATGCAGGAGCATGGACATGGCCTATTCATCCCAATGCTTTTCTCAATAATACGAAAATGACCGATAACATGTACTGGAAATAATTTTAATGAAGATGAAGATAAAATTAATAACGTTTAGAACTCTATTTTTAATAGCATTCTGTTATTTATGTGGAGTGTCATGTCAAGATAAAAGTTATCTGGACGATGGAGGGAAAGCTTCTCCGCAATATAATGGTACGGTGATGCAGTTTTTGGAGTCGAGACCGGATCTGTTTAAAAAGTTGGTGTCAGTAATTCACTATGCAGGAATGGAGAATACCTTTCAAAACGGCAATATTACTTTTTTTGCACCTACTGATTATTCTATCAATCGAAGCATGCAAAAGTTGAATAATTATTGGTACAATATTCAGGGAAAAGATAGTGTCTCGCAGATTGAACAGATCAAACCAGAAGTATGGAAAGATCTTTTGTCCATGTATATTATTCCTGAAAAATATGTTGCTAAGGATATTCCTCAATTGGATACGGTGGCAATGGATGCATATCCAGGGCAAGCTTATGTTTCTGAAAATGGCCGTGCAATGAATTTAGGTGTTGTTTATCATGATGCCAATGGAGTCAAGTATGCGGGTTACCGTCAATTGTTGTTTTCTTATGTTAACGATTTTGTGAATAAAGATTTGACGAACGCCTATGTAGCGACTTCTGATATACAACCAAATAATGGAGTCGTTCATGTTTTACGTTTCATCGATCATGACTTTGGATTCAATAATAGTATGTTTATTACGAAAGCAGTGGCTGCGGGAATAGAGCCGCCAAAAACGAATGTTAACCAATAGAAAATCTAATATTCAATGAAATTTCAAAAATTAAATATATTCTTGGGTTTGATCGGTCTATTCTGTGTTTTAGGCTGTGATCCAAAAATTGATGCCATCGGTGAAGATCCATATGGCGGGGGAAGGGAAGCATTGGGAATATCGTTGTCTAGCCAAGCTCCGTCTCCAGATGCGGCATATCCGGGTGATGAGGTTACTTTCAAGGCTAAAGGACTTCTAGCATGGAGCAAGCCTGAAGCGAATCAGTACGAATTTGAATTTTATATCGCTAATGAAAAAGCAAAGATTAAATCTGCGACTGATACCACAATCACTGTTATAATTCCAGAAAATGTTAGTTCCGGTATTACCAATATACTTTTAAAAGGTCAAGTATTCTATGGACCTAACTTTACCGTTCTGGGAAATGTAAAGATTGATTCAGATTGGGGCATTAAAACGGGAACCAATGGTCCTGTTTTTAATTATCTGGAGCATAATTCGCAGAGTAGAAGTTACTATCTGATAGGGGGATTTTATACTGTTGACGGAAAAGAGAGAAGCAAATTAGCCTATATTTCTGATCGAGGAGTGTTAGCTGATGATAACTCTTCGAGATATAATGTTTCAAGACCTTTACTATATGGTTTCACTTCTATGAGTAGCGAACAGACTGTAAATACCATGTCTTATTTTAGCAATGGACAAATATTGCTTTCAGGTTCCTACAATGCATACGTTTACAATAAGAGCTACTTAGAATTAAATAACATCACCGTTTTAAATAACAACTTGGTAATGGATACCATGATGGTGAAAGTACAGGCTTGGGGTACCTCTACAGCGACGACTAAAATTGTTCCTCGATTCAATGGTGGCGCTTTGCAACCTATCATTCGATCGTTTGTCACCGCTGAAGGCAAAGTAATCGCAGTTGGAAATATAAATACTTATGCACAAGCTGATTACGCGAAATCTACCGCAATTGAAAATGTTTACAATTATAAAACTGTAGCATCTGTATTCCGAATGGAGAAAAATGGAAACTTAGATGCTGGTTATCGATCGGGAGATCTTGCTGGTGCAAAAGGTATTACTGATGCTTATATGGATGTTGCTGGTGGAATAGTTGTGGTAGGAGAATTTACCAAATTCGATAATGAAACAGCAAATCGCATTGTCCGATTGGATATGGATGGAAAAATTGACAAGGCTTTTTCCACTAATATTGGCAGTGGAGCAAATGGAGTTATCAATATGGTACGATATAACAAAAATGCACACAAGCTAGCTATTGTAGGAAGTTTTACGTCTTTTAATGGTAAACCTAGACAAGGGGTTGCCGTATTGAATGAAGATGGGACTTTAGATGAGACTTTTGTTCCCAAAGAAATTTTGGGGGGGCAGGTGAATTTTGCGAGTATATTGAATTCAGGAAAAGTGGTCATTTCAGGTACATTCCAAAAATATGAAGGAGTGTCTCGACCTGGCTTTCTGATTTTGGATGCCAATGGACAATCTACACAACGTTTCAATGTGCCTGGAGCTTTCATTGGCCAGCTTTTCCAAGCGGTGGAAACGTTAACAACGACAGGAAAAAATGGGTTACTGTTAATGGGGAATTTTTCACGTTTTAACGGTCAAAGAATAGATAATATAGTGATGTTAGAAGCTGATTTCGATTAATGATAAACCTAAAAAAATGATATAAAATGAAAAGCTATTCAATACACAGTGGAATAGGATCAATGGGGAGAATTGGTTTTATAGCGCTTATAGGCATATTTTTGCTCACATCATGCAACAAGAATTTAGATAAGTCTCTGGTGCCTGATTATGGTGACAGTGATACAAGTTTTCATCAAGGTAAGGTATTGCTTATCATGATTGAAGGAATGGGCGGGAAAGCTTTACAACAGGCGGTTAATGCAGGTAAGGCTCCTCAGCTCAAAAGTTATACAAATACAGCAATGTATACTTATGAAGGCCTTGCAGATTCTAAATCAAGTGTCTCTACCTTTTCAAATGATAGAGGTTGGGCCAATTTATTATCTGGAACTACAGGTCATGGAATTGGAATTGAGAAGGAAAATCTTTCTGAAATGACAGCACCTACATTTTTATCGCTTATTAAGCAATCGAAGAAAACTGTTACAACAAGTCTTTTTTCGTCAAATCAAGAGGTCGCAAATATATTATCAAAAGATTTGGATGAAAAAGTTTCGGCGCAGGACGACAATGCTGTAACACAAGCAGTGATTTCAAGGATTACTGATTCTAAATCCGAACCATCAGACATTTTAATAGCTCATTTTAGCGGAGTAGAAAAAAGTGGTGAGCAAGAGGGGTTTTATGATGAGTCTGGCGCAGTAAAAGGTAATATTATCTCCTCTATTCAGTCTTTAGATGCTCAGATTGGAAAAGTCGTTACCTCTCTTAAAAGCCGTCCTAATTTCGTAAGGGAAGATTGGTTGGTTATTATTACATCGAATTACGGCGGGGAATTTAGTGGCGAATATGAAGGAACATATTATGACGATTTGCAACGAAACACCTTTACAATGATCTATAATCCCAAATTAACTTCGACTCTTTTGCAACCCAAAGGTTCTGAAATTCGATATAATTTTTATAGCCCATGGTTTTCTGGAAGTGGAGGAACTGACCGCGCAAAAGTTAGAGATGCTTCTTTATTCAATATGGGATCCCGATCCACGGATACAAATTCTTATACCATTCAATTTATGTTGTACGATACATGGCAATGGGCCGGCAATGGTCATACAATTATTTCTAAGCGGGACCGGGTTAATAATGGTCCTGGCTGGAATGTAAAATTCATTTCAGGAGGTGGAAATGTCGGAGTATCATTTTTAGGAAATTCACAATGGGGAGGGGATGATTGGTACTATGTTCGAAAAAACAATCCATGGAGAGTGTACACCTATGTCTACAAAGAATGTGGAGCTGTAGATTCCCTTATTTCATATCGAGACGGAGTTGAGTTCAGGAGAGATCGGTTATGGGATAATGAAATGAAAAGTGATGCACCTTTGACGCTTGGTAAGGTCGAAGGCTCTGAGATAGGGACGGAGGGGCACTTCTTTATAAATAATATTCAGTTTTACAATGTCGCTTTACCGGCAAAATACCTGGCAGCAAATTATTGCAAGACCGGTTTGGATAAAATTGATGGTTTTGAGTACTGGGATAACTTAATAGGTTACTGGCCAAACGATAGGGAAGTCGATTACGGAGAGAAGGTATTGCGTGATTATTCTAAGTACGGTTCTGTATATAATGGCGAAAATGCAGGACGTTCAGATATGGTTATGGAAAATCCCAAATGGGAGTCGAAAAGTATGCTTGATCCGAATGTTTGTCCAAATCCGGAAGCTTCTTTTTATAAGGAAGTGTTCAATACGGTGGACATTCCTTATCTGATCATGTCTTGGTTCGGGATTGCGGCTAATAGGGAATGGAAATTAGAGGGGATTGGTTGGCCGTTGAAATACAAGGTGCTATCAAATTGATCCTGAATTATCAAAAATTGTATTAAAGATGGTAGTTAACGATATAACGAAATTATGAACGGAATAAAAATTCTAAAATTATTATCCTCACTTATACTTGTAGGTTTTTTTATAGGTAGTTGTGATGTGAGGTATGAATTTGATATTGAAAACGGAACAGATGAAGATAAGGGAAATTCTTCAAATGTCACGGTTGACACTTCTTCTGCAATAGATGTCAGCCTTTATGACCGAGCGCGTATTTTTCCAGGTTTGGTAGATACGCTTAAAGAACGACGGATTGCGGATACTACAATATCATTGGATTTGAGTAAAGTTGTGGTAACTGCAAAAGATTTGGGTTCTACAGCTGTACCACAGCCCATATATAGTACTGGATTGTATGCAGGTGCCGGCGAATTGGTTATTGTCAATGTTGAAGGTAACATTATGGGTCTGAGCGTGCAGATCGGGTCACATACTGATAATCTTACGTCCACTGGAGCAATCTCTCGAGATCCCTTAGTATATACAACCAAAGCATTATTTCCAGGGAAAAATTATATTCGCAATAATTTAGGCGGGTATATCTGGATCGTTAAAAAACAGGATATGATAGGCGGCGCTGATTATAAATTAAAAATACAAAATGTTTATAAAGCGCCAGATTATATTGTTGGAAAATCATTTGATGCGAATAGCTGGGCTAATGAAGTTAAGAATACCACTGTTCCTTGGTTAGAATTGCGTGGGAAACATGTCGCTTTTTCAGTGTCGCGAGCCAGGGTGGAGAGTAAATTGAGTCAGGATCCCTCTTATGCGAATAACATGGAAATACTCCTTAACACATGGGATAATGTTGTTAGCAGTTATTATTATTCATACTACGGTTTAAAGGAAGGTAACAGCAATAGGAAATTTCGTATGCCCGAATTTCCCGAACGCGTGGTATTAGACGTGCAGTTGGTCAATAATGTCTATATGAGATGGACAGGTCAGCCGATTGTATCTTTGAATACAGGTGCAATGATGGATGATTTAACTGATCTCAACTCTTTACTGAAGGGGAATTCAGTGAGTATTTTCACTGCTATAGGAAATAATTATTTGTTGTCATCATCACTTTGGTGGTCTCAAGTAGACGCAGCAGCTAAAGTTATACCACTTTATCGTCTTTCTGAAGGTGGATTCCGGAGTGGGCTTACCAATCGTATTAATGATATTTTTACTGGCTCTGGGGCTGGAATTAATCAGTTATTTCCTTTAGCTCTTTCCTATGCAGCTGCTGACTCATCCAAATGGTTTAGATATGACGCGGGAACTAATTTTGATGCTTATGCTTTGTTGCCATTGATCCAGATAGCAAATTATAATGGGGATAACTGGAAATTTTTTGAAAACTTCATTACGAAATTTAAGGATGGAGGAGGCTCTGGTCTTGGATTCTTTTTCAAAGAGTTATGTAGTTATTTTGGAAAAGATTTTTCTCCATTTTTTGACCACTGGGGGATCGATCTCAATGATAATATACGGGCACTTGGAAGAAATTATCCTCTATTAGACAAGACAATTTGGAAATATGACCCATTAGCATCAAATCCTAATGCAAATGTCGTATCATACAACCCAACAAACTTTAAATACAGAACTATTCGTTCATCATGGGAAGTGAAATCATTTGATGCATATTATGTAAATAATGATCAGGTTGATGATGCGGGAGCGATCGAATTAATTCTTGACGGTCAAAAGTCTACCCGTTGGCATTCTTGGTGGAGAGGTGGATCGAGACCTTTGCCACACTATATTGTTATCGATATGAAAAGTAAACAAAACTTTGATGGTTTTTATTTTGCAAATGGTGAAAGACAATACCGTGCGTCTCATATGATTATTCAAACAACAGATCAGGACAACATTCGATTGGACGATGTTAATGTGGTTTGGCGGAAAATCGGAGAAATACGCAAAGACGCTTCTTCAAGTGCAAGCGACGGTATGAAACCCTATGAAGGCCTAACGAAAAATTATCAAAATGAGCGTTATTTTGAATTCTTGAACAAGCAAAATGCGCGTTATATTAGGATAGTATTGCCCGATTCGAGTTTTGCTAGTTCTGACTTGCATACTATGGCAGAGTTTGGTACCTATTTCTACAAGTAATTTTTGAAGTAATGAAAAAGAAAGAAATCAATATACCTATAATAGGAAGTATTACACTTATGTTATTGCTATTAATAGCATCATGCACGAAATATGAAACTCCTCCGGCAGTTGCTGGAGATATACCTGACAGCACGGATAATAGTATCAAACGAAGAGTTTTGTGGATCAATATTGACGGTGCTGTTGGATCTATTGTCAAAAGTAATTTGCCAGAAAATTTAAAAGGCATGCTTCCTAAAAGCAAATATACTTTTGAAGCGTTGGGTGATAATCGTGAAATTACGGATATGAATAAAGAAGATGCCACCACTTGGGCTACGCTATTAACAGGAATGAACGCATCGACTCATAAAGTAAAAGATGATTCATATATCCCTGACTTAATAGTCAATCCCGGAACACCCGAGCAAAAGGTAAAATATTATCCTAATGTTGTTAAGTTGATAAACCAAAGTCGTCCAAATGCAAAATCGTTGTGTATCACTCCGCATGCTGGGCTGAATGCAAATATGTTGAATAATACCTATCGTACGGTTACATCGACTTCAGATGAGGATGGGAAGAATCTTCTTATTAAATCCTTGGAAGAAGAAAATATGGATTTTACGTTGGTCAGCTTTGCGGGAATGTTTGAAGCGGGGAAATCTGCCGGATTCTCGGGCAATAACGCATCATATATCACAGCCTTAAATAAAATTGATGGTTATATAGGTGAATGCATGGCGAAAATTAAAGCACGAAAGAACGCAGCGAAAGAGGATTGGTTAATTATCGTTACTTCGGGCCAAGGTGGCAAGGAAGATGGAACATGGGGAGGGCTTTCTGACCAAGAAAGAAATACGCTTTGCATCTTCTATTATGACCACTATTCCAGCGTCGAAATTAAGGGAAAGACCTTATATGGAGCTTTATTCGATAAAAATAACAGCGCTTATGTATCGGATCCTAATCAAATATATAGTGCAGGTTCAGGAAAAAACCTATCAGTTGAGTTTGTGACACGATTTGAACAAGGACCATCGGGAGGCTATGATGGAAGTGGATGGGAAGGAATGATCAGAAAGAAAAGTTGGTCCATACATCGTCAAAATGCGGATGTAATATTTAGAATGGAAGCTGGAGAAAATGGGATTTCTGCCATACAAGAATCTTTTGCAAATCTTCAAAATTCCCTTTGGCATTCTTTTCAGCTTGGTATTGAAGCTTCTTCGAAAACAACAAAAAACTATGTTCAACTGTATGATGGTACAATTGTAAGAAAGAAAAGTTCGAACACAGCTGGATATAATGAAGATAAGAATAATATTGAAATAGGAGGTACAAATGTACCAACGCCATATTATATTTCGGAGCTTCGTATCTGGGATACTATGTTTGATGATAAGACGTATTCAGATTTAAGTAATCAATTGAATATAACGAATGCTCATCCTCAATACAAACATTTAGTGGGCTACTGGAAGTTTTCTCCAGATCAATTAGTGGATGGGAGGACAATAAAAAACCTAATCGAGGGCAAACCTGATCTTATCTTTAACAATACGCCGAAGTTAGCATCATTTGCAAATACTTTACCTGCACAGCGCAAATCAGGAAATTTAATTATAGAAAATACAATGGTTGTACCACAGATTCTTTATTGGTTAAATGTTGGGCAGGTTTCGACTATGGACGGCTTTAATTTTCTTGAAAATTTCAGTCATCAGGAGGAATGGAGACAAGAATAAAATGAAATCAAAATTTGACATAAACAGAAGAGAAAAGAGAATCAAAAAACATGAAACAAATCGTATATTTTTTATTTGCTATAACAATTCTTGCCTGCTTTAGTTGTAAGTCGAGAAAACAAGAAGGGAAGTTTGAAGTTGGCAAAAACACATTTTTATTAAATGGAAAGCCGTTTACAGTTAAAGCTGCTGAAATTCATTATCCTCGTATTCCGAAACCCTATTGGGAACACCGAATAAAAATGGCCAAAGCTCTTGGCATGAATACACTTTGTTTATATGTGTTTTGGAATTACCATGAGCCTGAGGAAGGAAATTTCGATTTTTCGGGCGATAAAGATATATCTGAGTTTTGTCATATAGCTCAGGAAAATGGTCTTTATGTCATCGTAAGACCCGGTCCTTATGTCTGTGCCGAATGGGAGATGGGAGGTTTGCCATGGTGGTTATTAAAGAAAAAAGACATTAAGTTACGTGAACAGGATCCTTATTACATGGAGCGCGTCAAGATATTCATGAATAAAGTTGGTGAGCAGTTGGCAGATCAACAGATTGATAGGGGAGGTAATATCATTATGGTTCAGGTGGAAAATGAATACGGTGCTTTCGGGGTTGATAAGCCTTATATTTCAGCCATTAAAGATATTGTGAAAGGAGCTGGCTTTACGGATGTTCCTTTATTCCAATGCGATTGGAACTCTAATTTTGAAAATAACGCTCAGGACGATTTATTGTGGGCGATGAACTTTGGAACAGGTGCAAATATTGATGACCAATTTAGACGTTTAAAAGAACTACGTCCTGAAACACCGTTAATGTGCGGTGAATTTTGGTCAGGCTGGTTTGATCATTGGGGAGCACCTCATGAAACACGCAGTGCTGATGAGCTCGTCAATGGTATGAAGGAAATGTTGGATAAAAATATATCTTTCAGTTTATACATGGCTCATGGCGGGACAACATTTGGCCATTGGGCAGGAGCAAATTTTCCTAATTTTTCTCCTACGGCGACTTCTTATGATTATGATGCGCCGATCAGTGAATCAGGCAGTACGACCCCTAAATTTTATAAGGTACGGGAGCTTTTGGGGAAATATTTAGGAGAAGGAGAGAAGTTGAGTGAGATACCGGAAGCAATACCAACTATCGAGATTCCGACTATTAAGATTGAAGAAGTGGCTCCGATCTTCACTAACCTACCCTCCGCAAAGGAAAGCGTTGATATTAAATCAATGGAGTTCTTTGATCTCGGCTATGGCAGTATCCTTTATAGGACAACTCTACCTGAGATAAAACAGGGTGAGTCTTTATTAGTGACCGAAGCACACGACTGGGCACAAGTTTTCGTCAACGGCAAACGTTTGGCTACATTGAGCCGCATGAAGGGGGAAGGATCTGTGCTTCTACCTGCGATTTCTGCGGGAGCAGTTCTGGATATTTTAGTGGAGCCTATGGGCAGGATGAATTTTGGAAAAGGGATTTATGACTGGAAGGGTATTACAGAAAAAGTTGAAATCAAATCCACGCAAGGAATTAAAGAATTGAAGAATTGGAAAGTTTATGGGCTTCCTTCAGACTACAAATTTGCAACGGGCAAGAAATATGAAAAATATGTTTCGCCTGTCGAAGGAGGCGCTTATTATAAGGGACATTTCGAGGTTGAGAAAGTTGGGGATACATTCATTGATATGAGTAAGTGGAGTAAAGGGATGGTCTGGGTAAATGGCTATAACATTGGACGTTTTTGGGAAATAGGGCCTCAACAAACCCTATATCTTCCAGGGTGCTGGCTTAAGAAAGGTAATAATGAGATTATCATTTTAGATATGGATAAACCTAAAGAAATTAAGTTAGCAGGCATAAAAAAACCTATCTTGGATAAATTAACCGGAAATGGAGCATACACAAACCGAAAGTTTGATCAAGAATTGGATTTAAGCAAAGAAAAACCTTTTTATAGCGGATCCTTTGAAGCTGGAAATGGTTGGCAGCATATAAATTTCGGCAAGAAGGAAAAAATCCGGTATTTTACCATTGAATCTCTTAATTCATTTGGGGGTGATGATTATGCCGCTATTGCAGAATTGGAAATCCTTGGTGCAGATGGTAAACCGCTGTCACGGCAACATTGGAAAGTTGCGTATGCTGATAGTGAAGAAGTCGATGCCGCTAATAATATTGCAACAAATGTGTTTGACTTACAGGAATCTACATTCTGGCATACGAATTACTCAAAAACAAAAGCTAAATATCCACATCAATTGGTGATTGATTTAGGTGAGGAAAAAGAAGTGAGTGGATTCTCCTATTTGCCACGAGCTGAATCCAATAAAACAGGAATGATAAAAGACTATCGAATCTATGTCAAGATGGATCCTTTTAAATTTTAAAGAACTTTTTAAATAGGTGTTTTAGAAGTGGGACAGTTTAAAAGCTGGACCACTTTTTTTGTTTATGATGGATAAGCTACTGTTGATTGGAATGATATTAAAAGAACTGAAATGTCAAAATTTGTAGCATTGTATATTCAGTTGTTCTAGATAACTTTAATATACCAAACAAAAAATTATGAGAAATACCATTTATATAGGTTTATCAATTCTTACTTTTCTTTCCTGTAAATATGACTCTGGTGTGGAAGAATCACTTTCTATGAAGAATTTAACCGATACAATTCCTCAGTTACGTTTTTACCGGGACAATATGATAATATGAAAGCGTCTTATCCGATTACATTCCATTTAGGTATGAAAGTGATTTTTCCTGCAAAATATGAGATTAATTTCGCTTATTATGAGATGGTAGATAAAAATATACCAGGTTCTCACTGGAGAATAGGAGGAGGTACATTTTTTTCTGATGCATTTAATCAATATGAACACCAAGAAGATTATCATATTTATAGAGGTGGCGAATTCGAGATAACAGCAAAAGTATTTTTAACTGATATTGCTACGAATGTCGATATAGAAATTTCTTCTTCCCCAATCTCCATGAAAGTGTTGTATCCGAATGGTGATGATATTTTGCAAGTGCTTAATAATGATTTTTCGGCTACATGGACCTCAATCGTTAGAAGATCCTGGAAAAAAGGAATATGGTTTATCATACTACCCAAATATTGGACAACTGCATAAATGTTTAAATTAGCAGTTGAAAATGAAAAAAGAACGCAGGAAATTCAGTGCAAGCTTTAAGGCGAAGGTAGCCATAGAAGCTATCAAGGAGCAGCAGACCATCCAGGAACTGGCTGTTAAATACGAGTTGCACCCAACACAGATCAACACCTGGAAACGGGAGTTTTTGGATAATGCGGAATCGGTTTTTACCACAGAGAAAAGCCCGATAAAGGATGACTCCAAAGAGAAAGAGCTTTATTCCAAAATTGGGGAACTACAGATACAGGTTGATTTCTTAAAAAAAGTATTGGGCAAATGAGTCTTGACGAGAAACGCGGGCTTGTTTGCCCTTCCTATAAGAAAATGAGCGTTTACGGGCAGTGCAAAGTTATTGAGTTGCCCCGTAGCAGTTATTATTTTAAGCCCAAGGGAGAATCTCTGTTCAACCTGCAGGTTATGAATGCCATAGACCGCAAGTTTCTGGACTGTCCCTTCTACGGGGTAGAGCGCATGACGGACTATTTGAGGCAGGATCTGGGTTATTTCGTTGGGCAGAAGCGTGTTCGTAGGCTGTATAAGCTCATGAACCTGAAAACCATACATCCTAAAAAGAACCTGAGCAAAGCAAATAAGGCAGACTATAAATTTCCTTACCTGCTCAGGAACCTTAAGATCGAAAGGCCTGCTCATGTATGGCAAGCGGATATCACTTACATCCCCATGTTCAAGGGCTTCATGTATATGTTTGCTATCATCGATGTATACAGCCGAAAGATAATGGGCTGGGACGTATCCAATACGATGAATGCCGAATGGTGTAGGGATGTGTTGGTAGATACGATCCAAAGGCATGGCAAGCCCGAGATATTCAATACCGATCAGGGGTCTCAGTTTACATCTGAAGTTTTTATAAAAGCCTTGCAGAAAAATGAGGTAAAAATATCAATGGACGGCAAGGGTAGAGCACTGGATAATATCTACATTGAAAGATTCTGGGGATCACTTAAAAGAGAGAAGATCTATCTCAATCCACCCAATGGTGGGGTTGACTTGTACAAACAGGTGAAAGATTATGTGAACTTCTACAACACCCAGAGAAGGCACAAGTCTTTAGGACGAATAACACCAGATGAAAAGTTCTATCAGGAAATTAAAAATGTATCGTAATTATATCTTAGTTTAGTAAAAAGTTGTCCAGCAAATAGGGAGTATCATATAGTTTTCGTTATAAAGTGAGAGGGAATTGGTTAAATTATGATTTGTGTACCATTGCTAAGATATTTAACATTTTGCAGATTTTGATTACCATATTATTTGTTGGTGTGGTAACAGGATCTGCCCAAGAGATTAGTCGGATAGTAAATTAGGATGTACTAAAGATAACAAGCTCAGACCAAGCACTGTCATTAAAAAAACGGAAATAGATTCCTTAAACAATTTTAGAAGGTCTATACGGGATGTTTGGATAAATCTACATCGTGAAATAGCCCAGAGAAAAAGCTATCTTAATACTCCGAAAACAGACTCATTAAATCGTTTAAAAGATTCTATAGGAAATAGGCTGCGAGCTATGACATCTAAAATAAATGAAGTAAGAAAAAAATACGCCCAGGAAGTTACAAAATCTGATGAAACAAAAGCCGTGGTACAGAAGATGAAGATGGCCCAGAATTCTAAAGATTGGGAGACCTATTATAAAGTAGAAAAGGAATATATAGATTCTCTATACAATATTTCATTTAAAAAAAAGAAAAAAGGTATAATTGACGCTGAAACTCATCGTATAGAGATGGATGCTATCAATAAAATTGGCAGAGCGCTTAAGGAAATTGTAGAAGGATCTGTTATAATTATCGGGGCGATCGATTTAGCAAATAAAAATATATAGTCCCAGATAGATATATTTATATAAGAACGTGTCACATTTTTGTTAAAGAGGTTATTTTGAGTGTCATTATTAAAATGACACTCTTTTTTTGTTATTTATACCCCTAATGACTTGGTAAAATCAGTTTATTTTTGATGCATAACTTTTTATAAATCTATGCTGTGAATCAGTTATTATACTTTTTGGAGTTAAGTGTTCCAAAATT
>Ga0164243_10002591_pt1 | contig 29722 bp, 32 predicted proteins | sample OricompcompostOP_FD_108781 | JGI IMG/M metagenome (GOLD analysis project Ga0164243, IMG submission 108781) | Organic Plus compost microbial communities from Emeryville, California, USA - Original compost - Organic plus compost (OP) | ecosystem: Engineered > Solid waste > Mixed feedstock >... | reverse complement strand
TCGCCCTGTGCGCCCAGTTCGAGCGCCCGACGGGCCAGCCCTGGCAGGCCGCCGGGATAGGACGCCATCCGCGGACCGAGCGCCCACGACACACTCACCGCGTGCCGGATCAGGTCGTCGGTGGCCAGCGGCGTCGCCGAACCCGAGGCGTACCCGAACATGATGATCCGCCCGCCCGGAGCGACCGCTTCGAACGCGGCTCGGCCGATCTCTCCGCCGACCCCGTCCAGGACGACCGTCGGCGCGGACGGGAACCGGTCGGTCCACCGCGGCCGGGTGTAGTCGACGACGGCGTCGGGGTGCAGTTCGGCGAGCCGCTCGACCTTGTGCGCGCCGGCCGCCGCGATCACGGTTGCGCCCGCCTGTCTGGCCGCTTGGACCAGCAGCCAGCCCAGTCCGCCGGCGGCAGCAAGCACCAGCACGGTGTCGTCGGGGGTGATCCGTGCCTCGGCGAGGATGCCCAGCGCCGTCCGCCCGGTGCCGACCAGGGCGATCGCCTCGGCGTCGGAGAGCCCGTCCGGCACTGGGAGCAGGTTGTCCACCGCGGTCACCGCCTGTTCGGCGTACCCGCCGGGCACCTGGCCGAGATGAGTCACCACCCGACGCCCCTTCCAATCCGGGTCGACGCCGTCGCCGAGCAGATCGACGGTGCCGGCGACCTCGCGTCCGGGGATCGTCGGCAGTTCGGGCGGCGGCATCGGCCCGGCCGCACCGGACCGGATCCTGGTGTCGATCAGATGCACCCCCGATGCCGAGACGGCGACGCGTACCTGGCCCGGGCCGGGTTCAAGACCATCCAGTTCCTCGGCTACCAGAACCTCCGGGCCGCCGAACCTGTGTTGCCGTATCGCGATCATGGGGACAGTCTGCAAGCTCCACTGCGGTTGAGCTCAACAGCCGACAGTCCGACGGGGGGCGTGAGCAGGCACACGTTGTATTTATCACAATTAGTGTTGTAAAAATGAGGTGCACCGTAATCTACTGCGGGAGATCCCCATGACGCTCACGCTTGATCCGCCGACACCCCTGGTTGCCGTGAAGGATCGGCACACCGACCTGCAAGCCGGTCTGGCCGACCTCACCGAAGCCTTCGTCACCGCCGTCGGCGACGGCGTGCCGAGCCGGACCGCCCGCGACCGACTGGTGACCTTCCTGCGCACCGAGCTGCTGCCGCATGCCGAGGCCGAGGTCTCGCTGTTGTACGACGCAGCGAGCCGTCCGGAGACGGTGCTGCTCAGCCGGGCGATGCGCGATCAGCACCGGATGATGACGGCGCTGATCGACACGGTCGATCGGGGCGCCACCATGGACGCGGTGATGGCCGCCGGCGCGCTCGTGGCGCTGTGCGACCTGCGGATCCAGCAGGAGAACGAGCAGTTGCTGCCGTCGCTGACTGCGACCGGGCTCGATCTGGACGGTGTGCTCGGAAAGCATCCCGAGATCGTCCGTGCCGCGCACTCCGGCGGATCGGTGGCGTCGACCCACCGAGACCCGCGCATCCTGGACCTGCGTGGACTCGACTACTACAACCGGCGCCACCTGCTCTACACCGCCCTGCGCCGACTGGCACCCGGTGAGGAGGTACGGGTGATCAGCGAGCGGCCGCACGACCTGTCGGGACTTCGCTACGACATGGAGGAGCGGATCGCACAGCGGTACAGCTGGAACACCCATCAGGCCGAGAACGCCGCCTGCACCGTCGTCCGCTGTCCCCGCAGTTGGAGTGACGAGCCGATCATCCCGGGCTGACCGGCCGTCCCGACGGCCGGCCGACTAACCTGCTCGAGTGAGGTCGTCGTGGTTCGGGCGGATGCAGCATGCGGTCCGCGGCCTGAGTCCCGGCTACTTCGCGCTGGTGATGGCGACCGGGATCATCTCGATCGGTCTGCAGCTCGGCGGGTTCGCGATGCTGTCGCTCCTGCTCTCGATCATCTGCGCGGTGTCCTTCGGCGTGCTGGTTCTGCTCACCGGGTGGCGGCTGCTGCGCTACCGGGCCGACCTGGCCCGTGATCTGTCCGATCCGGACGTGGCGTTCGGCTTCTTCACCCTGGTCGCCGGAACGAACGTCCTCGGCGTACGCCTTGCACTGGCCGGAGCGCACCAGACGACTGCCGTCCTGTTGGTGCTCTCCGGGCTCCTCTGGTTCGTGCTGGGATATGTCATCCCGTGGCTGGCACTACTGGGCAATCCGCACCGGCCGCTGCTCGACCGGGCGAACGGCAGCTGGTTCGTCTGGGTGGTCGCCAGCCAGTCCGTCGCCATCGCCTCGGCGACCCTTGAGCCGGTCTACCCGCGGCTCCGCCCGGGGCTGGCAGTGGTGGCGGTGCTGTCCTGGTCGGTCGGCGTGTTCCTCTACGGGTTGGTCGGCGTGCTGGTCGCCGCTCGGCTGGTGATGCACCGGCTCCGGCCGGTCGATCTGACCCCGCCCTACTGGGTGGCGATGGGCGCGAGTTCGATCACCGTGCTGGCCGGCGCCCGGATCGTCGAGATGGCCGACGCTCCGATGGTGCAGGCCACCCGCGGCCTGGTCGCCGGTCTCGCCGTGGTCTTCTGGGCGTTGGCCACCTGGTTGATCCCGGCCCTACTCGCGGCGGGCTGGTGGCGGCACGTCACCCACCGCATTCCCGTCGTCTACGACGCGACCTGGTGGAGCATCATCTTCCCGCTGGGCATGTACGCGGTCGCCGGCATCTACCTCGGTCAGGCCGACCGACTGCCGCTGGTCGGCACCATCGGCAGCACCGAGCTGTGGGTGGCGTTCGCCGCCTGGGCGGCGGTCCTCGCGGCCATGATCATCCACCTGGTCACCACCGTGTTCCGGCCGCCGACCGAGGCCGCGGAAGCTGGGTACGAAGACCGGTGACAGCGTGGCGGCCAGGTAGACGACGCAGACCGCCAGCAACGCCACCGGCAGACCGAACCCGGTGACCAGTACACCGCCGAGTACCCCGCCGAACGGCATCAACGACCACGCCCCCGACCCGACCAGACTTGTCACCCGGCCGGTCAGCGCCTTGGGGATCCGTTCGAAGATCACCGCGCCGATGATCGGGTTGATGAAGCCGGAGGCGAACCCGCCGATCGCGCAGATGATCACGACCGCCGGAAGTGGTGCATCCGTCGCGAAGATCACGAACCGGGGCAGGCCGCCGATCATGAAGCACACCGTGTACATGATCAGCCGCGGCAGCCGGTCACCCCGGGCGGCGGCGATCAGCGCGCCGAGGATCGAGAAACCGGAGAAGAGCGCCAGCACCAGCCCGACCCCGCCGGCGCCGTAGCCGGCGTTCCGCGCCCAGACCGGCAACATGACCACGACGAACGCCTGGTCCAGCAGATTGGTGACGGCGATCATGATCGCCAGTCCGAGCAGCACCGCATCGGTGCGCAGGAAGTCCCATCCGGCGCGGAGATCGGCCAGATAGCCCCCGATCCGGGCAATGGCCCGGCGACGTCGATCACCGCCGGAACGATCACCGCCGGAACGATCACCGCCACGATCACCGCCGGAATGATCACCGCCTGAACCAGCTTTGTCCTGATCATCCTGGTGGCGGTCGGGCGGCGTCGCGGGGATGCCGAACGCGATGATCACCGCCGACACGGCGAACGTCCCGGCATTGATCGCCAGTGCGGAGGCCGGGCCGACCAGAGCCACCAGCACCCCGGCGCCGGCCGCCCCGGCACTGCTCGCCAGGCGCTCGATCGCGCCCTGCACACCGGTCACCCGTTCCATCGGCACACCGGCCCATTCGGCGACCCGTGGCGGCAACACACCCTTGGCGGCGTCGGACGGGCCTCGGAGGGTGCCCATGATCGCCACGATCGGCACCAACACGGCGATGTGCAGCGCGCCGACCAGGTGCAGCACCGGGACGGCGGTGATCACCACGACGCTGATCAGGTCGGCGCCCACGGCGATCGGCTTGGTGCCGAGCCGGTCGACGATCGGCCCGACCAGAAACCTGCTGATCACGTACGGCAGCATCTCCGCCATCGCGACCGTGCCGGTCATCGTCGGACTGCCGGTCGTGGTCAGTACCAGCCAGGGGATGGCGATCATGGACAACCGGGTTCCGCCGAGCGAGAAGGCCTCCGCGGTCGCGTAGGCGAAGAACGGCCGGCGGCCGACGACAACCTGGGTGGTCATGACCGACCACCACCGGAGAGCGTCCCCGGCCGGGGGAACCCGTGCAACTGGACGATGAACTGCTCGGCATCGGGCGCCGCCTGTGTCCGGTCAGCCGGCGCGCGCCCGGCGTACTCGCCCAACAGGACGTGCATCCGGGTGAGCAACTCCTCGGCCTGGTCGGGGGTCAGCCACATCCACCAGTCGCTGTGCGCCGAGACGTCCTGCCAGCGAAGGGGGAGCGCGGCACGCTCGCGGAACGCCGCGGCCAGATCTTCCAGCTGGGTGTAGCCGACTGCCTGCCAGTACGCGCCCATCGCCTCCCGTGCCGAGTCGTCGGAGAGGTCGGTGGGTCGGGTGGTGGTCGACTCGTGGACCGAACGCCACCAGCGGTCGCGTCGGTTGCCGCGTTCGTCGTCCTCCTCGACGAATCCGTGCTGGGCGAGTTGCCGGAGGTGGTAGCTGGTGGCACCGCTGTTGAGCCCGAGTCGTTCGGCGAGCCGCGTCGCGGTCGACGGTCCGTCCATGCGCAGAATGCCGAGCATCTTCACCCGCACCGGGTGCGCGAGTGCCTTGAGCTGGGTGACGTTCGGGGCGACGAAGCTGATGTCCCGCATTCGGCTGGGGTCGGTCGGCTGGCACATGTGATGAGAGTATATTGCAAAGAACCATTTGCAAAGATATGTTTGCGAACAGTCTGGCTAAGGTTGCGGCGTGATCAAGGTTGGCGTGTTCGGAGCACAGGGACGGATGGGCTCGGAGACGGTCCGCGCGGTCGAGGCGGCCGACGGACTGGAGTTGGTCGCGGCGATCGGCTCGGGCGACGACCGGGAGGTCGCCTCGGTGGCCGACGTCGTCGTGGACTTCACCCGACCCGACGTCGTGATGGACAACCTCGACTGGTGCATCGCGCACCGGATCCACGCCGTGGTCGGCACCACCGGCTTTACCGAGGACCGGCTCGGCGAGTTGCGCCGCCGGCTGGCGGGCACCGACCTCGGGATCGTGGTTGCCGCCAACTTCTCCATCGGTGCGGTGTTGACGATGCGGTTCGCCGAGCAGGCCGCGCGGTTCTACGAGAGCGTGGAGATTGTCGAACTGCATCACCCGAACAAGGCCGACGCACCCTCGGGCACGGCGACGGCGACCGCGGCCCGGGTCGCCGCGGCCCGCGCGGCCGCCGGATTGGGCGAGGTTCCGGACGCCACCAGCCAGCAGCTCGACGGGGCGCGCGGCGCGGTGGTCGACGGGGTCCACGTGCACGGCGTACGGCTCCGCGGCCTGGTCGCCCACCAGGAGGTACTGTTCGGCGCCGAGGGGGAGACCTTGACGATCCGCCACGACTCCCTGGACCGGGCGTCCTTCATGCCCGGTGTGCTAGCCGCGGCCCGTGCGGTCGCCGGGCGTCCGGGGCTGACGATCGGCATCGAAGACATCCTCGGCCTGGGATGAGCAGCCGATGACCGAGGCGTCGGGCATTCCGGACTTCGAGCCTCCTCCTGCTCCGGCCGCTGCGCCGGCGCCCTCTGCCGCGCCGGCGCCACCGGCTGCGCCCGGACCTGCACCGCGCGGCGGGCGGGTGGACCGGCGGCTGATCGCGGTCCTGGTCGGGTTGGCGCTGGTCGTCGGCCTGCTGGTCGCGGCCGACCGGGTGGCGCCGCGCCTGGTGGGCGATCGCATCGGCGGCACGCTGCAGACGGTGCTGGACACCCCCGAACGTCCGGCGGTACGGATCGCCGGCGTACCGTTCCTGACCCAGCTCGCCACCCGGCACTTCCAGCGGGTCACCATCACCGCCCGGGACGTCCCGGTCCCCGGCAACGGCGGCCGGTTGGCGATCACCGAACTGGACGCCTCGCTGTCCGACGTACGCGCCAGCGCCGGTTACCGCCGACTGACGGTCGGGCGGTTCAACGGCTCGGCCACGATCGGCTACGTCACGTTGTCGGCAGCGGCCGGCGCCCCGGTCTCCTACGGCACCGAGGGCGACGGGCAGCTCACGATGGATCTCGGCGGCGCGATCACCGTCACCGGGCGGCCGACGATCGACCGCGAGGCCGGGGCGATCTACCTGGCCAGTCCGCGGTTCCGGATCGGCGGGCGGCAGCTGCCCGGTGCCGTACCCCAGGGCGTGCTCACCCGGCTGCTCCGGATCCCGGTCCCGGAGCTGGTACCCGGCCTGGTGCTGGACGACGTACGAGCCGGTCCGACCGGACTCATCCTTGGCGCGTCCGGCACCGACGTCACGCTGGGTCGCTGACCCCGGCTGCGGGCGCCTCGCTGATGTCGGTGTGCAGTCGCACCTGCTTGATCCGGTAACTGCCGTCCTCGGTGCCGATCTCCCGGTGGGCGCCGTCCGGCTCCCATCCGGCCTCGACCAGGAACCGGCGAGTGATGTCGTCGGTGGTGTTCAGCCACCAACGGGCCCGGGTGAAACCGTCCGCCCGCAGCGTGTCGGCGGCGGCGTTCAGCAGTCGGGAACCGTGGCCCTGGCGCTGCGCCGGCCGGTCGACCACGAATTCCCCGATCGCCCCGTCGTCCTTGGGATGAGCGTCGCCGTCGTCGCTGGGCACCGTTGTCGCGAACCCGACGACCTGGCTCTGTCCGGCCTGGTCCGTGCCGAGGGCGACCAGTACTCGGAAGCGGGCCTGCGGCGGCCTGGAGATTGCCGCTGTCCAGACCGCCACCATCTCCTCCAGCGTGGCGTCGGCGAGCATCCGGTCGGCCAGTTCCGCCGGCAGCCGATCGGTCCAACTGCGGCGCTGGATGGCAGCGATCGCGGATGCCTCGGAGGGCAGGGCAAGACGTACGGAGTCAGCGATCGGATGCTCGGTCACGGCGTGATGGTACGCCGACCGAACGGCGGGCCCCGCCCGGCCCGGAGAGGTGGATCGACCCGGTGTCTGGACGGATCCGGGAATGAGAGAAGTCCGTGGTCGCCTGCTCGGGGGTTCAGGTAACCACGGACTTCGTATCTATCATCGCGGATTCGGCGGCGAATGTTACTCGTTACACGTGTGATGTGAATCACACGAGGAAGCCGTTCTGGGGCCGTTCTCCGGGCGGCCGGGACGGCTCCGGGTCGGGGTCGTCGGACGCGAACCGTTAATCTTCGGTCGTGGCCGCAACACAGCTCAAAACTCCACCGCGTCTGGGCCGGGGGACGCTCCGAATCATTCCGCTCGGCGGGTTGGGGGACATCGGCCGCAACATGGCGGCTTTGGAGATCGACGGCCAGTTGTTGCTGATCGATTGTGGTGTGCTCTTCCCCGAGGACGACCATCCCGGCGTCGACCTGATCCTGCCCGGTTTCGACGCCATCGCCGATCGGCTGTCGGATGTGGTCGGTTTGGTGCTGACCCACGGTCACGAGGACCACATCGGCGCCGTGCCGTACCTGCTCCGGCAGCGGCCCGACATCCCGGTGATCGGCTCCCGGCTGACCCTGGCGCTGGTTGCGGAGAAGATCAAGGAACATCGGCTGTCCGGGGTGCAGCCGCGACCGGTCGCCGAGGGGGACCGGATCCGGTTGGGCGCCTTCGACCTCGAGTTCGTCGCGGTCAACCACTCGATCCCCGACGGCCTGGCGGTGTTCGTCCGGACGTCGGCGGGGACCGTGCTGCACACCGGCGACTTCAAGATGGACCAGTTGCCGCTGGACGGCCGGTTGACCGACCTGCGGGCCCTGGCCCGGCTCGGTGAGGAGGGGGTCGATCTGCTGATGATCGACTCCACCAATGCCGAGGTGCCCGGCTTCACCACGCCGGAGAAGGACATCCTCCCGGCCCTGCAGCGGACGTTCGCGACCAGCAAGCAGCGGTTGATCGTCACCAGCTTCGCCTCACACGTGCACCGGATCCAGCAGGTGCTGGACACCGCGGTGGCGTACGGCCGCAAGGTCGCCTACGTCGGCCGGTCGATGGTTCGCAACATGTCTGTGGCGCGGGATCTGGGTTACCTGACCATCCCGGAGAACACCCTGATCGATCTGCGGGAGATCGACAATTACCGGCCGGACCAGGTGGTGTTGATCTCCACCGGGTCGCAGGGTGAGCCGCTGTCCGCGTTGGCCCGGATCGCCAACCGGGAACATCCGGCGATCAAGTTGGAGCCGGGTGACACCGTACTGCTGGCCAGTTCGCTGGTACCCGGCAACGAGGCCGCGGTCTATCGGGTGATCAACGGCCTGACCAAACTCGGCGCCCGGGTGGTGCACCGCGGCAACGCTCTGGTGCACGTCTCGGGCCATGCCAGTGCCGGTGAACTGCTGTACGTCTACAACCTGCTCCGGCCGCGGAACGTGATGCCGGTGCACGGTGAGGCCCGGCACCTGATCGCCAATGCCGATCTCGCGGTGTCCACCGGCGTACCGCGGGAGCGGACGATCATCGCCGAGGACGGCACCGTGGTCGACCTGCGGGACCACCGGGCCCGGGTGGTCGGCCAGATCGAGTGCGACTACATCTTCGTCGACGGGTCGACGGTGGGGGACATCTCCGAGTCCGCGCTGACCGATCGCCGGATCCTGGGCGAGGAGGGTTTCATCTCGGTCGTCGTAGTGGTCAACCTGCGGACCAAGCGGGTGCTCAGCGGCCCGGACATCCACGACCGCGGCTTCCTGGAGGATCCGACGGTCTATCAGGCGGTCCGCGGCCGGATCACCCAGGCGCTGAACGATGCCCTCGAGGACGGCGTGGACGACACCCACCGGCTGCAGCAGGTGATCCGCCGCCAGGTCGGCAGGTGGGTCAGCGACACCTACCGCCGGCGCCCGATGATCATCCCCGTCGTCGTCGCGGTCTAGCCCATTCCCGCGAGGGGTCAGATAATCCCTCATTCGTGCGGCGTGTCGGCCCGGCCGGGATCACCCGGCCGGCGACACGCCGCCGAAATGAGGGATTATCTGACCCCTCGCCTGGAGGGGGAGCGGGCATGACAAAGGGCCCACCCGTACGGATGGGCCCCGGGCCCGCGTCAGGCGGCGAGGGTCAGCGCGAGACCTTGCCCGCCTTGAGGCAGGAGGTGCAGACGTTGAGGCGCTTCGGGGTGCCGTTGACGACCGCACGGACCCGCTGGATGTTCGGGTTCCAACGCCGGATGGTCTTCTTCTTCGACCAGGGCACGTTGTGGCCGAAGCTCGGGCCCTTGGCGCAGATATCACACACGGCAGCCACTGGAGTTACTCCTGATTGAGGTTCAACGAACGAGAATCGCCCAGGACCGATCCCGAGCAACCGCACAAGAATATCCGAAACCGGTCGCCGAGCGCGAATCGACCGCCGGAACCTGATCGGCGGGCGGATCAGCCGACGATGGGCCAGGACTCACCGCGCCAGGCGGCGTCCCAAAACATCCACTCCCAGCGCGTCGATCGGAGGTAGGCAACCAGCATCGCCTCCCGCTCGGCGTCAGCGGCCGCCTCGGCCAGCCGGTCCGCGTACGCCTCCGCGGCCAGCACCGACGCGGCGAAGGCGGGGTCGGCGTACGTCGTGATCCAGCCGGCATACGGGTGGGCGTCGCTCGGCGTGACCTGCCCGACGATCCAGGCTCCGACCTCGGCGTACACCCGGAAACAGGGCAGCACTGCGGCCATCGCGACGCCCATCGGGGCTGCGAGTGCAGCGGCCCGGAGACCCTCGACGTACGCCACGCAGGTCGGGGTGGCCTCGATGGCGCCCGGTGCATCGGGGTCCACGCCCCGCGGCAGCAGATAACCGCGGTGCAACTGCCGCTCCGCCTCCACGGTGCCTGCCGCCGAACGGGCCAGCATCACCCGGGCGTCGGGGTCCTCGGCACGCGCCGACAGTGCGGCCAGCGCGGCGGAGTAGCCGGTCAGATAGTGCGCGTCGTCCAGGAGGTAGCGGACGAACACCGGCTCGGGCAACGTCCCGTCGGCCAACTGCCGCAGGAACGGGTGGGCGGTGATGGCGGCGAACCAGTCGCCTGCGGCCTGCCAGGCGCGCTGCGAGAACGTGGTCACCGGCGCCGCCAGAGGTGGTCGACCGGGCCCGAGCCGCCGCCGATCCGGAGGTCGGCGCCGGCCCGGAGTGCCCCGCTCAGATACTCCTTGGCGACCGTGACCGCGGATCGCAACGGATCACCGAGTGCCATGCGGGAGGCGATCGCCGACGACAGGGTGCAGCCCGTGCCGTGGGTGTTGCGGGTCGGGACCCATGGCCCGGTGAAGCGGGTGGCGCCGTCGGCGTCGGTGAGCACGTCGACACTCTGCTGCGACCCCGCCGGGCTCCGGGACGGCTCGCCGGAGGATTCCGAACCTGCCGATGAACCGGTCAGGTGCCCGCCCTTGACCAACGCCGCGGCGGCGCCGAGCGTGCGCAACTGTTCGGCTGCGGTGATCATCTCCTCGACCGACTGCGGCGCGGCGCCGCCCAGCAGCGCACCGGCCTCGGGCAGGTTCGGCGTGACCAGCCGGGCCCGTGGAAGCAGGTCGTCGATGATCACTGTTGTGGTCTCCTCGCTGACCAGGCGATCACCGGAGGTCGCCACCATCACCGGATCGAGCACCACCGGCACCTCCGGGTATTCGGCAAGCACACCGGCCACGGCCGAGGCCACCTCCGGCCCGGCCAGCATGCCGATCTTGATCGCGTCGACCCGGAGATCATCGAGTACGGCCCGGGCCTGATCGGCGACGAAGCCGGCGGGCACCTGCAGGATGCCGCTGACCCCGCGGGTGTTCTGCACCGTCAGCGAGGTGATCACCGCGGCGCCGTAGACGCCCAGCGCGGTCGCGGTCTTCAGGTCGGCCTGGATGCCCGCCCCACCGGACGGATCGGATCCGGCGATGCTCAGCATGATCGCGGTCGCGCCGTCGCTGATCATGACCGACTCCTGACCTGCCGGACCACCGACACCAGCCGGGCGGCGGCGGACCGCGGATCCGCCGCGGCACCGATCGCCGACACGACGGCGACTCCGTCGGCGCCGGCTTCGATCACCCGGCCGGCGTTGTCGGCGCTGATCCCGCCGATCCCGACCAGCGGCAGTTCCGGCGGAAGTCCGGCGCGCAGCTCTGTCACACCGTCGAGCCCCCATGGCACACCCGTGTCGATCTTGGTCGGGGTCGGCCATACCGGGCTCGCGGCAACGTAGTCGGCGGCCTGGAGGGCTTCGCGGTCCTCGAGTTGATCACGATCGTGGATTGACCATCCGACCACGACATCCGGGCCGACCAGGCCACGGACCCTGGACGGATGATGATCATCCGGGCCGACGTGCACACCGACCCCCGGCACGGCGGCCGCAGCCGCCGCATCGTCGTTGACGATCAGGATCGCCTCCGGTACGGCGTCCCGCAGCCGATGCAGGACGGTGATCCGTTCCCGAGTGGTCATCGTCTTGTCCCTCAACTGGACGACCCGAACCCCTCCGGCAACCGCCTCCGCGACCAGCCGGACGGTGGACTCGCCGGCCGGCTGGGAGGTCACCAGATAGACAGCAAGATCATCGGCGATCATGATCGTACGGGAACGGCAGCCAGGGCGTCGTCTTCGAGCTGGGACAACTCGTCGAGAAGCCGCCAACGCAACGATCCCGGCCCGCCGGCATCGCCGGACCGTTCGACCGCCGCAGTGATCATGATCATCGCCTGCGCCGCACCGAGCAGCGGGTCGGCCCGGCTGGCACAACAGGCCGCTGTCAGTGCCGACAGCGAACAACCCAGCGCGGTGATCATCGGTGCCCGCGGATCACCACCCTCGATGATCAACTGGCGGCTGCCGTCGCAGACCAGGTCGGCGGCGCCGGAGACCGCGACCACGCAACCGAGCTGCTCGGCCAGCTTCGCCGCCCGGTCGCCCACCTCCTCGGTGCCGGCCGCGCTGTCCACACCGCGGCTGGCGCCCGCGACACCGGCCAGCGCCAGGATCTCCCCGGCGTTGCCGCGGATCACCGTCGGCCGGTTCTGCAGCAGTCGGGCGGCAAGATCACGCCGGTAGCCGGTGGCGCCGACGGCCACCGGGTCGAGCACCCACGGGATGCCTCGCCGGTCGGCGACCGCGGTCGCAGCGACCATACCTTCGGCCCAGGCCGCCGACGGCGTACCGATGTTGGCGACCACAGCATCGGCCAGGCCGGCGAACTCGGCGGCCTCGTGCGGGTCGTGCACCATGGCCGGTGAGGCACCGGCGGCGTTCAACAGGTTGGCGGCCAGATCCATCGACACGTAGTTGGTGATGCACTGGACCAGCGGGTTGTGTGCCCGCAGTGTTGTGACGGAGAAGTCGTACGGCATGTCGGCTCCCTTTCGCCGGAATGACCCGGATCAGGTTCGGCGGGTGTGATCTCAGCCCGACCCGCTGTCCGCGTCGGGCACCCCGGCCACATCAGCGCCGAGCCTACAACCCGGTCGCCGGACACCGCGGTGCTGTGCGCCCGATCCGGGTGTCCGGATCCGTCGTTAGGCTTGCCGCCGTGAGTACGACAGTCAGCCGGTGGCGGACCGAGGCGTACGCACGTCTTGCCGCGAAGCTGGGCACCGTCGTCGGCGACAAGACCGCCAAGCAGTTCGAGAAGCTGCGCATTGCCACGGTCGGTGACCTGCTGCAGCACGTGCCCCGTCGCTACATCTCCGGCACCGAGCTGAGCGATCTGCGGAGGCTGACGGAGGGCGAGGAAGTCGCCGTACTGGCCGAGGTGGCCCGCACCCAACAACACCTCAACGGCAACCGCAGCCGGCTCGAAGCGGTGATCACCGACGGCAGCGGCACCCTGACCCTGGCCTTCTTCGGGAAACCGCACCTGATCAGCTACTGGCAGAACCAGCTGTCCATGGGCGCCCGGGGGATCTTCGCCGGCAAGGTCGGCCGCTTCCGGGACACCCTGCAACTGGCCCATCCCGAGTTCGTCATGCTGGACGAGTACGGCCGCTACGCCGGCGGGCGGAAGGACAACGCCGTCCTCGCCGATGTCACCCGGACGGAGTTGATCGGCCTCTATCCGGCGACCGAGCGGTTGCGCACCTGGACCATCGCCGAGTCCGCCAATCTCGCACTCGACTACCTGGAGGGGGTCGACGACCCGCTGCCGGAACGGGTCCGGAAACACGCCGGCGTGATCGACCTGTTGGCGGCCTACCAGGCGGTACACCGGCCGCAGACCCGCACCGAGGTCGCCAGGGGGCTTGACCGGCTGAAGTTCGACGAGGCGTTCGCGATCGGGCTGACCATGGCCCACCGCAAGGCGCTGGCCCGGCAGCATCCCTCGGTGCCGCGGCAGCGTCGGCCGGGCGGAATCCTGGACGCCTTCGATGCAGCCTTGCCCTACACGCTGACCGACGGCCAGCAGCAGGTGTCGGAGCAGATCTTCGCCGACCTCGCCGGTGATCATCCGATGCAGCGTCTGCTGCAGGGCGAGGTCGGTTCGGGCAAGACGGTGGTGTCGATCCGCGCCATGCTGGCGGTCGTCGATGCCGGCGGCCAGGCGGCCTTCCTTGCTCCGACCGAGGTGTTGGCCACCCAGCACTACCAGACGATCACCCGGATGCTCGGCGACCTCGCGGCCGGCGGCACGCTGGACGCCGCCGAACACGCCACCCAGGTCGTCCTGCTCACCGGGTCGATGCCGGCGGCCCGCAGACGGGAGGCGTTGCTGGCGGCCGCCAGTGGCGAGGCCGGCATCGTCATCGGCACCCATGCCCTGCTGTCCGACCAGGTCCAGTTCGCCGATCTCGGTCTGGTGGTCGTCGACGAGCAGCACCGCTTCGGCGTCGAGCAGCGCGCCGTGTTGAGCAGCAAGGCCAGGACCCAACCCCACGTCCTGGTGATGACCGCAACGCCGATTCCGCGCACAGTGGCGATGACCAGTTTCGGCGACCTGGAGACCTCGGTGCTGCGGGAGGTGCCGGCCGGCCGGGCCGCGGTGCAGTCCGTGGTCGTCGACACTGTCACCAACCCGTCCTGGGTGGACCGCGCCTGGCAGCGCATCGTCGAGGAGGTCGCCGACGGCCGCCAGGCCTACGTGGTCTGCTCCCGGATCTCCGCCGGCGACAAGGACGAACCGTGGGAGGACGGCAGGATCCTCGAGGAGGAGGACGTCGAGGAGGACCAACAGCCGCAGCGCCCGGCGATCGCCGTCGAGGACCTGTACGCAGAACTCAGCACCGGGCCGCTGGCGAGCCTGCGCGTAGCCACCCTGCACGGCCGGATGAGCGGCGAGGACAAGGAGGACACGATGCGTCGGTTCGCCGCCGGCGAGATCGACGTCCTGGTCGCCACCACCGTCATCGAGGTCGGTGTCGACGTGCCGAACGCCTCGATGATGGTGATCTGCGACGCCGACCGGTTCGGCATCTCCCAGTTGCATCAGTTGCGGGGCCGGATCGGCCGCGGGCAGCACCCGGGGGTCTGCCTGCTGATGAGCTCCAGCCCGGCCGACAGTCTGGCCGCCCAGCGGTTGCAGGCGGTGGCCGCGACCCGGGACGGTTTCGAACTTGCCGAAGAGGACCTTCGGTTGCGCCACGAGGGCGACGTGCTCGGCTCGGCACAGGCCGGTCGGCGGTCCAGCCTGCGGCTGCTCAACGTGTTCGGTGACCGCGACCTGATCGCCCGGGCCCGGGAGATCGCGGACGACTGCATCGCCACCGATCCCGAACTCACCGATCCGGGACTCGCCGATACGGTTGACCGGGTCGAGTCGCTGTCCGGAGAGTGGTTGGAAAGAGCGTGAGGCGCCTGTGAGTCGGATCATTGCCGGGACCCGCAAGGGTCGCCGGTTGCAGACCCCTCCCGGTGACCGGACGCGTCCGACGACCGACCGGGTGCGTGAGGCGCTGTTCTCGGTGATCGCGTCCTGGGCCGGTACGGCCGGGAGCGGCGGCGAGGAATCACTGGCCGGGCTGGCCTTCCTCGATCTGTACGCCGGATCCGGCGCGGTCGGGCTGGAGGCGGCCAGCAGGGGAGCCGCCCCGGTGTTGCTGGTCGAATCCGACCGCCGGACGGCGCGGATCATCGGCGACAATGCCCGCGACCTCGACCTGTCCGTGCAGGTCCGTACCGGCCGGGTGCAGGACGTCATCGCCGTCCCACCGGCCGGGCCGTACGACGTGATCTTCGCCGATCCGCCGTACGAGGTGGGATCGCCGGACCTTGCCAAGGTGCTCCAGACGCTGCTGGAGCAGGGCTGGATCAACGACGATGCGCTGGTGATCGTCGAACGCTCGTCCCGCACCGAGGACCTGACCTGGCCGGAGGACCCGGCCGACGTCTGGACCCGGGGCTACGGCGAGACGACGCTGCACTTCTGGCAGCGGTAGACAGACCGACGAGGAGATGGGAAGCCAGCGGATGCGACGAGCAGCCTGCCCCGGATCGTACGATCCGCCGACCCGGGGACACCTGGACGTGATCACCCGTACCGCCGCGCTGTTCGACGAGGTCCACGTGCTGGTCGGCACCAACACGGCCAAGACCGGGCTGTTCCCGCCCGACGAGCGGGTCGGACTGCTGGCCGACGCGCTGGCCGACCTGCCGGGAGTCGAGGTACACATCTTCGGCGGGCTGGTGGTCGACTACTGCCGCAGCCACGGCATCAGCGCAGTGGTCAAGGGCATCCGCGGATCGGTCGACCTGGAGTACGAATCGCAGATGGCCCGGATGAACCGGGCGATGACCGGCCTGGAGACGCTGCTGCTCCCGGCGGCGCCCGAGTGGGCATCGGTGTCCTCCAGTCTGGTCCGCGACATTGCCAGGATGGGCGGCGACTTCGACCAGTTCGTCACGCCCGCGATCGCCGCCCGGACCCGGGAGAAACTCGGTACCGGTTCGTGAACCGGCCACGACGGCGGGACACTGGTAGCGACACACCGATCAGGGGGAGGGGTTCGTTCACATGCCGGAGGAGCTGACCACACAGGCTCGACTGGAGCAGTTGCGGGAGATGATCGCGTCGGCCCGCTCGATGCCGATGTCGGCCTCGTGCGTGGTCAACAGGGCCGAGGTGCTGCGCGCGATCGACGACATCGTCAGCAGTCTGCCCGCCGAACTGGACGAGGCCCGCGATGTGATCTCCGAACAGCGGTCCCGGATCGAGGTCGGCCGCGCCGAAGCCGACCGGATCATCGCCGAGGCCCACCAGCACGCCCTCCAGCAGGCCGGGCACAGCGCCCAGGTCCGGGTCGCCGAGGAACAGGCGGCCAGGATCGTCGCCGACGCCAAGGCCGAGGCGGAAGCGCTCAAGCGCGAGGTCGACCTCTTCATCGACTCCAGGATGGCCGGGTTCGAATCGGTGCTGGCCAAAACCAGTTCCCAGGTCCGGACGGCCCGCAAGCGGCTGGCCGAACGCAACGGCGACGAGCCCGAGGAGGACCGCCGCCCGCGGGCCACCGAACTGCCGCAGCTGGACTGAATCCCGACCGGCCCGCCGACCGCAGCGCCACGCGAACCCGTCGCCCGGTGCGCTGGTTTGGCCGACGATCCTTCGACCGGTAAAGTTTGACGTCGGTCATGACGATGTCTGACCGCTTGTGCTGAAGGGATCTGCTTGTGGATGCGGCAGCTCGCCCGCTCGACGCCCGTTCGGATCTGGTGATCGACACCTGCGAACTGGGCCGAGGAGCCGGTCGGTCGATGCTCGTACGGCGGACCGCGGAGGCACCGGCGGAGCTGGGGATCGAAGTGATCGGGGTACCCCAAGGCTCACCGGTGGAGTTCGATCTGCGGCTCGAATCGGTGGTCGAGGGCGTGCTGGTCACCGGTACGGCCGAAGTCCGGCTGGCGGGGCAGTGCGTTCGGTGCCTGGTGGATCTGACCGACACGTCGGTCGTCGATTTCCAGGAGCTGTACGTCTATCCCGGCAACGAAACGGGCGACGCCGACACCGAGGACGAGATCAGGCACCTGGAGGGTGACCTGCTCGACCTCGAGCCGGTGCTGCGCGATTCGGTCGTGCTGGATCTGCCGTTCCAGCCGCTGTGTCGCCCGGACTGTCTGGGTCTGTGTCCCGAATGCGGGGCCGACCTGAACGAGGATCCGGAGCACAGCCACGACGCCCCGATCGATCCGCGGTGGGCAGGACTTGAGTCGTGGCCGCACGACGAGGCGTGACCTCATCAGTAAGTGCACGAGTACGAGGAGATTGATCGTGGCTGTTCCGAAGCGTCGGATGTCCCGCAGCAACACCCGGCACCGCCGGTCCCAGTGGAAGACGTCCGCTCCGACGCTGGTGACCTGCGCCAATCCCGCCTGCCGCCAGAAGCACCTTCCGCACACCGCCTGCCCGTCCTGCGGCCAGTACGGTCCGCGCGGCGAGCGTCGTCAGGTCATCGAGTCCTGACAGCCGGCCGTGGCAGAGCCTGGGCGCGCCGGCGTGCTCGAGGTGCTTGCCGAGCTCGGGATCACCATCCGACCCGAGCTGATGGACCGTGCACTGACCCACCGTTCGTACGCCTATGAGCAGGGCGGCCTGCCAACCAACGAACGGATGGAATTCCTCGGTGACGCCGTGCTGCAACTCGTCGTCACCGAGCATCTCTTCCTGACCCACCCGGACATGTCCGAGGGCCAACTGGCCAAGCTGCGCGCCGCGGTTGTCAATTCGCGTGCGCTCGCCGACGTCGCCCGCGGCCTCGACCTCGGTTCGGTGATCAAACTCGGTCGCGGCGAGGAGACCACCGGCGGTCGGGACAAGTCGTCGATCCTGGCCGACACCACCGAGGCGGTGATCGGCGCGGTGTTCGTCGAACACGGCATCGACCGGGCACGACTCTTCGTGCATCATCTGTTCGACGCGGTGATGGACCGGGTCGCCACCCTCGGCGCCGGCCTGGACTGGAAGACCAGCCTGCAGGAGCTGTGCTCGCTGAACGGTCTGGACGCGCCGCAGTACCTGGTGACCGAGGCCGGTCCGGACCACGCCAAGACCTTCACCGCAAGCGTCCTGCTCGACGGGCAGACCTACGGGCCTGGTGAGGGACGCAACAAGAAGGAAGCCGAGCAGAAGGCAGCCGCGATCGCCTTCGACGCGGTGCGCCAGGCATCCGGTGTCGTCGGGTCCACCGGGACCGCCCCCACCAGCAGCAGCACCGCCCCCACCAGCAGCAGCACCGCCGCCGGCTCGGCAGCCGATTCCGCAACCGACAACGGTGCCGGAACTTCCCGAGGTTGAGGTCGTCCGGCGCGGCCTCGAGGCCGCGATCACCGGCCGGACCATCAGCGCCGTCGCGGTACTGCATCCCCGTCCGGTACGCCGCCATCCCGCCGGCCCCGAGAACTTCGCCGCCACACTGGTCGGCCGCACCTTCACCACACCACGCCGCCGCGGCAAGTACTTGTGGCTGCCCTTCACCGACGGCGATGCGATCCTGGCCCATCTCGGCATGAGTGGCCAGTTCCTGGTCGCCGATCATGATCATCCCGACGTGCGCAACACCCGGATCCGGTTCTGTTTCACCGACGGCGGGCAGCAGCTGCGTTTCGTCGACCAGCGGATGTTCGGCGGTTTGTCGCTGTCGCCGGGCGGTGCGGAACTGCCCGCCGAGGTCAGCCACATCGCACTCGACCCCTTCGACCCGGCCTTCGACGCGCTGGCCGTTGCCGACCGGATCCGCGGCAAGCACACCATGATCAAACGCGCCCTGCTGGACCAGACCGTGGTCTCCGGGATCGGCAACATCTACGCCGACGAGGCACTCTGGCTGGCCCGGCTGCACTACGCCCGCTCCACCAACATGATGACCCGCAAACAGGTGATCACCGTCCTCGACGCGGCACGGGAGGTGATGGCCGGGGCACTGGGCCAGGGCGGCACCAGCTTCGATGCGCTCTACGTCAACGTCAACGGCGACAGCGGCTACTTCGACCGTTCGCTGGCCGTTTACGGCCGCGAGGGCCTGCCGTGCCGCCGGTGCGGCCACCTGATCCGCCGCGAGCCGTTCATGAACCGGTCGTCGTTCCGGTGCCCGCACTGCCAGCGGGCGCCACGCCGCTGAGCCGGTCGATCGACCTCCGACCCAGGCCGTACGGTTGCCTCGTGAACGCCTTCTGGGATCGCTGGCGCAAGCAACTCGCCGAGCCGTCCAGGCCGTCGAGAGCAGCCACCGGCGCGCTGGCCCCGCACCTGATCGATCACGTCCGCGATGTGCTGGCAGCGACAGCGACACCGTGCGCGATCATCGGCATCGCCGGCGCGGCGACCGATCCGACGCAAAGCTTTCTGACCGGACATCCCTATCTGCCCGCGGGATCGACCTGGCCGGAGGGCCGTCACGGGCCACAGGTGTTCGTCGCCCAGATCAACTTCTCCGAGGTCGGACCGCTGCCCGGGTTCCCGACGAGCGGCCTGCTGCAGTGGTTCGTCGATCCCGACCGCACCTACGGGCTGACCTTCGACGAGACGGCCGGCGTCGCGGGATTCTCGGTGCGCTGGTATCCGGACCCGTCCGCGCCGAGCATTGCGGGGCCCGATGCCCCGACACCGGTCGACCATGCCGAAGAAGTGCCCATGGAGTTCGTCGGCCCGACGGCGGTGACCTTCCGCCCCGGCGCCAGCATCCCGTCCTGGGACGAACTGCCCGCTGCGATCCGTCAGGAGACGGTCTGGGAGCGGGTGGCGATAGCGTTCGGGGAGAACCGGTCGGAGCCGGCCTTCGTCTACGACGAGTACATCCGTGGCGGCACCGCGGTGCTCCCCGACAACGGCATCGGCAGCAAGATCGGCGGCTATCCCACCTTCACCCAGCAGGACCCGCGGGGCAGTGGTGACTATCCCGCGCCGGGAACGCCTGCCGCCGGATTGTTGATCGAACTCGACTCCATGGACGTCGGCGGCTGGGGCGATTCCGGGGTCGCCCACCTGTTCGGCGATCCGGCGGACCTGACCCGCGGCGACCTCAGCGGTGTTCGCTATCACTGGGACTGCATGTGACCCGGCTGAATGGGACCCTTCGGTGCGAAGGATTACCGGGTGCGGCGGCCGCCGGTCGCGCCGTACCCTCGGGCCGTGCCCGATCTGCTGAAACCCGATCTGCGGGTGCACGCCTCCTACCTTGCGGCGATGCGCGAGGAACCGGAGACCAACAGCTACCTGTACGACGGTGACGAGGCGACACTGGCCGACCCGCAGGCCTTCGCCGACTACCTGCAATACCTGACCGCCTTCGAGCGGGAGGAGACACCGCGACCGGACGGATTCGTACCGACAACGACGCTGTGGTGGGTCGACGGCGAGGAATTCCTCGGACGGGTGGGCATCCGGCACCGCCTCACCGATCACCTGCTGGCCGTCGGCGGACACATCGGCTACTGGATCCGCCCGTCCGCCCGCCGTCAGGGGCACGCCACGGCCGCCTTCAGCGCTGCCCTGCGGGTGGCGTACGGACTGGGTATCGACCCGGCACTGCTCACCTGCGACGAGGACAACATCGGCTCCCGACGGGTCATCGAGGGCGCCGGCGGCCGGTTCGAATCCCGGATCGGGCTGAAACGCCGCTACTGGGTGCCGACGCGGCGTCCCGACGCTGCGCATTCCGGCCGCGGCGCAGGAGCCGGGTAGGCTCGACCGATCGTGAGACGTCTCGGGCATTACCTCTTCGTGCGCCACCGCCACAACTGGCTGCAGCTGCTCCGCTTCGGTCTGGTCGGCGGTTCCGGTGCGCTGGTCAACATGCTCGTGGTGATCGTGTTGAAGCGGGTCGGCCCCAACTACCGCGACGTCTTCATCGACCTGCCGCTGACCGAATTCAACGTCCGCTGGTACCACGTCTTCGTGACCGTGGCGTTCCTGGTCGCGAACTTCTGGAATTTCGTGATCAACCGGCGCTGGACCTTCCGGTCCACCAGACACGCGGCCTGGTTCGCCGAGTATCCGCCGTTCCTGGCGGTGGGCGCTATCGGGCAGCTGATCGGGTTGGGCCTGGTCACCGCGTTGATCCACTCCGGCTCGCCGATCTCGCTGCCGGATCGCGTCTTCGACGACTCGACCGGTTTCCGGACCAAGCTCTACTGGGCGCAGTTGATCTCGATCGTCGTCGTCACCCCGGTCACCTTCGTGGTGAACAAGCTTTGGACGTTCTCCGCGGTCCGTACCGGACGGCCCACCCATCTGGTGCCGATCGACGGGGATTCGCCGATGTCGGAGGAGTCGGTCGCAGAGCACGGCCCGCAGCCGTCGGCGCAGCACCCGGAGGAGCGGGAACCCGCGGCAGCCGCGCCGCCGGAGGGCCGCGCGGCGAGTTGACCGGGTAAAGTCGGCGGGCCCGACTAGAGTGAAACGGCCTTCCCAACCGGCCGGATCCGCCGCGGTGGACACCTGGTCGGATCCACCAGCCGAGCACGACCCGAGCCAGCACACGAAGGGGAGCGCGTGTACCTGAAGAGCCTGACCCTGAAGGGCTTCAAGTCCTTCGCCTCGGCCACCACGCTGAACTTCGAACCCGGAATCACCTGTGTCGTCGGGCCGAACGGCTCCGGCAAATCCAATGTCGTCGATGCGCTCAGCTGGGTGATGGGTGAACAGGGAGCCAAGTCCCTGCGCGGCGGCAAGATGGAGGACGTCATCTTCGCCGGCACCTCCGGCCGGGCACCGCTGGGTCGCGCCGAAGTCGTGCTGACCATCGACAACACCGACGGCGCATTGCCGATCGACTACTCCGAGGTCACCATCAGCCGGACCATGTTCCGCAACGGCGGCTCGGACTACGAGATCAACGGCCAACGGGCCAGGTTGCTCGACGTCCAGGAGTTGCTGTCCGACTCCGGGATCGGCCGGGAGATGCACGTCATCGTCGGCCAGGGGCAGCTGGACACCATCCTGCAGGCAACGCCGGAGATGCGCCGGGGCTTCATCGAGGAGGCCGCCGGCGTGCTCAAACACCGCAAGCGCAAGGAGAAGGCGCTCCGCAAACTTGAGGCGACCGAGACCAATGTCAACCGGCTCAACGATCTGGTCGCCGAGGTGCGTCGACAGCTCAAGCCGTTGGGCCGGCAGGCCGAGGTGGCCCGCAAGGCTGCCGTCATCCAGGCCGAGGCACGGGACGCCAGGTCCCGGCTGCTGGCCGACGACCTGGTCCAGGCGACGCTGTCGCTGGAGAGTGATCTGGCCGACGAGGCGCAGCTCAAGGAGCGCCGGCAGGCCTTGGAGAAGCGGCTGGAAGCCGCGCGTGCCGCCGAAGTCGAGGCCGAGGAGACGGTACGAGCCCAGGTGCCGCGGCTGAACCGGGCGCAGGACGTCTGGTACTCGCTGGCCGCGTTGCGCGAGCGGGTCGCCTCGACGATCTCGATCGCCGGCGAGCGGGTGCGGAACGCCCAACGCGATCCCGGTGAGGAGCGTCGGGGTCGCGATCCCGAGGAGCTCGAGGCCGAGGCCGACGAGGTCGCCGCCCAGGAGGAGGCACTGGCCACCGAGGTGGGGCAGAAGTCCGAGGCACTCGCCGAGGCGACCAGTAGGCGTACGGCTGCCGAGGACGCCCACGCTGCGGAGGAGAAGCGATTGGCCGCATTGGTCCGGGCCGCCGCCGACCGGCGCGAGGGCCTGGCCCGGCTGCACGGCCAGGTGAACTCGATGCGCAGCCGCGCCGAGGCCGCCGACGAGGAGATCGGCCGGCTGTCGGCCGCCCTGCAGCACGCGGAGGAGCGTGCCGAGGCCGCGGCCCGGGAGTTCACCGCGTTGGAGACCAAGGTCGCCTCCCTCGACGACGGTGAATCCGACCTCGACTCCGAACACGAGACCGCCACCGAGCGCCTGGAACAACTCGAGGCCGAACTGGAGCGGCTGCGTACCGACGAGGCCGCTGCCACCACCGAACGTGGCGCGGTCGCCGCCCGGCTGGAGGCCCTGCAGCTGGGGCTGAGCCGCAAGGACGGATCCGCGGCGCTGCTGGCCGCCGAGGACCGGGTGAACGACCTGCTCGGATCGGTCGCAGCGCTGGTCAGCGTCGAGTCCGGCTACGAGGCCGCGGTGTCGGCCGCGTTCGGGGCCGCGGCCGATGCGGTCGCGGTGACCGGCGTCGATGCCGCCGTGTCGGCCTTCGACCACCTGCGCGCGGAGGATCTCGGCCGGGCCGGCCTGCTGTTGGCCGGGGCACCCGGAACCGATTCCCCGGCGGATTGGCCGGAACTCCCGGACGGCGTCCGGTACGCCGCCGATGTGGTCGACTGCCCGGACGAGCTGCGCCCGGCGGTCAACCGGGTGCTGCGCAAGGTCGCCGTAACGGCCGATCTGTCATCGGCCCGCGAGCTGGTGACGGCGCTGCCCGACCTCACCGCGGTCACCCGGGACGCCGACCTGTTGTCGGCCCACTTCGCGGCCGGCGGTTCCAGCGCCCAGCCGAGCCTGATCGAGGTGCAGGCCGCCGTCGACGAGGCCGAACAGAAGCTTGCCGAGGTCACCCACACCTGCGAACGGCTGCGCTTCGCCCAGGCCGAACTGGCCGAACAGCATGCCGCCGCCAAACAGGAGGTCGAGTACGCCCTCGCCCGGCTGCACGAGTCGGATGCCCAGATGGCTGCATTGGCGGAGGAGCTCGGTCAGCTCAACTCGGCGGCCCGGTCCTCCCGCGACGAGGCGACCCGGCTGAAGCGGGCGATCACCGAGGCCGAGGAGGCCAGGGAGCAGACCGTCGCCCGGCTCGCGGAGCTGGAGGAGCGGCTGGCGGCCGCCGGCGCCGAGGATTCCGACGAAGAACCCGACCCGGCCGAACGGGATCGGCTCGCCGAGCAGGCCCGGCTCGCCCGGGCCGCCGAGATGGACGCCCGGCTCGCCCTGCGCACCGTGGAGGAACGGGTGCGGGCGCTGTCCGGCCGCGCCGACGCGCTGCGTCGGGCCGCCGAGAACGAACGCGCCGCCCGGGCCCGGGCCCAGGCACGCCGGGAACGGATGCTGCGCGAGGCCAGGACGGCCGCCGCCGTGCACACCGCGGCCACCCATCTGGCCGCCCGGATCGAGCAGTCGATCATGCTCGCCGACGCCGAGCGCAAACAGGCCGAGGCCGGTCGTGCCGAGGCCGAGGAATCACTGACTGCGGCCCGCAAGGGTGTCCGTGAGTTGTCGGCAGAACTCGAGTCGCTGGTCGACACCGTGCATCGCGACGAGATGGCGCGGGCAGAGCGGCGGATGCGGATCGAAGCCCTGGCCGAGAAGGCGATGAGCGAACTCGGCGTCGACGCCGACACGTTAATGAAGGACTTCGGCCCGGAGGTACCGGTACCGGTGCTGACCGACGAGAACGGCGACGCCCTCGACCTGGAGAACCTGCCCGAGGATCAGAGGCCCGAACCCGTTCCGTACGTCCGCGAAGAACAGCAGAAGCGGCTGCGGAAGGCCGACCGGGCGCTCAACCAGCTCGGCAAGATCAATCCGCTGGCGCTGGAGGAATACGCGGCGATGGAGGAGCGGCACGCGTTCCTCGCCGAACAGGCTGAGGACCTGCGCAAGACACGGCAGGACCTGCTGTCGATCATCGCCGACGTCGACGCCCGCGTCGAGCAGGTCTTCGCCGAGGCGTACGCCGACGTCGAGAAGGCCTTCACCCGGGTCTTCGAACGACTCTTCCCCGGCGGCGAGGGGCGACTGGTGCTGACCGAGCCGGGGGACTGGCTGAACACCGGTGTCGACGTCGAGGCCAGGCCGGCCGGCAAGAAGGTCAAGCGGCTGTCACTGTTGTCCGGTGGCGAACGGTCACTGGTTGCCGTGGCCTTCCTGGTGTCGCTGTTCATCGCCCGGCCGAGCCCGTTCTACATCCTCGACGAGGTCGAGGCAGCACTGGACGACACCAATCTCGGCCGGCTGCTGGAGATCTACGAGGAGCTCCGGGAGAACTCGCAGCTCCTGGTGATCACCCACCACAAGCGCACCATGGAGGTTGCCGACGCGCTCTACGGAGTGACGATGCGCAACGACGGCGTCTCGGCGGTGATCAGTCAGCGGCTCCGCGAGGACCGGGAATCGGTGGCCTGATCGGCTGTCGCCGCGCGACGGACCAGCACGGCCAACAGCCCGGCACTGATCACCAGCAGCCCGGCCACCACCAACCGGTCGCGTACGGTGTCCGGCCCGATCACGGCGCCGAAGATCGCGTGCCCCAACCACAGGCCGGCGACCGCGGCAGCACAATGCGCCGTCGTCCACGGCGCACGGTCGTGCGTCTCGGTTGTGTCGAACGCGCCCCAGTGGCGGATCAGCAGCGGATACCCGATCACCGACGTGAGGCCGATGATGATCATCACCAGCACTCCGGGTCCACCGGCGAAGGACCAGCGGAAATGTCTCGGCAGCCAGAGCGGTGCCAGGAAGATCACCGCTGCCGTGGCCGAGGTGATCAGCACGGCCGCCGCCCCCGGGGGTGTGGCCCCGCCGCGCGGCCGGCTGACCGGCCGGGCATTCCGGTGGGCCAACGGCCCGACCGCGAGAGCGACCAGGGCGGCGATCACCAGCACCAGCACAACGCTCGCCGGGGTCGGCATGGTGTAGTCGGGATCGATCGTGGTGCGGGCCGAGAGGGCAGTCAGCGCAACGCCGATCACGAAGATCACCGACGTGATCACCATGCCGGGCAGCCGTAGCCATCTCCGGTTCCGCTGTGCCGGGAAGATCAACTCGGTGATCATCACCGGGAGCACGATGCTCCACACCGCATGGTTGATCAGCTGCAGGAACAGGTAGACCCCGTTGATCCCGGCGATGCGACCGCCCATGGCGGCGCCGATGCCGTGGTAGATCGTCGGACTGGTCAGGCTGCGCAGCGCCAGGCCCTCCTCGATCAGGCAATAGGCCAGGCCGAGAACGAACAATCCGGGCAGCCCGCTGCCGCGGGGTACGGTCAGTTCCCGCGCCAGCACCGCACCGGCTCCGTAGATCGGGACGAAGAAGATCATCGACAGCAGACCGGTCGGGGTGAACGGCAGATCTCCGATGCTGATCTCGGCAGTGAACGGTGCCAGCAGCGCCAACACCAGAAGGGCCGGCCAGCGCCGGCTCGTGGCAACCATGATCGCCAGGCTACGGAACCGGCGGGCGCCCGACATCCTGCCGCAGGACGAACATCGGGATCATCCGTACGGACGAGTCGCCGGTGACCGGCGATCAGTCCCGGGCGGGCCGGACCAGCCCGGCATCGTAGGCGGCGATCACCGCCTGGACCCGATCACGAACGCTGAGCTTGCGCAGGATCGAGGCCACATGGGACTTCACCGTGGTTTCGGAGATCACCAGCTCCGCCGCGCTCTCCGCATTCGCCGCACCGGACGCCATCAAGATCAACACGTCGCGTTCCCGGGCCGACAGGTCGGTGATCGCATCGGCGCCCCGGACGCGCGCCGCCGCTCCGGACAGGGCGTGCTTGACCACTGCGCGGGCGACACGCGGGGACAGCGGTGTGCCGCCCGCCCGAACGGTGCGTACCGCATCGGCCAGTTCGGCCGGGCGGAGATCCTTCAGCACGAAACCGTCGGCGCCGGCCGCCATCGCGTCGAGCACGAGTTCGTCGTCGTCGAAGGTGGTCAGCATCAGCACGTGGGTGCCGTTGCCGGCCGAGCGGATCCGGCGGACGGCCTCGATACCGCCGATCCCGGGCATCCTGACGTCCATGATCACAACTTCGGGCTGCAACCGTCGGACGGCCTGGACGGCTTCCTCACCGTCGGCCGCCTCACCGACGACGTGCAGGTCGGCCCGTCGCTGCAGGATCGCCACCAGCCCTGCGCGGACCAGTTGTTGATCGTCGACGACCAGTACCGTGATTCGTTCCGTCATCGCGTCCCCAGGGGCAGCCTGGCCCGGACGACGAATCCGGATCTGCCCGGCCGGAAGGCGATCGTGCCTCCGAGGCGGTCGACCAGCTCGGTCATCCCGGTGATCCCGGTCCCGGGCCGTGGCGTCGATCCGGCGTCGATCCGGCCGCCGTCGTCGCTGATCAGGACGTGGACCGACGACGGCCCGCATCGGATGTCGATGCGAACGCGCCGGCCACCGGAGTGCCGGATCGCGTTGGTGACGGCTTCGCGGACGATCCGGAACACCGCGTCGGCGACCGGCTCGGGGACCACGTCGGGTTCGCCGGACAGTTTCAGCTGCGGCGTCAGCCCGGCCGCGGCGGCCGCCTTGGTGACCGTGGTCAGGTCGGTGAGATCGTGACGACGGGTGATGCCGGCGATCACCGAGCGTACCTCCGCCAGAGCCGACCGGGCGGACTCGTCGATCGTCCTCAAGGCCGTCCGGGCCGCTGCCGGATCGTCGTCGAAGCCGTCCTCTGCGGCACCGGCCTGGACGATGATCACCGCCAGCGAGTGGCCGACGATGTCGTGCACATCGCGGGCAAGGGCGGCCCGTTGCCTGACCAGTTCGGAGCGGAGCGCCTCGGCCCGCTGGAGCCGTTGGCTGCGGGCCAGAGCCCGAGACTCCACGCCGCGACGGCCGCCGTCAGACCCAGCAGGACCCCGGTCCGGGTCCCGTGCACCAGCGACACCGGAGCCACCGCGGCCATGGCAGCCGCCGCCGGCCAGGATCCGCGGGGCGGGTGCAGGGCCGAGGCGGTGAAGACCGCTGCCGGAGCGAGTCCCATGCCGATCACCGGCGTCAGGTCGAGGACGACACCACCCAGGACGGCTGCAGCGAGACCGGCACCGATCGGCAGGGTCGGCACCAGCACCAGCAGTCCCGCCTGCCCGAGCACGGCGGCCGCCGACAGCCAACGCGACGGTACGGGCCCGGGTACCACTGCAACGACCGCGAGCAGTGCCGCGGTCAGCACCATGATCAGCGCCACGGTCGGGGCGCGTACCGCAACAAGCGGCAGCGCGGATCGATCCGCTGATCCGATCCTCAGCATGAGCGCCAGCCTGTCACAGTCCCGGTCACCTCCCGCGGCGCCGTGATCGCCGCCGGCGGATCGGTGTCGGAACCGACCGGTTGGATGGTGTCCGTGGCAGAGATCGAGACGTTCCGGGTCGCGGTACCGGACGATCAACTCGACGACTCGCGCCGCCGGATCTGCGACACCCGGTGGCCGGAGCCGGAGACCGGTCCGGGCCAGGGTGTTCCCGTTGGGGCGCTGCGCCGGCTGGCCGACTACTGGGCGACGGGGTACGACTGGCGCCGGCTGGAGGCGGAACTGGCCGGGTTGCCGCAGTTCCGCACCCGGATCGACGGACTCGGAATCCACTTCGCGCACCTCCGGTCCGCCGATCCAGCCGCCACGCCGTTGCTCCTGACCCACGGGTGGCCGGGGTCGTACCTGGAATTCCTGGAGGTGATCGACCCGCTCAGCCGGGCCTTCCACGCCGTCTGTCCGTCCTTGCCGGGGTACGGCTTCAGCGACCGTCCGATCAGCACCGGTTGGGGGATCGAACGCATTGCCGACGCCTGGGTCGAGCTGATGCGCCGACTCGGCTACGACCGGTTCGTGGCGGCGGGCAGTGACTGGGGAACAAGCATCTCGACGATGATCGCCGTGCGGGCCCCGCAACGGTTGCTGGGCCTGCACCTGGTCCCGCCGCTGGTCGCGCCCGATCACAGCCGGCCCTTCAGCCCCGACGAGCGGCGGTCGGTGGCGGCGTTCGCGGCGCGCAGTCGGACCGGGTCGGCCTACGGGGAGGTGCATGCGACCAGGCCACAGACCATCGGCTACGCGCTGACCGACTCCCCGGTCGGACTCTGTGCCTGGATCGCGGAGAAGTATCGGGACTGGGTCGATCCCCGCGGCCCGGGCGTGTCCGAGGACCGACTGCTGGACACGGTGACGCTGTACTGGCTGACCGGCACCGCGGCCTCGAGCGCCCGGCTGTACGCCGAGAGCATCGCAACCGTCAGCCGATGGTTCACCGAACCGCCGACCGACCGCATCACCGTGCCGTGTGGTGCCGCCGTCTACCCGGCCGAACTGCCCAGGCCGTCTCGGCGCTGGGCCGAGCGGCGGTTCAGCAACCTCGTGCACTGGGGTGAGCCGACGATCGGTGGACACTTCGCCGCCCTCGAGGTCCCGGACAGCTATGTCGCCGAACTGACGGCGACCGGACGGGCGCTGATGAGAAGCTGACAGTTGGCAAAGAGCTTTCCCGACACGCCTTCAACGGACCGCGTTCCCGGCTAACGTCGGGACTGCGCTGCAACAATGGTGTGTGTACGCCGTCGACGTCCTGCACCGGGGGGCGTACGGCAGTTCCTTCCCCGCGCTGCTGATGCTGTGCAACTGTCTGGAAAGGCATGTCTAGTGATCGTCTACGTGGTTGCCATGATCGCGATCCTCGCGGTCGCCGCCGCCGTCGTCGGGCTGGTTCTGGTCGGCATGGAGGGCCGGGGACGTTCCCGGATGCCCTGGCTCGCCGACAAGTTCACCCGCGCCGCCCAGCATCTCAACGGCGAGGTCGAGCCGCCGGAGGGTTTCACCCGGATCGTGGAACGGTCCCGGATCGCCCGGGAGCGTACCCGGGAACATTCGACCGCCGGCCACTGATCAGGTCGGCGCGGGTCCGCACCGATAGGCTGACGCGGTGACTGCAACGATCCTCACCCTGATCATCGCCGGCGTCGTCATCGTCGTCGGACTCGTCACCGGCCTGGTCGTCGGAACGCGGCGCAGGCGGCTGCCCGCCCAGGTCCGTCCCGAGCTCGGGGAGCAGCGCGGCGACCGCGTCGTCGGCGGCCCGG
>Ga0164243_10002589_pt1 | contig 29732 bp, 21 predicted proteins | sample OricompcompostOP_FD_108781 | JGI IMG/M metagenome (GOLD analysis project Ga0164243, IMG submission 108781) | Organic Plus compost microbial communities from Emeryville, California, USA - Original compost - Organic plus compost (OP) | ecosystem: Engineered > Solid waste > Mixed feedstock >... | reverse complement strand
GTCTTCATCCTGATGATCCTGATGGTGTTCATCGGCGGCTCGCTGGCGCTGTTCGCCTGGCGCGCCTCGGCGCTGGCGCCGGGGGGCCTGTTCCATCCGATCTCGCGGGAAGGCGCGCTGGTGCTCAACAACCTCTTTCTGACAACCGCGGCGGCGACCGTGCTTGTCGGCACGCTTTATCCGCTGGTGCTCGAATCCATCACCGGCGAAAAGATCTCCGTCGGCGCGCCCTTCTTCAATCTGACTTTCGGGCCGCTGATGGTGCCGCTTCTGGCCGTCGTGCCCTTCGGACCGCTTCTGGCATGGAAGCGCGGCGATCTGGCGGGCGTGGCGCAGCGCCTGTTCGCCGCTTTCGGCGGGGCGCTGTTCATCGTGCTTCTCGTCTATTTCTTCATCGACGGCGCATCGGCGCTGGCCGCGCTCGGCACAGGTCTCGCCTTCTGGCTGATCTTCGGTGCGCTGACGGATCTGGCCCTGAAATCGGGCGTCGGCAATGTCGGACCAGGCGTGGCGTTGCGGCGCTTCGCAGGCCTGCCGCGTTCGGTCTTCGGCACGGCGCTTGCCCATGCCGGCCTCGGCATCACGCTTCTCGGCATCGTGGCGACAACCACCATGCAGAGCGAGCACATCCTTACCGTAAAGCCGGGCGAGACCGTGGAAATCGCCGGCTATTCGCTGAGATATGAAGGGCTGCAGCCTTTCACCGGACCGAACTACACCGAGAATCGCGGTCGTTTCGTCCTGACGGAGCGCGGCCGCGCGCTGGGTGACGTCGTCTCGTCAAAAAGGTTCTATTCGGTGCGCCAGATGCCGACGACCGAGGCCGGCATCAGGACGATCGGGCTCAGCCAGCTCTATGTTTCGCTCGGCGACGAGATCGAAGACGGCGGCATTGTCGTGCATATCTGGTGGAAGCCGCTGGTCACGCTGATCTGGCTCGGCGCGCTGGCGATGATGGCCGGCGGCGCGGTCTCGCTGCTCGACCGGCGGCTGAGGATCGGCGCTCCCTCGCGGCGCAAGCGGGCAGCCCAGGCGCAGCCGGAGCCTGCCGAATGAGGGCGTCGTTTTCGAGCGAAAGTATCCTCACCCCGGACCCCTCCCTTCAAGAAGGAGGGAAATCAGCGCTCAGGCAGTTTTGCCGGCACATCGTCCTTGCACTCGCTGCCTGTTTCCTGCTGGCGCAGCCCGCCTTTGCGGTCCAGCCCGACGAGATGCTGGATGATCCTGCGCTGGAAAGGCGGGCGCGGGAGCTTTCGGCTGAACTGCGCTGCATGGTCTGCCAGAACCAGTCGATCGACGATTCCGATGCCGAGCTTGCGCATGACCTGCGCGTACTGGTGCGCGAGCGGTTGAAAGAGGGCGACAGCAATGAGGAAGTGCTGGATTATGTTGTCGCCCGTTACGGCGAATTCGTGCTCCTGAAGCCGCGCCTCAATATGCGCAACGCTCTGCTCTGGGGCACTCCTGTCCTTCTGCTGATTATCGGTAGCGCACTCGCCTTCTCGACCATGCGCATGCGGCGTGGCCGTGAGATTGCGCCCCTTACGCCGGAAGAGGAGGCTCGGCTCAGGAAGCTGCTCGAGGAGCAGGAATCGGGGTCGTAGGAAGTCACCCCGCTGTCCTGCCGGACCCAAACATTACCAAAGTTTCATGCGGCGGAAATGGCGCGGTAAGGTGTAGCGCATTATGTCTCCTCGCGAAGGGCGTCGTCCCGGATGTCCAATGCGATTGCAAGAAGAGACATAAGAGGTTTTCATGCATACCGAAAACTCCCCGCGCAAGACTCCGAAAATCCGCAATCGGCTCATGGCCGCGGCAGCGTCCATTGCGATCGCGGGTGCGATCGGATTCGGTGCCATGACGTCGGGCACAGTCCCGGTGCTGGCCGAGGCCGTAAGGCTGGAGCGCCCGGTGCAGGCGCCAAGTTTCGCCGATATCGTAGACAAGGTTTCACCCGCCGTGGTCAGTGTGCGCGTCAAGGCGGATGTGCAGACCACATCGTCATCCGGTCCGGAAATGTTCTTTGACTTCCCCGGTTTCGAGGACCTGCCGGACGGGCATCCGCTCAAGCGCTTCTTCCGCGAGTTCCGTCAGGACAGGCGCGGTCCTCAGCCTGAACATCGCAACCGCAACCGCCCGCGTCCCGTGGCGCAGGGCTCCGGCTTCTTCATTTCCGAGGATGGATATCTCGTCACCAACAACCACGTCGTGGACGGCGGCGCGGAATTCACCATCGTTCTCGATGACGGGACTGAACTCGACGCCAAGCTGGTCGGCGCCGATCCGCGCACGGATCTGGCTGTGCTGAAGGTCGATGACGACCGCAAGTTCACCTATGTCGCCTTTGCCGATGACGCCAATGTCCGCGTCGGCGACTGGGTGGTCGCCGTAGGTAATCCCTTCGGCCTCGGCGGCACGGTCACCGCGGGTATCGTCTCGGCGCGCGGTCGTGATATCGGCGCCGGCCCTTATGACGATTTCCTGCAGATCGACGCGGCGGTGAACCGGGGCAATTCCGGCGGCCCGGCCTTCAACCTGTCTGGCGAAGTGGTCGGCGTGAACACGGCGATCTTCTCGCCCTCCGGCGGCAATGTCGGCATCGCCTTCGCCATCTCGTCTTCGATCGCCAAGGATGTGGTGCAGGATCTCATCGACGACGGCACTGTGAAGCGCGGGTGGCTCGGCGTTCACATCCAGCCGGTGAACAAGGACATTGCCGAATCGCTGGGGCTCGAGGAAGACAGAGGCGCGCTGATCGCCGATGCTGAAAGCGATGGTCCGGCCGCCAAGGCAGGCATAAAGGCCGGCGATGTGGTGATTGCGGTTGAGGGCGAGCAGGTCAAGTCACCGCGCGAACTTGCCCGCATGGTAGCCAAGTTCGAGCCGGGCAAGGATGTCGAGGTCACCGTCTGGCGCAATGGCGATTCCGAGAAGGTCAACGTCAAGCTCGGCGAGATGCCTGCTCCGGATCAGGTGGCCGCTGCCAATCCTGACGCGTCACCCGGAAACGGCGATTCGCTGACCAATTTCGGCCTCACCGTGACAAGGGCCGAAGACGGCAACGGGCTGGTCGTGACCGATGTGGAGCCTGGCAGCGACGCCGAGCAAAACGGCATCCGGGCTGGCGACATCATCCTCAAAGTCAATTCGGAGGAGGTCAATTCGCCGTCCGATGTGACGGCGGCCGTCGAGGATGCCTCCAAGGCCGGCAGGACTGCCGTGCTTTTCCAGATCCGGCGCGATGACACCAACCGCTTCGTGGCACTTCCCGTGGCGGAAGGCTGAGGCATTTCCCTGCTGCGGTCCTTCGCTTCTACACCCCCGGATCGGCCGCGGCGGGGATTCAGGAGCCTTTAATCGGTTCCGGCGGCGGCGGGCTCTGTTGTCCGCCGCCGTTTTCACATTCCAGTTTGATCGGGAACCGAAACATGAATTCCGCGACCGCTGATATCGCTGATTTCGGGTATAAGACCTCCATGAAGATTCTGGTGATCGAGGACGACCGCGAAGCGGCGGACTATCTGAAAAAGGCTTTTGCCGAGGCGGGCCATACGGCCCATATCGCCGCCGATGGCGATTCCGGTTTCGCGCTTGCCGATGCCGGCGACTACGACGTCTATGTGATAGACCGGATGCTGCCGAGGCGCGACGGGCTTTCCATCATCTCCGAGCTTCGCGCGCGCGGCAACGAGACGCCGGCGCTCATCCTTTCCGCCCTTGGCGAGGTGGATGACCGGGTAACCGGCCTGCGCGCCGGCGGCGACGACTACCTGACCAAGCCCTATGCCTTTTCCGAGCTGCTGGCGCGTGTCGAGGTGCTGAACCGCCGCTCGGGCTCCAAGGACGTGGAGACCATGTATCGCGTGGGCGATCTCGAACTCGACCGGTTGTCGCATTCGGTGCGGCGGGCAGGGCGGGAGATCACGCTTCAGCCGCGCGAGTTCCGCCTGCTCGAATATCTGATGCGCCATGCGGGCCAGGTGGTCACGCGCACCATGCTTTTGGAGAATGTCTGGGACTATCACTTCGACCCGCAGACCAATGTGATCGACGTGCATGTCTCACGTCTGCGCGGCAAGATCGAAAAAGGGTTCGACAAGCCAGTGCTGCATACCATCCGCGGCGCGGGCTATATGCTGCGCGCCGATCCGGACCGGACCCAGCCATGAGCGGAACGGTGCCCGACAAGGCAGGCGGAAGGTCGGCCACCTGATGCCCGCGCTGCCGGCAGTGATGAAGACCACCGCGGCGCGGCTTTCCGCGCTTTACCTTGTTCTTTTCATCATTTGCGCCACCTTTCTCGTCTTCTATATGACCTCGCTGTCGGTGCGCATGCTCCTCGACCAGACGCGCGACACGATCCAGGAAGAGGTTCTGGATCTCGGACGCGCCTATCAGCGCGGCGGCCTTTCACGCCTGGTGAGGGTGATCGAATTGCGTGCGCGCCAGCCCGGTGCCAACCTCTATCTGATCGCCGATCCCAATGGCCGCGTGCTTTCCGGCAACGTAGAAAGCCTGCAGCCGAGCGTTCTGGACAATGTGGGCTGGATCGAGCGGCCCTTTGCCTATCGCCGCTACGGAGAAGCGGAATCCTCCGGCGGCAGCCCGCTGACCGGCCATAGCGCGACGGCGCTCGTTTTCCGACTGCCCAATCAGATGATCGTGCTGGTGGGGCGGGACATCGGCGAGGTGGAGCGTTTCCGCGACGTGGTGCGCCGCGCGCTGGTCGTCGCCTTCGGCATCATGGGCCTCGGCGCGCTGCTCATCTGGTATTTCGTCGGGCGCCGCGCGCTGAAGCGCATCGACAAGGTGTCGGAGGCGAGCCGCCGCATCATGGGCGGCGACCTGACCGGCCGGCTGCCCATGTCGGGCGCCGGGGACGAGTTCGACCGGCTGTCGGAAAACCTGAACAAGATGCTGGACCGGATCACGGCCCTGAACGAAGGGCTGCGGCACGTCTCCGACAACATCGCCCATGACCTGAAGACGCCACTCACCCGGCTGCGCAACCGTGCCGAGGCGGCGCTTGCCGGCAAGCCGCGTACGGCGGAATATCGCGCTGCGCTGGAGCGCACCATCGCCGAATCCGACCAGCTCATCCGCACCTTCAACGCCATACTGATGATCTCCCGCCTGGAGGCAGGCTATTCGGCCGAGGCGACCACCCGCGTCGATCTCAAGGCGATCGTCGATGACGTGGTGGAGCTTTACGAACCGGCGGCCGAGGAAGTCGGCGTCAAGCTGGAGGCGCATGTGGAGAAAGCAGTCGAGATCGACGGCAACCGCGAACTCATCGGCCAGGCACTGTCGAACATCGTCGACAACGGCATAAAATATTCCGCCGGCATGTCCGAGACGCCGCTGGTCTCCGTGAGCCTCAAGGTCGAGGGCGGCGAGGCATGGCTGACGGTGACCGATAACGGCCCCGGCATCCCGCCCGAGGAGCAGGGCAGGGTGACGGAACGCTTCGTGCGCCTGGAGACGAGCCGGACCCAGCCCGGCTCCGGTCTGGGCTTGAGCCTCGCCAAGGCGGTTCTCAGCTATCATGGCGGCCGGCTGGAGATTGCGGGGCGCAAGCCCGGCCTTTCGGTTGCGATGATCTTTCCCATGGGCAAGGGTGGCTGATGGCAAGCGACAGGGAAACCGCCGGGGACGGCTCGCTCTGGTTCGGCAGGCCCGCGCGTCCGCTTCGCCCCATTCAGGAGGAGGCGGCGCGGGAGGAACTGGAGGAGATCGCCGAGAGCGCAGCGGAGGCAGACCTTCCGCGGGTGGCGAAGCTGCTGCGCAGCCAAGACCCACTCGCCGGTTTTCTCGGTGCCGTCTTCGATCTTTCGACTTTCATGCGGGACCATGCCCGGCGCAATCCGGCCACCCTCGACCGCCTTTTCGACGAACGGCTGGAAGCCCGGCTGGCGACAATGATTGCCGAGATCGATGCCTGCGCCTTTGCGGAGAGCATTTCCGAAACGGCCGTCATGCGCTCGTTGCGGGAATTGAAGGCAGAGGCGCATTTCCTGATTGCGCTCGGCAGCCTTGCCGGCGAAGCCGACGCTGCCGCTACGGTCCGCCGCCTCAGCCTGCTGGCGGAGGCTTGCGTGCGCGGGGCGGTCAATTTCCTGCTGCGCGATGCCCATGCGGCAGGAAAGCTGAGGCTTCCCGATCCCGACAAGCCCGATGTCGGATCTGGCTGGATCCTCCTTGCCATGGGCAAGCTGGGTGCGCATGAGCTGAATTTCTCGTCCGACATCGACCTGATCGCACTTTTCAACCCTGACGCGCCCGCCATTCTCGACCGCTACGAGGCAAGCGAACTTTTCGTGCGCCTGACGCGACGGCTCATCCGCATCCTGCAGGACCGCACGGAGAACGGCTATGTCTTCCGCACCGACCTGCGGCTTCGGCCCGATCCGGGTTCGACGCCGCTCGCGATCCCCGTCGAGGCGGCGCTGAACTACTACGAAAGCCGCGGCCAGAATTGGGAACGCGCGGCCATGATCAAGGCGCGTCCGATTGCGGGCGACATGGAGGAGGGCAGGGCCTTCCTGAAGGAACTGCAGCCCTATGTCTGGCGCAAATATCTGGACTATGCGGCGATCGCCGATGTGCATTCCATCAAGCGCCAGATCCATGCCCATAAGGGCCATGGCGAGATCGCGGTCAAAGGGCACAACGTCAAGCTCGGGCGCGGCGGTATACGCGAGATCGAATTCTTCGTGCAGACCCAGCAACTGATTGCCGGCGGGCGTTTCCCTGAACTACGCGGTCGCGAAACGGTTGCAATGCTGGAGGAACTGGCCACAAGAGGCTGGATCACCGAGGAAGCGCGTGACGCGCTGGTGACGCAATACTGGTTCCTGCGCGATGTCGAACATGCGCTGCAGATGGTGGCCGACGAGCAGACGCATTTGCTGCCAGAGGACGATGAGGGGTTGGAGCGCATAGCCCATATGCTCGGCTTCGAAAGCGCGGAAGCCTTTTCGGAACGCTTTCGCCAGTCGCTCCATCTCGTCGAGAACCATTATGCGGCCCTGTTCGAGACAGCACCCGAGCTTTCGCGCGGCGTCGGCAACCTCGTCTTCACCGGCGACGTGGACGATCCGGATACGCTGCAGACATTGAGCGAGCTTGGCTTCTCCCGCCCGAGCGACATATGCCGGGTGATCCGCGGCTGGCATTTCGGCCGTTACCGGGTGACGCGGTCGGCCGAGGCACGCGAGCGGCTGACGGAGCTGACGCCGGCGCTTCTGGAGGCCTTCGGCCAGACGCGGCGGGCCGACGAGGCGATACTGCGCTTCGATGAATTTCTCGCAGGGCTGCCGGCCGGCATTCAGCTTTTCTCGCTCCTGCAATCCAAGCCGCGGCTGCTTGATCTTCTGGCGACGATCATGGGGGCAGCGCCGAGGCTGGCCGCCATCATCACGCGCCAGCCGCATGTCTTCGACGGTCTTCTTGATCCTGCTCTGCTATCGGAACTGCCCGACAGGAGCTATCTTGCCGGCCGTTTGAAAACCTTTCTGGGCGGTGCGCTCATTTACGAGGAAACGCTGGACCGGCTGCGCATCTTCGCTTCGGAGCAGAAGTTCCTGATCGGCATGCGGCTGATGGCCGGCTCCATCGACTCCGACCGTGCCGGCAAGGCCTTTTCCGATCTTGCGGACCTGACGATCGGCGCGGCATTCGAGGCGGTGGAAAAGGAATTCGCTCTCCGTCATGGCAAGGTGCCCGGCGGGCGCACCGCCATTCTCGGCATGGGCAAGCTCGGCAGCCGTGAACTTACGGCCGGCTCCGATGTCGATCTGATCCTGCTTTATGATCACGATCCGCAGGCCGAGGAGTCGGATGGCGAAAAGCCGCTCGCACCATCGCACTACTACGCGCGGCTGACGCAGCGGCTGATCGCGGCCGTCTCCGCGCCAACGGCTGAGGGCGTGCTCTACGAGCTCGACTTGCGTCTGCGTCCTTCCGGCAACAAGGGTCCGGTGGCCACGCATATCGAGGCCTTTCGCAAATATCAGCGCGCCGATGCCTGGACCTGGGAGCATATGGCACTGACGCGCGCCCGTGCGGTCGCCGGCGAGGAAAGCTTCCGTCGCGAAGTGGAGGACGAGGTGCGCGCCGTGCTCTCGCTGCCGCGCGATCCGCGCAAGCTGGCGAAGGACGCGGTCGAGATGCGCCAGCTTCTGGAAAAGGAGAAGCCGCCGCGCGACATATGGGATCTGAAGCTGATACCCGGCGGGCTGATCGATCTCGAATTCATTGCGCAGGTGGCGGTGCTTTCGGGCAAGGTGGAAGGGGAGATCGGTTTTGCCTCCACCGGCGAGGTATTGTTGCGACTGGCACCCGAGTTCGCCGATGCGCAGGTGCGGCAGGAACTCCACGACGCCCACCGGCTCTATTTTGCGCTTACGCAGATCATCCGGCTCTGCCTGACTGGACCGTTCGAGCCGGACGACGTGCCGCCGGGGCTCGCGGATCTGCTTCTGCGCAGCACGGACCTGCCCGGCATGAGCGTTCTGGAGGCGCATATCGAGGAAACGTCGCAGCGGGTCAGGCAGCATTTCGACAGGCTGCTTCGCGGCGGTCGATGACCCTTCACTTCGATGCCTATGGCGCCACGCTTCATGAATCGTCGAGACCTGGATTCCTGTGACAAGCACAGGAATCCAGGTCTCGACGGCAAATGCCGTGCGAGGCTTTTTGTTTTCTCCTAATCCCGGAAATACCGGTGAAGAATGGAGCCGCATTTCAGGCGGCGGTCCTCTTCATGTCCCCGGCCGGAATGCGGACGGAGACGATCGTGCCGACGCCTTCGGTAGAGCGGATCTTGAGTGCGCCGCCATGCAGTTCGGCGAGCGAGCGTGAGATCGCCAGGCCGAGGCCGGAGCCTGTATGGTTCTTCGAGAACTGGTTCTGAACCTGCTCGAAAGGGCGGCCGAGCTTCTTGAGGGCATCACGCGGTATGCCGCAGCCTGAGTCCTCGATCGTCAGCGTGACGGTCTCCGCGACCTTGCGCGCCCGCACCGTGATCTTTCCGCCCTGGCCTGTGAACTTCACGGCATTCGACAGAAGGTTGATGATGATCTGCTTGATGGCGCGACGATCGGCGAAAAGCGTCATCTCGTCGGAAATCTCGGTCTTGACCTCGATCTCCTTGTCGGCTGCCTGCAGCGCGACGACGCGCATCGTCTCGTGGATGAGCGGGGACAGGTCTATGGGCTCGCGTTCGATGGAGAACTGACCGGCCTCGATCTTCGACATGTCGAGTATGTCATTGATGACGCCCAGCAGATATTTGCCGCTGGAGAAGATGTCGCGCGCATATTCCTTGTAGCAATCGGAACCCAGAGGACCGAACAGGCCGGAGTCCATGAGCTCCGAGAAACCGATGATGGCGTTGAGCGGCGTGCGCAGTTCATGCGACATATTGGCGAGAAATTCCGACTTCGCCCTGCTCGCCGCCTCGGCGCGCTCCGTCTCGCGCATATATTTGCGGTTCATCTCGACCAGCTCGCGCGCCCGTTCCTGCTCGGAGCGGCGGGCGAGGCTCAGGTCATGGATGGTTGCCATCAGACGGCGCTCGCTGTCGACCAGCTTTTCCTGATGCTGCTTCATCTGCGTGATGTCGGTGCCGACGGAGACGGTGCCGCCGTCACGGGTCTTCAGTTCGGTGACCTGCAGCCAGCGGCCGTCGGCGAGCTGGCGCTCATAAGTAGCGCCGGCCCGCGGCCCGTTGGTATTGGCGATGCGGCGCTCCGTCACGAAGGGTTTCATGCGCGCTTCAAGTTCGCGGCGATGCATGCCCGGCACCACTTCGCGGAAGTCGAGACCCGTATTGCGCACATAGTTGCTGTTGCACATGATCAGCCGTTCCTGCGCATCCCACAGGACGAAGCTTTCATTGATGCTCTCGATGGCCGTGCGCAGGCGCAGGTCCGCCGTCTCCGAGCGTTGGGCAAGCGTGAGCTGCTCCGTGACATCGACGGCGATGCCGATCAGGTGAATTTCGGAAGCGTCCGGATCGACGACCTGGGCGCGGGCGCGCACCCAGACCCAATGGCCGGCGGCATGGCGCATGCGGAACATCTGGTCGATCTGGTCGATCTCGCGCGAGACGATGCGATTGGCGAGCTCGAAAAGGTTAGCGTCATCGGGATGGATGATGGACGCGATCTCGCCGAAGGAGAGCATCGATTCGACGGTCTCGTAGCCCAGCATCTCGTACATGGAACGCGACCAGTACATCTTGCCCCGCACCATGTCCCAGTCCCACAGCCCGCATTTGCCGCGCGCCAGCGCGAGGTCTATGCGCTGATGCGCCTCGAGATAGATGCGGTCCGCCGCCTGCGCGCGCGCGGCCTGGCTGAAATAGGCATAGAGGATGCAGATCAGCACGCCGGCCGTCAGGACAAAAAGGGTGACGTTGAGCGAGACGGATTTGCGCCACTCCGCGAACATGGCGTCGCGCGACATGAGCGAGGCGCTCGCGCCTTTGCCATCGGCCAGATCGACCGCCGCGAACCAGGGCTCGCCGTCGATCACCACTTCCATCACGCCGGCCCGCTCACCGAACATGAAAAGCGGCTGCCCGCCGGCGATCATTCCGTCCAGGGCGCGGCCGACCAGATCGCGCCCGCTCGGAGAGGCGGCCAGAACGCGGAAATCAGGGTCGGTGATGAGAAAGATGGCGTCATTGCGCAAGCCGGCGCGTCGGATCGTCTTCTCGACAGCCAGCGCTGCCGTTTCGGCATCGAGCCGGCTTGCCGTGGAAGAAAGATCGATGGAGCCGGCGAGTTCGCTCGCGGCAAGCGCGAGCACCGTCCTGGAGCTCTGTTCGATATCCTCGCGCACCGTCATCAGCGACAGGAAACGCGCCGCCGCGATCACGATGAGAAAGATGATGATCAGAACCGGGATCGAGCGGCGCAGCAGCGGCTCCACCGCAAGAAGCCGCTCATAGGACGGCGCGGCAATGATCTTCGCGTTACCCGCGAGACCCATCCGCGATTTGCGGCGGCTCCACCCTCGGGCAAATATCGCCCATCCGGGCGCGTGCCACGCGTCCGCCTTCGCCATTCAATGGCTCCCCTGAAAATCCCTCGTATGCGTGATCCGGCAAAGCCGCACTCCCGAATCACCCATAAAGAATCAAAGGTGATTCGCCTTGTCCAGAGGGGAGTTAAGAAAAAGCGAATTATGCCAGGGTGCGCTCGACGATATCGCGCAGGTCGCGGGAGAGGCCCTTGACGGCAGCCATCTCGGCAAGCGCCTTCCTGGCATGCTCCCGCCGGCCCGGTTCAAGCGAGCGCCAGGAGCGGAAGGCGGTGGCAAGCCGGGCGGCAACCTGCGGATTGTCCTTGTCGAGTTCCAGCACCGTTCGGGCATAGAAGCGGTAGCCCTCGCCATCGGCGCGGTTGAAACCGGTCTGGTTCGCGCTGCCGAACGTGCCGACAAGCGAACGCACGCGGTTCGGATTGGCCATGGAGAAGGCGGGATGCTCCATCAGGGAGCGCACCAGATCCACCGTCTCGGCTCCGGGGGTCATCGCCTGGATCTGGAACCACTTGTCGAGCACGAGCGGATTGTCGCGGTAGCGTTTCTCGAAGGCGGCGAGGGCTTCCCCCGTGGCATCCGTCCCGGCAAAGCGGTGCGCCAGCACCATGAGGGCGGCAGCACGGTCGGTCATGTTGGTCGCCGCATGAAACTGCCGAACTGCAATCTGCGGGTCGCCGGTGACGGCCGAGATATATTCGAGCAGCACATTGCGCAGCGCACGCCGGCCCGCGCTTGCGGCATCAGGGCTGAAAGGCCCTTTGTCTTCAAGTGACGCATAAAGACGCTCGAAGACCTCCCGTCCGCTTGCCGCGATGCCCTCCTGCAGGGCAAGCCGGGCGGAGAGAATGGCATCCGGGTCGATATTGCTGCCGATCTCGCGCGCGATGTCGGCCTCGGTGGGCACGGCAAGCGCCTGGGCGCGGAAGGCATGCTCCAGCGTCTCGTCGTCGGCGAGCTCGGCCGGATGCGCCAGAAGCTCGGACGGGAATTCCGCCGTCTTGCCGCCCCGCAGCCGTCGGGAGGCGTCAATCAGCGCGCCGGTAAAGAGCGTGTTGAGCGACTGCCACCGGTTGAACAGGTCGCTGTCATGGCGTGCCAGGAAGAACCGGTCCTCGGGCCTGACCTCCAGCGAGAGCGTGACAGGCGCGGAAAAGCCGCGATTGATCGACAGCACGGGCCGCTGAGGGACGCCGCGAAAACGCACGCTGTGCTTGCGCTTGCGCACATGCAGGACGCTGTTTTCCACTTCCACCCCTTCCACCTCGCCATAGGCGATGTCTTCCCCGTCCGGTCCGACAAGGCCGAAGGCGAGCGGGATGTGCATCAGTTTCTTGCGGCTTTCGCCCGGCGTCGGCGGTACCGACTGCTCGATGTCGAGCTGAAGCTCCTTCGCCGCCGCATCATAGCGTACCGTGGCGGCGACATGCGGCGTGCCTGCCTGATGATACCAAAGCGCGAATTGCGACAGGTCGCTGCCGGAGGCGTCCTCGAAGACCTTTACGAAATCCTCGATGGTGACGGCCTGACCGTCGTGGCGCTCGAAATAGAGGTCCATGCCGGCGCGGAACTTTTCCTCGCCGAGAATGGTGCGGATCATCCGCACCACTTCCGAACCCTTTTCGTAGACGGTCGCCGTATAGAAGTTGTTGATCTCGCGATAGCGGCCCGGCCGCACAGGATGGGCCAGGGGACCCTGATCCTCGGGGAACTGGTGCGAGCGCAGCGTTCGCACCTCCGCGATGCGCTTGACGGTGCGCGAACGCTGGTCGGCCGAGAATTCGTGGTCGCGGAAGACGGTCAGCCCTTCCTTCAGGCAAAGCTGGAACCAGTCGCGGCAAGTGATTCTGTTGCCTGTCCAATTGTGGAAATATTCATGTGCGATGATCGCCTCGATATTGGCGAAATCGGCATCCGTGGCGGTGTCCTCGTCGGCAAGAACATATTTGTCGTTGAAGACGTTGAGGCCCTTGTTCTCCATCGCCCCCATGTTGAAATCCGACACGGCCACGATGTTGAAGACGTCGAGATCATATTCGCGGCCGAAGCGCTCCTCGTCCCAGCGCATGGACCGCTTCAGCGCATCCATGGCGTAGGCCGCGCGACCCTCCTTGCCGTGCTCGACATAGATGGCGAGCCGGACCTTGCGGCCGGAGGCGGTGATGAAATCATCCTCTATCGAGCCGAGGTCGCCTGCCACCAGCGCGAAGAGATAGGAGGGCTTGGGGAAAGGGTCGTGCCAGACGGCATAGTGGCGATCGTCTCCGAGCTCGCCGCTCTCGACGGGATTGCCATTGGACAGAAGCAGGGGGACGCTTTTCCTGTCAGCCTCGATGCGCACCGTATAAACGGCAAGGACGTCCGGCCGGTCGAGAAAATAGGTGATGCGGCGGAAGCCTTCCGCCTCGCATTGGGTGCAGAACACGCCGTTCGAGACATAAAGGCCCATCAGTGCCTTGTTGCGCGACGGCGCAAGCCGTGTCTCTATGGTAAGCTCGAAACGGCCTGTCTCCGGCACTTTCGTGACGGTGAGCAAATCAGGGCCGGCTTCAAAGGCATCGGACGCTGCCGGCTTGCCGTCGATATGAAGCGTCACCAGATCGAGGCCGTCGCCATCGAGCACCAGCGGGGCGTTTTTCGATACGCCCTTCCGCCGTTCGACGGTCAGATTCGCGGTGACATATGTCTCGTCGGGATCCAGCCGGAAAGCGAGCCGGACCTCCGGGATCAGGTAGTCGCTTGGCCTGTAGTCTTCGAGGCGGACCACCTGACCGGTATCTGAACGCATGCTTTTATTCTCCTGGCGAGACGCTGGGCATCACAAGATCACAAGGATGGGAGCTGGTACAATAAAATCGGGCTGCTGCTCTTTACACGCTCGGGTCGCTCGTCAAAACTGAAGCGACACTCTTCCAATCGTTTCCATTCACTTGCAAGGAATCGTTATGACGGTTTTCACCCCGAAATTTGGCATGGGTGCGTCCGTTCTGCGCATCGAGGACGAAGCCTTCATCACGGGCAAGGGACGCTATACGGATGATATCCAGCCCGCGAACATGCTGCATGGCTATGTCCTGCGTTCGCCGGTCGCCAAGGCGAAGCTGAAGGTGAATTCGGTGGAGGCGGCCAAATCCGCGCCCGGCGTCCACCTTGTGCTGACAGGTTCCGATCTCGCGCATCTCGGTGACCTGAAGTCCGGGGCCATGCAGAAGCAGCCGGACGGCACGCGCGCGCCGACCCGCGACATACCGATTCTGTGCCGTGACCGGGTGCAATATGTCGGCGACGCCATCGCCTTCGTTGTCGCTGAAAGCCGTGCGCTGGCACAGGACGCAGCGGAATTGATCGAGGTGGATTTCGAGGACGAGGAGCCTGTGGCCGGGACGGCCGCCGCCCTCGAAGAAAGCGCGCCTCTGGTCTGGCCGGAGCTCGGCTCGAACCGCGCCTTTCTCTACAAGATCGGCGACGAGGAAAAGACGAAGGCGGCATTCGCAAAGGCGGCGAAGGTCTCTCGCGTCGAATTCATCAACAATCGTCTCGTCTGCAACTACATGGAGCCGCGCGCCGCGATCGGCGAATGGCGCCAGGACGAGGACCGGTTCGTGCTGACGGTCGGCTCCCAGGGCGTGCATTCGATGCAGGGCATCCTGACAGGCCAGGTCTTCAAGATGCCGAAGGAAAAGCTGCGTGTCGTGACCCCCGATGTCGGCGGCGGTTTCGGCCCGAAGACCTTCGTCTATCGCGAATATGCACTCGTGCTGGAAGCGGCGAGACAGCTAGGCCGGCCGGTCAAATGGGCAGGCGACCGCACCGAGCATTTCCTGACCGACGCCCAGGGGCGCGACAATGTCGTGAAGGCGGAAATGGCGATGGACGAGGACGGCCGCTTCCTTGCCCTGCGCGTCGAGCTCGTTGCCAATCTCGGCGCCTATATCTCACAATACGGGCCGTTCATCCCCTATGTCGGCGCCACCATGTCGACCGGCGTCTACGACATCCAGGCGCTCGCCGTGTCGATCACCGGCGTCTACACCAATACCTGCCCCGTCGATGCCTATCGCGGTGCCGGACGGCCGGAAGCGGCCTTCCTGCTGGAGAAGCTGGTCGATACCTGTGCCCGCGATCTCGGGCTGGAGCCGCACGAGATAAGACGGCGCAATTTCATCCGGCCCGAGCAGTTTCCCTACAAAACCCAGACCGGCCGTCTCTACGATACGGGCGAGTTCGAGGGCCATTTGAATCTGGCCATGGAGCGCGCCGGCTGGAAGAGCTTCGAGGAGAGGCTGAAAGCCTCCACCGCAGCCGGCAAGATCCGTGGCATCGGCATGGCGACCTATATCGAGGCCTGCGCCTTTGCCGGTTCGGAGCCGGCCCATGTTCAACTCGAGGATGACGGGACGGTGACTCTACTGATCGGCACCCAGTCGAACGGACAGGGGCATGCCACCGCTTATGCCCAATTCGTGGCCGAAAAGCTGAATATCGACATCTCCAAGGTCAAGGTGCATCAGGGCGATACCGACAGGCTGGACAAGGGCGGCGGCACAGGCGGGTCGCGCTCGATCCCCCTCGGCGGGGTGTCCGCCGCCCGCGCCGGCGAGGACCTGGCAGAAAAGATCAAGAAGATCGCCGCCGATGAACTGGAGGCCGCCGCTGCCGACATTGAACTGGTGGACGGCACGGCACGCATCGTCGGCACGGACCGGGTGGTTGATTTCGCGACCATCGCAAAGGCGGCGAAACAGCCGGAGGATCTAAAAGGCTTTGGTGAATTCGTGCAGGAGGAGGCGACCTATCCGAACGGCACGCATATATGCGAGGTCGAGATCGATCCGGATACAGGCAGGACGGAGGTCGTGGCCTATACGATCGTGGACGATTTCGGCGCCACGGTGAACCCTATCCTTCTGGCGGGCCAGGTACATGGCGGCGTCGTGCAGGGGCTCGGGCAGGCGCTGACGGAAGAGGCCGTCTATTCGGATGACGGACAATTGGTAACGGCGACCTTCATGGACTACGGAATGCCGCGTGCCGACAATGTGCCGAGCTTCCATTTCGAGACGCGCAACGTCCCCTCGACCACCAATGCGCTCGGCATCAAGGGTGCCGGCGAGGCGGGGACGATCGGCGCCACACCGGCTGTGCTGAACGCCGTCACCGACGCCCTTTACCGTGCCTATGGCATCGGGCATATCGAAATGCCGGCGACGCCAGGGCGAGTCTGGCAGGCCATTCAGGAGGCGCGGACGGTGAAGTGAGCAGCCAGTCCGCCGCAAGATTCATCCCGCCTTCAGGCGGCTCTGCCTGTGCGGGGTAGACGGGAATGGTCGCAGCTTCCGAAACAGCAACAATACCGCGCCGCCCGCTGATCGGCATCGCCCTGAAGGTGATGTCGGTCGCCATCTTTGTTGGCATGCAGTCCTGCATAAAGGCCGCCGGGCAGGTGCCGGCGGGCCAGATCGTCTTCTTCCGCTCCTTCTTCGCAATGCTGCCCATCCTGGCGATGGTGGCATGGCAGCATGAATTGACGACGGCCTTTCGCACGCAAAGGCCTTTCAGCCATATCGCCCGCGGCCTTGTCGGCGTGACCTCGATGGGGCTCGGTTTCTACGGCCTCACCAAAATCCCCCTGCCGGAATGGGTAACGCTGAATTATGCCCAGCCGCTGCTGATCGTCGTCTTCAGCGCATTGTTCATGGGTGAGGTGGTGCGGGTTTTCCGATGGACGGCCGTGGCCATAGGTTTCGTGGGTGTCGTCATTGTGGCCTGGCCCAATCTGACCCTGATTTCCGGCGGCGATCTCGGCAATGACGAAGCATTGGGCGTGATCGCGGTACTGTGCAGCGCTGCCGTTTCGGCAGTTGCCATCCTGCTCGTGCGTCGTCTGGTCTATACCGAAAAAAGTTCTACGATCGTGCTGTGGTTCTCGGTGACGGCGACAGTGGTCGGCCTGCTCACATTTCCCTTCGGCTGGGCCATGTTGACCCCGGCGCAGACGGGGTTCCTCGTGGGTGCAGGCATCTGCGGCGGTATCGCCCAGATATTCATGACCGAAAGCTATCGCCATGCCGACATGTCCACGGTCGCGCCCTTCGAATATACGTCGCTGATCCTGGCCATCGCGGTCGGCTATTTTGTCTTCGGCGACCTGCCGACTATCTACACGCTTGTCGGCGGCTCGATCATCGTCGCTGCCGGATTGCTGATCATCTGGCGAGAGCATCGTCTCGGGCTGGAGCGGGGGAAGGCGCGCAAGCTCGTACCTCCGCAGGGATGAAAACTGCCCTCAGCGCCGTTCGCGCGCCGCCGCAGCCTCGCGCAGGAAGCGCGCGGTCTCCCCATCGGCGGGGAAGAAGCTTTCGATTGCCAGCTCCGAAAGCGTCACGTCGAGCGGCGTGCCGAAGACGGTGATCGTGGTGATGAAGGTCAGCAGCATTTCGCCCGCCTTGAGGCAAAACGGCACCGCGATGGCGTCAGCTCCGGCATGGCGGAAGCTCTTGCGCCCGTCTCCCGGATAGGCCGCGAGTTCTTCTTCGAGCTTCGTCAGTTCCGGATCGGCAACCGTTTCGTTCAGCTTGTGCAGGCGTTCCAGCACGTGGGCGCGCCATTCTGCGAGATTGGCGATCCGCGGAGCAACACCATTCGGATGCAGGCTGAGCCGCAGGACATTCACGGGCGGGGCAAGCAGGGTCTGGTCCCTGACGCCTTCAAGGAAGGGCGCGATGGCGGAATTGGCGGCGACTATGTTCCAATGCCGGTCCACCGCAATGGCAGGGTTGGGTTCGTGGCCTTTCAGCACCGTTTCGACCGCCTCCATGGCCGGGCGCAGGGTCGGATCGGTGACGTCCCGCTCGCTGAAGGTGGGAGCGTAGCCGGCCGCCATCAGCAGCCGGTTGCGCTGCCTGAGCGGGACGGAGAGATGCTCGGCCAGCGTCAGCACCATTTCCCGCGAGGGCGCGGAACGGCCGCTTTCCACGAAGCTCAAATGGCGCTGGGAGATTCCGGCTTCGAGAGCAAGATCGAGCTGGCTCATGCGGCGGCGCGAGCGCCATTCGCGCAGCATGGAACCGAGGGCTGTCTGGCTATTTGTCATGCCGGTCAAGCTAATGGAAAAGATTTCTGGCTGCTATTACCTCGTACGTAATCGCCTGGCCGCATGCCTTCGGTCATGTTCGCTCCCGTCGATGAGGTTCATCGGCGCTAGTGTCACTGCGACCAATGGAACGAACTTCAAATCCACCACACTAGAGATCCGAAACAAGGAACATGACCATGATCCTGAATGTCACCGCTTATCTTCGCAAGGTTCTGCTCGCCGATGCCGCTGTCAGCGGAGCCGCCGCAGCCCTCATGATCGTCGGCGCCGGCATTCTCGGCCCGATCCTGGCCCTTCCGGCATCGCTCGTCTTCTGGGCCGGCATCGTGCTCGTCCCCTTCGTTGCGTTGCTCTTTGCCGTTGCGCGCCGTGAGACGGTTTCGCGCATGCTGATGGCCGACATTGTCATCATCAACATGGTGTGGGTGGCCGCCAGCTTCGGCATCATGATCGCCGGCCTCGTCGAACCGAACATTCTCGGCGTTCTGTTCATCTCGGCCCAGGCTTTGGCGGTCGCGTTGCTGGCGATCCTGCAATATGCCGGCCTGCGCGGCGCCTCCACGGTAGCGGCCTGACCCCGGCAGACAGATATCCCCCTTCATCCTCGACCACCGGGCGCTGGCCCGGCCCGAGAGTGACGGGAGGATCAGGTTCGGCTTTCGCCCAGTTGCCGGAGTTTGACCTTGATCGCCACGAAATCGCGCCAGGCAAGCTTCTTGTGCGCCGGATTGCGCAGCAGATAGGCGGGATGCAAGGTCGGCATGGTCGGAATCTGGACGCCGCCCGGCGTGGCATGGACGGACCAGTTGCCGCGCATGCGCATGATGCCGGTCTGCGTACGCAAAAGGAGTTTTGTGGAGGGATTTCCAAGGGTTACGAGAACCTTCGGATTCATGAGTTCAATATGCCGCTCGATGAAGGGGCGGCATATTTCCGTCTCAAGTGGTGAGGGATCGCGATTGCCGGGGGGGCGCCACGGAATGACATTGGAAATATATGCGGTGGTCCGGTCGAGGCCGATCGCCGCCAGCATGCGGTCCAGCAGCCGGCCTGATCGCCCGACGAAGGGCAGACCTTCCAGATCCTCGTCGCGGCCCGGCGCCTCGCCGACGAACATAATGTCGGCCTCCGGATTGCCGTCGGCAAAGACGAGGTTCTTGGCAGTATATTTCAGATTGCAGCCGTCGAAATCGGCGAGCAGTTGCTTCAGTTCCGCCAGCGAACCGGCACTGCGCGCCAGGTCGCGGGCCCGCGCAGCCTGAGCCTCGTCGGGTATGGCCGCGGGCATTGCAGGTCGGGCTTCGGCGGGAGCGGCTGGCGGCCTTTGCGGGGAAGGGGCAGCGGACCTGTCTGGAACCGAAGGCGCCGCCGCTTTGGGCACCTGCGCCGGCGCACGCTCCTCGAAGCGATTGATCGGCTCGTCCTCCATTGCCTCGTCCACGCCTGCATCGGCATAGAAGCGCAGAAGTTCGGCGAGGTGGTCAGGATGGATCTGGCTCTTCGGCATCATACGGGCAATATCCGATCCGGTGCGGAGGAATACAAGATCACGAAAGGGGGATGCGGGGATCCTGCACCAGATAAAACTCGCTCTTGGGCGTGAAATCGGTGACGAGAAAGCGGAACCGCGCCATGCCGCCATGATCGACCGCGCCATCCTTGAAGACGATCCTGTCGCCAGGCTCGAAATCACGTTCGTAGGTTGTGAAGACGTCCGACGAAATGCTTCCTGAATCCGTGCGGCGCTGGTCGAAGGAAAGCCCGTCGCCATAGACGCTGGGCAGGCCCCTGACTTCCTGCAACTCGAATTCAAAGCCGATCCAGGTATGGCCGCTGGCATTCACCGCCTGGAACTCGAAATGGACGAAGCCGTTCAGAGTGTCGCGCAGATAAGTGTAGGGCCGGGGAATGTCGCGGATGCGGATGACCATCGTGGCCGGGCTCGCCTCCTGGAATTCCTCCACGATCACCACAGGGTCGGTTTTCGAGCCGAAGCCGGAAACCGAGATGATGCGGAACTTTCCGAGCTCGTCGGAGAAGGAGTAGACACCGGCAAGCCATCGACCGTCATCGGCCGGGCGGGCGGCGACCAGCATCGGCGCCAGCAGGATGAGGAAGAAGGGCGCAAGCCGGATACGCGTCTCGGCCTCCCATTGTCGATGCAGCGAACGCTGCGAGGCTCGCCCCTTCAACCAACGTGGTCTTGTGCCAAGGGAAGCTGAGCCGGGTAAGATCATATCATATGTGGCAAATGCGGCGATAAGTTTCCACGACAACAGTTTGCCGTGCTGCCATGATGCGCTATAGCGCCACGAAAGGTTTTCCCGGCCGGAGCTTCCGGTCGCAGGCGGAGGTTCTTCATGAGCGAAGTAGAACGCGAAAGCATGGAATTCGACGTCGTAATCGTCGGCGCGGGGCCGGCTGGTCTGGCGGCGTCCATCCGGCTGAAGCAGCTCAATCCCGAGCTTTCCGTCGTCGTGCTGGAAAAGGGCGGCGAGGTCGGCGCGCATATCCTTTCCGGCGCGGTGGTGGACCCGATCGGCATCGACCGCCTACTGCCGGAATGGCGCTCGGAAAGCGACCATCCGTTCAAGACGCCTGTCACCGACGACCGTTTCCTGGTGCTGGGACCTGCGGGCTCATTCCGACTGCCGAATTTCATGATGCCGCCGCTGATGAACAATCACGGCAATTACATCGTCTCCCTCGGCAATGTTTGTAAATGGCTGGCCGGCCATGCCGAGGCCCTTGGCGTGGAGATCTATCCGGGCTTCGCCGCCGCCGACCTGCTCTACAATGACGAAGGCGCGGTGATTGGCGTCGTGACCGGCGACATGGGCGTCGAGCGTGACGGCACGCATGGGCCGAACTACGCGCCTGGCATGGCGCTGCTCGGCAAATATGTGCTGATCGGCGAGGGCGCGCGGGGCTCGCTGGCCAAGCAGCTCATTGCCAAATTCGGTCTGGCTGAAGGCCGGGAGCCGCAGAAATTCGGCATCGGCCTCAAGGAGCTCTGGGAGGTCAAGCCCGAGAACCACAAGCCTGGTCTCGTCCAGCATTCCTTCGGCTGGCCGCTGGACACGAGCACGGGCGGCGGCTCTTTCCTCTACCACCTCGAGAACAATCAGGTGGCCGTGGGCTTCGTGCTGCACCTGAACTACAAGAACCCCTACATCTCGCCCTTCGAGGAGTTTCAGCGCTTCAAGACGCATCCGGCCATCCGCGGCACCTTCGAAGGCGCAAAGCGCATCGGCTATGGCGCGCGCGCCATTACCGAAGGCGGATGGCAGTCGGTGCCCAAGCTGTCCTTTCCCGGCGGTGTGCTGATGGGCTGCTCGGCGGGGATGGTCAACGTGCCCCGCATCAAGGGCTCGCACAATGCGGTGCTGTCGGGAATGCTTGCCGCCGAGCATGTGGCCGGGGCGATCGCTGCCGGCCGCGCTAATGACGATCTCGTCTCCTACGAGGAAGCGTGGCGGTCGAGCGACATCGGCAAGGATCTGAAGAAGGTGCGCAACGTGAAGCCGCTATGGTCGAAATTCGGCCTCTGGCTCGGCGTTGCCCTCGGTGGCTTCGACATGTGGCTGAACACGCTCTTCGGCGGTTCGCTTTTCGGCACGATGAAGCACGGCAAGACCGATGCGCAGTCGCTGGAGCCGGCATCGAAGCACAGGCCGATTCACTACGAGAAACCCGACGGCGTCCTGACCTTCGATCGTCTGTCCTCGGTATTCCTGTCCAACACCAATCACGAGGAGAATCAGCCGGTCCATCTGCAGGTGAAGGACATGAATCTCCAGAAGGCTTCGGAATTTGCGGTCTTCGCGGGGCCTTCCACGCGCTACTGCCCGGCGGGTGTGTATGAGTGGGTGGATGCCGACGGCAATTCCCTGGCAGGCGGTCCGGGTGCGGCCGAGAAGGGCGGACCGGCCGACCGGAGCAATCCGGAAGCGCGCTTCGTCATCAACGCGCAGAACTGCGTCCACTGCAAGACCTGCGACATCAAGGACCCGAACCAGAACATCAACTGGGTGCCGCCGCAGGGGGGCGAGGGGCCGGTCTACCTGAACATGTAGTGGCCGGGCGCTGCGCTGCCCGCGCCAATCCTATTCCGGCTCCTCAACAGATGCCTGCATCACTTCCGCCGGCTCCTCCTCCCGCAACAGTCCGAATTCGACCAGAACGGGCAAATGGTCGGAGCCGACAAATTCCAGCCTGCTCGGTTTCGACGGGATGACGGCACCCTTGTAGAGCACATTATCCAGAGGCAGGCCGATATGGGGCCGCCAGGACATCGGCAGATACCGGTGCAGCCAGGATGAGCCGATGCCGCGCAGGATATTGAAGCCGCCGGCATTGGCGACACTCTTCGCCGTGTGGCTCCACGGGACGGCATTGAAATCGCCTGCAAGCAGGGCGGTGGTTGAAATCCTGCCGAGATCGTCGCGGATGTTTGCCACCTGCTGAGCCTGCTCCAGCGGCCACGGCCAGCTCAGATGAAGGGCAGCCACATCCACCAGACGGCCGCCAAAATCCACCGACGCCACGGCCAAGGCGCCCCGGTCGAGGCATTGCGCTTCCTTGGCGAACGGCCTCTTCGACAGGATCGCCACACCGCCGACGAAGGAAGGCGGAGGACAGATGATGCGGTGGGGATAGGCGGCTTCGATCAGCCCCAGCTTCTCTATCCACATGGTCGAAACCTCGTCCAGGGTGACCACGTCCGCCTGCACGCGACCGATCAGCGACAGGACCCGTTCGGGCGTCGCATTGTCGTAACGCAGATTGATCTGCAGCAGCCGGTAACGCGCCGCGGTCGTCGACGGTTCGGCGGCACTTGCAGCCGTGGCTTCGGCGGGTCTGGTGAAGGCGGAAAGGTCGAGCGTCGCAACTATGGCCGCAAGCCCGAGAAGGATTGCCCAGGCACCGGGAAGGCGCCAGCCGGCGGCTAAAAGAAGGCATGACCCCGCGAGTATCAGCAGGACCGCGAGATGAATGCGGAAATGCGAGAAGGAATCGAGCGCCGGGTGCATCCAGCCGAGAAAGCCGGCCATCAGCGCAAATGCCGCGGCCACGGTCATTCCCGCGATCACGACGGGGATCATCGCTCGTCCTTTCATCGTGTCTGCAAGCTCTCGCACTATGCCCGAAAAACTTCACATCCCGCAGCATTGTGGCAGGGTCAAGCCCTACTGGCGGAGTAGGCCGCGCCGTCTAGCATCGCTGAAAGTATAAGCTGGCAATGAACCCAAGCCCTATTGGAACGCCGTTTCGGAGAAGCTGCGCAGCTTGCGCGAGTGCAGGCGGTCGGGCGGCATGGCGGCAAGCTTCTCGATAGCGCGCAGGCCGATGCGTAGGTGCTGCGCCACCTGGCGCTTGTAGAAGTCGGTTGCCATGCCTGGCAGCTTCAACTCGCCATGCAGCGGCTTGTCGGAGACGCAGAGCAGCGTGCCGTAAGGCACGCGGAAACGGAAACCGTTGGCCGCTATGGTGGCTGATTCCATATCAAGCGCGATGGCGCGCGACTGTGAGAGGCGCTGCACCGGTCCCCGCTGGTCGCGCAATTCCCAATTGCGATTGTCGATGGTGGCGACCGTACCGGTGCGCATGATGCGTTTCAGGTCATAGCCGGAAAGACCGGTGATCTCGGCTACAGCCTCCTGCAAGGCCACCTGAACTTCGGCCAGCGCGGGCAGGGGGACCCATACCGGCAGGTCGTCGTCGAGCACATGATCCTCGCGCACATAGGCATGCGCCAGCACGTAGTCTCCGAGCGCCTGCGTGTTGCGCAGGCCGGCGCAATGGCCGAGCATCAGCCAGACATGCGGCCTGAGCACTGCTATGTGGTCCGTGATCGTCTTGGCGTTGGAGGGGCCGATGCCGATATTGACCATGGTGATGCCGCCATGGTCGGGCCTGGTGAGGTGATAGGCCGGCATCTGCGGCATGCGGATCGGAACCGCACCCTCATGCGAGGATGTCTCGCCCGCCCTGGTCATCAGATTGCCGGGCTCGATGAAGTTCTCATAGCCTCCGCCACCTTCAGCCATCAGTTCGCGGGCGTAGATGCAGAATTCGTCGATATAGAACTGGTAGTTGGTGAACAGCACGAAATTCTGGAAATGCTGCGGGCTGGTTGCCGTGTAGTGAGCCAGCCGGTGAAGCGAATAATCGACGCGTTGGGCGGTGAAAGGCGCTAGCGGCACCGGCTCTCCCGGCGCCGGCTCGTAGGTACCGTTGACGATGTGGTCGTCGGTCGCGTTTAGATTGGGCACGTCGAAAAGATCGCGCAGGGGCCGCTTCATGCGGTCGGCCATGGAGGCCTCGACATAAGTGCCTTCCAGGAAGGCGAAATGCAGCGGGATCGGCGTCTCCGATTCGGAAACCGTGACCGGCACGCCGTGATTGCGGATGATGAGGTCGAGCTGGTCGATCAGGTAGTTCTCGAAAAGGTCCGGCCGGGTGACCGTCGTTGCGTAAGTGCCGGGGCCGGGTACATGGCCATAGGCAAGGCGGGAGTCCACCTGGGCATAGGAGGCCGTCGAAATGCTGATCTCGGGATAGAAGGCGCGGAAGCGACGGTCGCTGTCGCCCTTCTCGGCAACCATGGCGAAGGCATTGCGCAGGAAGGCGGTATTGCGTTCGTAAAGGCCCTTGAGCGCCGTGACGGCTTCCCGCGCATCGGTGAAGCTGCGGCGCGAGAAAGGCTCCGGGCGCGCTATGGTCTCGATGGGCTGAGGATAGATTCGCTTTTCCATGACCCATTATATGGGTTTGAGGCGAGGGTTTCGAGGTGTGGCCCAAATGCCGGAAAGCAAATTGCCCTGCTTGAACCGGATATGCGGCCAGCGCACAACCCTCCTTGGCAATCGGGACCTGGATCCCCGACACGCCCCGCTTCGCTCCGAGGTCGAGGATGACGGGGCGGTGGGGACGCTTCCGTCACTCGTCACCGCGCCCGCATGAGGCCGACGAGCAGGACGAAGCCGCTGCCGTTGGACTTCTTCACATAACCTTCGATGATGTTGGTGTTTTCGGCACGAACGCTCTGCACGACCGACAGCGGGGCGGCGACCAGGAGAGCCACGATCAGCGCCTTGGGCAGCAGGCGAAGCGTTTCAGCTATTGTGGACTTCAGGGTGGCCATCGGCGTGTTCCTCACAATGTGGCCGGACTATGCGCGCATTGTGCTGAACCGGCTCTGAGAGCCGCGTTCATCCATTATTCAGACACAATTGCGTGACGCCTGGCCGGCCCGCCTCGCCGGAACGTTGGCTTCGTCGGAGGTTTATGCTTTGGTCGCGCCTCTCACTCCCAGGAGATGATTCATGACCACGCAGACCAAGCCGATTGAACTCTATTACTGGCCGACGCCGAACGGATGGAAGATCTCCATCATGCTGGAGGAGCTCGGCGTCCCTTATGAGGTGAAATTCGTCAATATCGGCAAGGGAGAACAGTTCGAGCCGTCATTCCTGAAGATTTCTCCCAACAATCGCATGCCTGCAATCATCGACCCCGAGGGACCTGACGGCGAGCCGATCTCCATCTTCGAGTCCGGCGCGATCCTGCAATATCTCGGCCGCAAGTTCGGTAAGTTCTATCCGTCCGACGAACGGGGCCGTGTCGAGGTGGATCAATGGCTGTTCTGGCAGATGGGCGGCCTCGGGCCAATGGCCGGCCAGGCGCATCACTTTCGCCAATATGCGCCGGAGAAGATCCAGTACGGCATCGATCGCTACACAAACGAGGTGAACCGCCTTTACGGCGTGATGAACAAGCGCCTTGCCGATCGCGACTACCTGGCCGGCGATTATTCGATCGCCGACATCGCCTGCGTCGGCTGGGTGAAGCCCTACAAGAACCAGGGACAGGATCTGGACGATTTCCCGAACCTCAAGCGTTGGTTTGAGTCCGTCATGGCGCGCCCGGCAGTCATTCGCGGCATGGCCGTGGGCGAAGAGCACCGCCGCAACCTTGCCGACGACAAGGATGCACAGAAGGTGTTGTTCGGGCAGAAGGCGCGAGCCTGATGGATGAGTGGGAATGGTGAATGGAAGTCGGCGTGGGGCAATCTTGGCTCAGGCGCGGCCGGTCTGACCATTCACCATTTTACCATTCACCATTCACCGGCTTACATCCTCGACCACGTCTCTCCCCGGCAGATCAGGCCGCCGAGCACGCAGCCGCTCATCTTGAAGGAGTCGCCGTTGAGGCTGCCCTTGCCGTTATAGGTCTTGCCGTTGGCCGGATCTGTGACCTTGCCGGAATAGTTGCCGCCGCCCGTCGCCGAAAATTTGCCAATCTGCTTGCCGGCATGCTCGCCTGACTTGAGCGTGATGCAAAACGAGCCGCTGCATTCTGCGATCTCGGCCGTACTGCCCGATTTCGTCCTCCATCTGCCTTCGATGGGATCGGCAAAGGCCGTTCCTGAAAGAAGAATCAAGGTTGCGGCCGCAGGGCCAGCTTGCGGTTCATGTCATCCCTCCCTCTCGCGCAAGGTGGGAATTGCTTACGCGAACGTAAGCGTAATATAGCTCCCGTCCTTGCGGAAGCTCCGTTTTGCATCTTGTCCTTCGGAAAATTCTGTCGGGCGTTGCTGCGATTGCAGAAGACGGACGCCTGAAAGAGCGGATTCGTGGTTACCGAAGAGTTTCTGTCAATTGTGGCAATTGTCTTTTGTTTTCGTAAACAGCCGCACAGTTCCGGCTTTCCGATGCTTAACAAATTCCAAGTTTTACTTCTTGTTTGAACTTTGTTTTCCGCAAATTAAGCAAGCCATTTAACGGCGGATTCAAGCATAGCCTGCATCCTCGAAATCATCGAACGGCACCTCGGGATTGAGGAAAAAAAGCCGCTCTCGGGAAGAAACAGGGAACTTGGATATGGCACGTCTTGAAATGCATGAAGCCGGTTACGGCATGATGGCAACCGGCGCCCAGGCAGACGTTCTTTTCGAGCTTGGGATGATGTATGTGACCGGCCGCGATTGCGCGGTGGATCTGGTCGCGGCGCATAAATGGTTCAACATCGCAGCGATCAAAGGATCTGATCGTGCAGCCAGGCTGCGCGCAGAGCTGGCGGCGACCATGAGCAAGGCGGATATTGCCAGGGCGCTGCGCGAAGCGCGCGAATGGATGACGATGCACTGATTTTCCTGCCTCAGGCAGGGGCGAATATCCCAAGAGCGGCCATCGCAAAAAGGCCGCCAAAAACAGGCAGGCGAGACTTCATTCCTCAGGCGCGGGGGCCATGGGGATCGACTGGAAAGGCCGCGACCGGCAGGAAACAATGCCGGCGCGGCCCTTCTTGTTTCAAAGAGACTCTTCAGCACGTCACCAGAAGATTGACAGCAGGCCTCACGCCTCACGCAGTTTCCTCGAACCGCACGAGAACGGTCCCCTCGCTGACCTGGGTGCCTTCGGCGGCGATTTCGGCCACAACGCCGTCATGAGGCGCGGCGATGGTGTGCTCCATCTTCATGGCTTCGAGAATGAGCAGCGGCTGTCCCTTAGAAACGCTCTCGTTCGGCGCGGCGCGGACCACCTTCACCAGTCCCGGCATGGGTGCGCGCAGGCTATCCCCTCCGGCCACAAGCTCTTCGGCCTGCTGCAGGGGATCGTGCAATTGGAAGGTGTGGCTGTGAACACCGTCGAAAGCGGTGAGACGGCCGGGCCAGGCGGCCAGCCGAGGGGCGTCAGGATCCGTTCCGCTCGGGATCGCAAGTGTCTGCACGCCAAGGCCCTCGATCTCGACCGCGAAGCGGCCCGAGGGCTGAGCGGAAATCCGTGCGATGATCTCATCCTCTTCGTGAACGAGCTTCGTGCGATGAGTGAGCGAGCCGAAATGTGTGTAGCCGGATATTGCCTCCCACGGCTCTGGCACGTTGCGGGGAGCGCGTGCGCCGGATGCGGCAAGGGCCGCCATCGCGATCAGTGCCGGCTTGGGCGAGGCCTTGCGTGTCAGGGCTTCCTGCCGGCGTGCGATCAGGCCGGTGTCGAGGTTGCCGACGGAAAAATCCTCGTCGGCGGCCAAAGCGGCGAGGAAGGGCGTATTGACGACCGACCCCGCGACCTCCGTCTTTGCCAGTGCTTCCTGCAACGCTGCAAGGGCGGTCGGCCGGTCCTGAGCATGCACCACCAGCTTGGCGATCATCGGATCGTAGTAAGGCGAGATCGTATCGCCCGCGCGCACGCCGGTCTCGACCCGAACGGTGCCGTTGTCGATCTTCTGCGGGAATTTCAGGTGATGCAGGGTGCCTGTCGCGGGAAGGAAGCCGCGCGAAGGATCCTCGGCATAGATGCGCGCCTCGATGGCATGCCCGGAAAGGCGGATGTCGTCCTGACCCATCGGCAAAAGTTCGCCGGCCGCCACCCGTAGCTGCCATTCGACGAGATCGATCCCGGTCACCATTTCCGTTACCGGATGTTCGACCTGAAGGCGCGTGTTCATCTCCATGAACCAGAACCGGTCCGGTCTCAAGCCGGCGGAAGCATCGACGATGAACTCGATCGTGCCGGCGCCCGAATAGCCGATGGCCTTCGCTGCCTTCACCGCCGCACTGGTCATCGCAGCACGCATTTCCGGCGTCATGCCGGGAGCGGGGGCCTCCTCGATGACCTTCTGGTGGCGACGCTGTGCCGAACAGTCGCGCTCGAAGAGATGGACCGCCCCGCCATGCTTATCGCCGAAGACCTGCACTTCGATATGGCGCGGCTTGTCGACATATTTCTCCACCAGAACGCGTTCGTCGCCAAAGGCGGCCTTGGCCTCGCGCTTGGCGCCGGCAAGCTCCTCGGCAAAATCGTCCGGATGATCGACGCGGCGCATCCCCTTGCCGCCGCCGCCTGCGCGTGCCTTGATGAGCACGGGATAGCCGATCTCGCGCGCCTTGGTGGCGAGCACGACGAGCTCCTGCGCCTCACCGTGATAGCCGGGCACCACCGGCACGCCGGCCTTCTCCATCAGACGCTTGGCGGCATCCTTCAGCCCCATGGCACGGATGGCCTTGGCGGAGGGACCGATGAAGGCGAGCCCCGCCGCTTCGATGGCATCGACGAAATCCGGGTTTTCCGACAGGAAGCCGTAGCCGGGGTGGATCGCCTCCGCGCCCGTCGCGCGGGCGGCCTCGATCACGCGCTCGATCGAGAGGTAGCTCTCCGCCGCGGCGGCGGGTCCGATCCGGACGGCGACGTCGGCCGCCGCGACGTGCGGGGAGCCAGCGTCGGCGTCGGAGTACACCGCGACCGACCGGATGCCCAGCCGGCGCAGGGTGCGGATGACCCGCAGCGCGATCTCGCCGCGGTTGGCGACCATCACCGTGCTGAACACAGGACCTCCTCGTGGCCGACGCCTCGTGCAGGAACGGCACTTTCCCGCAACTGGGCTGCGGGAAAGTGCCGTTCCTGCAGCTCGGGGGGCGAGATGCGCACGGCGCTCACATCCGGAAGACGCCGAACGCGGGATCCCCGAGGGGCGCGTTGGCGGCGATCGAGAGGGACAGGCCCAGCACGCGGCGGGTGTCGGCCGGGTCGATGACGCCGTCGTCCCACAGCCGGGCCGAGGAGTAGTAGGGGTGGCCCTGCGT
>Ga0164243_10002587_pt1 | contig 29736 bp, 32 predicted proteins | sample OricompcompostOP_FD_108781 | JGI IMG/M metagenome (GOLD analysis project Ga0164243, IMG submission 108781) | Organic Plus compost microbial communities from Emeryville, California, USA - Original compost - Organic plus compost (OP) | ecosystem: Engineered > Solid waste > Mixed feedstock >... | reverse complement strand
GCTGGATGCACGGCGACGGTACATGGGAGGTGACGAGCGGTCCTGGACGTCCGGTGGCCGAGGCGCAGGACGGCTCTGCCGATCTTGCCGGTCGGATCACGCACACCTACACGTCGAAGGGTCGGTTGTCGGTACGCGTTGACGTCGCCTATTCGGGGCGGTGGCGGTCCAACGGCGGCGAATGGCAAGCGCTCCCGGGGACCTTGACGGTGGCGGGAGCCCCGCAGTCGCTCGCGGTCAGGAGCGCGACGCCACATCTGACCGGCTGACCGGCCGCCCGCCGGCGAATCTCCCGCGATAGGAGACGTCAAGTAGCCTTGGACCTCGTGGCAGGCCCCGACTACGACACCGAGATCAAGCAGCTCCAGGCGACGATGCACACCATCGAGCAGGTCCTGGACCTCGACGCGATGAAGGCCGAGATCGCGGATCTCGAGACACAGGTTGCGGCGCCCGACCTCTGGGATGACCAGGCCAACGCTCAGAAGGTCACCGGCCGGCTCTCGCTGCTGCAAGGCGAGCTCGAGCGGTTCGAGCAGCTCAGCGGCCGGGTCGAAGACCTGGGCGTCCTCATCGAGCTCGCGCAAGAGGAGAGCGACGCCGATGCGACCGCCGAGGCCGACGCGGAGCTGGGCCGGCTGAAGAAGTCGGTCGAGGCGCTCGAGGTCCGTACCCTGCTCTCCGGTGAGTACGACGCCCGCGAGGCGCTCGTCACGATCCGCTCGGGGGCCGGCGGGGTTGATGCCGCGGACTTCGCCGAGATGCTGATGCGGATGTACCTGCGTTGGGCGGAGCGCAACAAGTACCCCGTCGAGGTCTTCGACACCTCCTACGCCGAGGAAGCCGGCCTCAAGAGCGCGACCTTCGCCGTGCACGCGCCGTACGCCTACGGGACGCTCTCGGTCGAGGCGGGCACGCACCGACTGGTCCGGATCAGTCCGTTCGACAACCAGGGTCGCCGCCAGACCTCGTTCGCGGCGGTCGAGGTGGTGCCGGTGCTTGAGCAGACTGACGAGATCGAGGTCCCAGACGAGGAGGTCAAGGTCGACGTCTACCGCTCCTCGGGTCCCGGCGGCCAGTCGGTCAACACGACCGACTCCGCGGTCCGGCTCACCCATATCCCGACCGGCGTGGTCGTCTCCTGCCAGAACGAAAAGTCCCAGCTGCAGAACAAGGCGGCCGCGATGATCGTTCTCAAGGCCAAGCTGCTCGCCATGAAGAAGGCCGAGGAGGAGGCGCACCTGCGCGAGCTCAAGGGTGACGTCGCCGCGAGCTGGGGCGACCAGATGCGCAACTACGTGTTGAACCCCTATCAGATCGTCAAGGATCTCCGCACGGGCTACGAGACCGGCAACCCGCAGGCGGTCTTCGACGGTGACATCGACGGCTTCCTCGAGGCCGGTATCCGCTGGCGTCGCGGGGCCGACAAGGCCGAGCAGAACTGACCTTCGCGGTTGCTGCGCGGCCACGCGGGTGTCGAGTGATCTGCCGACGAGAACGCCACAGGGCGGCGACCCCCATCCCGTGGGGTCGCCGCCCTGCCTTCGCCCGACCAGTGCTGCTCTGACCCAGCACCGCGGCGGCGCCCGACGCCCGTGGCAGCAGCCTGAGTGCGTGATCTCAGGGTGATTCGGCGTCGGCGTTCATGGGGCTCACGATCGGCTCATGCGGTCTCCCTGCGCGGATCGGTGTGTCGATCGCGAGGCGGCAGCGGGGCCGTGCTCGCGAGGCCTAGCTCGGCCAGGAGGAACGTGTGCTGGTCGGCGTACTCCTCGCCGCGGGGTGCCTCTCCACCGGGCGAGCGCACGGTCAGGGCACCGTGGATGCGACCCTCGTGCAGCGTCACGACGCGGTCGGTGAGAGTGAGTGCCTCGTGGATGTCGTTGGTGACGAAGAGGATCGCGGCTTGCCTTCCCACCGTGCGCAGCAATCGATGGAGGGTGCGCTGGGCGAGCGCGTCGAGGTGACGGTAGGGCTCGTCGGCAAGGATCAGCTCCGGCTCCGATGCGATCGCGCGAGCGAGCGCGACTCGGTGTCGTTCACCCTCGTCGAGGTCGTCCGGCCAGGCCAGCTCACGATCGGCGAGTCCAACCGCCGCCAGCGCTCGTCGACTGCGGCTGAGCGCGTCGTAGCTGCCCAGCGTGTTGGCGACGTTGTCGAGGACGCGGCGCCAGCCGAGCAGACCGGGGGTGTCGTTGAGCGTGGCGATCGATTCCGGGAGCCGGAGCGTGCCGCTGCCGGTCACCTCGCGGTCCACGCGAGCGAGCGCCCGCAGGAGGGTGCTCTTCCCGCTGCCCCGGCGCCCCAGCAGGCCGACGACCTCGCCGGTGCGCAGGTCGAGGTCGACACCGGTCAGGACGCCTCCGGTCGGCGTGAAGCTGCGGTGGAGGTCGCGGACGCGGACGACGCTGCCAGCCGGATCGTACGTCGGGTCGTGTGCCGGTCCTGCGGACCGCGTGTCGGGGTCGGTCATCGCCACCTCCTTACTAAGTCGATTAAAACACTAGACTTAAATTGGCGAAAGCGGAAGCCGACGCGCGAGATTCATCGTCGGTTCTCAGGCAGACGGGCCCGGCAGCCGCGCCGGCGGGGTCGTGAGCGGGCTCAGCCGGCGGCGACCGCGGTCATCAGACACCAGCGGTCGGCTCGCTTGCCGACCTCGTCGGCGGTCTCACCCCGAGCGCCGACGAGGTCGCAGGAGAGCCAGGCGTCGCCGAACAAGCCGCGCAGTGAGACGGTGGTCCGCTTGCCGTTCGTGCACGCGAAAGCGACCGAGGGTTTGCCGTACGCCGGCCCCGGCCGCCGTTCGCAGCCCTGGGGCAGCGAGCCGGCGAGGCGGCGTGCCCAGCCCTTGGTGACGGGTGGCGCGAAGACCCAGGCGCGTGCGGCCGTGCCGTTCTGGCCCGTCCAGGTGCAGGCGTACTCCTGCGCCACGTCGGTCTCGCCGCCGAGTTCGGCCTTGTCGCCGTCGCCGTAGGACGACGCCTCGATCGCGTCTCCGCCGAGGGCCTTCGTCACCTCGGCGGTCGCGACGTGGTCGCAGAATGCCTGGCGGCGTACGACCATCGCGGTGGTGTCGACATCGGTGAGGGTGCTCGCGGTGTGCCCGGGGCCGTCGGCCGGGGTGGGCTTCCCGCCGTCGGGGTCGTGCGTGTAGAGGCCGACACCGACACCGGCCGCGGTCACGACGACGGCCGCGGCGAGCAGGCGCAGACGGGCAGGCACGCCATGAGGTTACGTGGATCTTTCGCGGGGCGCCCATCGACGTCCACCAGTGTCTGAAGGCCGGGTGAGCGCCGCCTGAGAGATAGGTCGCGGCGGGTTCGCGGATGGGGAGTCGTACGCCTCCTTCGACTAATCTCCCTGGGGTGATTCGCTTCGAGAAGGTCACCAAGACCTACCCCGGCACGACCAAACCTGCCCTGGAGCAGGTCTCAGTCGACGTCGAGAAGGGCGAGTTCGTCTTCCTTGTCGGTCAGTCCGGGTCCGGTAAGTCGACCGCGCTGCGGCTGATCCTGCGCGAGACCCGGCCGACCAGCGGGCGCGTCTACGTCGCCGGCAAGGAGATCAACCGGCTCGCCGGGTGGAAGGTGCCGCGGTTGCGCCGCGACATCGGCACCGTGTTCCAAGACTTCCGGCTGCTCGCCAACAAGACGGTCACCGAGAACGTCGCCTTCGCCATGCAGGTGACCGGCCACTCGCGCGCCGAGATCGCCTCGCGGGTTCCCGAGACTCTCGAGCTGGTCGGTCTGGACGGCAAGGGCGAGCGGATGCCCGATGAGCTCTCCGGAGGGGAGCAGCAGCGGGTCGCAGTAGCGCGGGCCTTCGTGAATCGGCCGATGATCCTCATCGCCGACGAGCCGACCGGCAACCTCGACCCGGCCACCTCGGTCGGCATCATGAAGCTCCTCGACCGGATCAACCGGACCGGGACGACCGTGGTGATGGCCACCCACGACGCCGGGGTCGTCGACCAGATGCGCAAGCGGGTCATCGAACTCGAGTCCGGTCGGGTGATCCGGGATCAGTCCCAAGGCGTCTACGGCTTCCAGCACTAGCCGCCCGCCGTACGTCTGCCGCCGAACACGAAAGTCACAGCCAACCTCCATGCAGCTGCGCTACGTCTTCACCGAGCTCCGCCAGGGGTTGCGTCGAAACCTCTCGATGCACCTGGCCGTGGTCCTCACCCTTCTCGTCTCGCTCACCCTCGCCGGCATCGGTCTGCTGCTACGTCAGCAGGCCGACCTGGCCGAGCAGGCCTGGGGCAACCAGCTTCAGCTCACCGTCTACCTCTGCAACGGGCAGACCGACGAGGGCTCCCATTGCGATGGGGCGATCGACGGGGAGCAGAAGACCGCGGTCGCCGACAAGCTGAAGAGCAGCAAGTACGTCGAGAGCATCGACTACTCCAGCCAGACGCACGAGTTCGAGCGGCTGAAGATGCAGAAGTCGGAGGAGTTCGACCGGGTGCTCAAGGGCCCAGATCCGATCATCACCGCGAAGCAGATGCATTCGGCCTACTGGGTGACCATGAAGGATCCGCATCGCGCCGCGGAGATCACCGAACTGGTCGTCGGACTCGACGGGGTCTACAAGGTGCAGGACATGCACCAGATCACCGGTCCGATCCTCTCCGCCATCGACGGCATCCAGATCGCAACGCTGATCGCGGCCCTGGTGCTGGTCATCGCCGCCCTCCTGCTGGTCGCCAACACCATCCGACTGGCCGCGTTCGCACGCCGACGGGAGATCGGCATCATGCGACTGGTGGGTGCTTCGACGCTCTATATCGCCCTGCCGTTCCTTCTCGAGGCGCTGCTGACGGCAGTGGTGGGCGTCATCTTGGCGGCGGGCACGCTGGCCATCGTGATGTGGCTCGGCGTCAAGCGCGGCCTGTCCGGGAGCGGACTGACCGACTGGGTCGGATGGCACGAGTACACGGTGACGTGCGTCATCGTTGCGGTCCTCGGCCTGCTTCTGACCGCGATCCCGACACTCCTGCTGACGCGCAAATACCTCAAAGTCTGATCACGGCCGCCTACGGTCGGGGTGACTCTTCCCCGACCAGATCGACCGGAGACTCTCGGTGCGCTTCTTCCCCCGTGCCGGCCGGCCCCGTGCTCTTGGAGCTGCGGGCGCAGTCGGCCTACGTCGACGCCTGCTGTTGATGGCCGTCGTCGCCATGCTCCTGGCGATGGTGGCCTCGGCACTTGCCACGCCAGCGGCCGATGCCAAGAGCAAGAAGCACGACCTCCAACACCGACAGCATCAGGTCCAAGAGCAGCAGAAGAAGGCCAAGGGCGACCTCGACGAGTCCAGTGCCGAGCTGCGTCGCGCCACCAGATCTCTTGCCGGGGCACAGCGCAGGCTGCGTACGGCTCGGGCTCATCTCCGGCACGTCAATCTGCGCCTGGTGGACGCCCGCGCGGCGCACACCCGGATCCGGCGGGAGCTGACCGAGATGAAGTCCCGCCTGGCGCGAGCCCGGACCGATCTGGCCGACTCCCGTCGGAGCGTCGGGAGCGAGCGGAGCAAGATCCAGCAGACCGTCCTGGCGCAGTTCTACGGCAGTGATCCGGCTCTGGTGCAGGTCACCACGGTCCTCGGCGGCGGCAATCTCGCCGACCTCACCCGGTCGACCGACTACAGCGCGGGTGTCACGACCAGCCAGACCAACACACTGCAGCGGCTGGAGGCCGCCAAGACGCTGCTCACCGTCCATGAGCAGGATGTGAAGGACACCACCGCGAAGGTCGCGGACAAGGAGCAGGAGGCGGCCGACAAGGTCAGCCAGATCCGTACGCTGCGGACGCAGGCGGTTACCGCGCGGAACCGCGTCCTCGACCTGGTCGACCGGCGGCGTACCGCCACCCGCCAGGCGGCGAAGGCCAAGGCCCACGATCGACGTGAGTTGGCCAGGCTGAAGAAGCAGGAGGATCGGATCCGCAAGCAGATCCTCCAGCTCTCTCGCCGGGGCGGCAATCGTCGAGTCGCCCACACTCGCGGCATGTTCGGATCCCCGGTGCAGAACAGCTACATCACCTCGCCCTACGGCTGGCGCAAGCATCCGATCTATCACTACTGGGGTCTCCATAACGGCGACGACCTGCATGCGCCCTGCGGCACCCCCGAGCATGCGATCGACACCGGGCGGGTCATCTCCACTTACTACTCGAGCGTCTGGGGCAACCGGCTGTATCTCTACCTCGGCCGCATCAACGGGCACTCCTACACCGCGATCTACAACCATCTGTCCCGCTATCGGGCGCACGTCGGCCAGGTCGTGAGCCGAGGCCAGACGCTGGCATTGGCGGGCACCACCGGCTGGTCCACCGCCTGCCACCTGCACTTCACCATCATGCGCGATGGCAAGGCCGTGAACCCGAGCCCGCTGATCGGTCTGTGAGCCTCCCGGTCGCGGCGAACTCGGTTGCCCTGGCCTGCGAGAATGGGGGGATGCCGAAGGAGCAGGGGCGCAAGATGATCGCGCAGAACAAGAAGGCGCGACACGACTATCACATCGAGGACACCTACGAGGCCGGTCTGGTTCTCCAGGGGACCGAGGTCAAGTCGTTGCGCGAGGGCCGGGCATCGCTGGTCGACGGGTTCGTCGACATCGAGCGGGGCGAGGCCTGGCTTCACGGCGTACACATCCCGGAGTATCTGAACGGCACCTGGACCAACCATGCCGCTCGGCGCAAGCGGAAGCTGCTCCTGCACCGGGCCGAGATCGAGAAGATCGACAAGCGGGTCTCAGAGAAGGGGCTGACGGTGATCCCGCTCGCGCTCTACTTCAATGACGGTCGGGCCAAGGTCGAGATCGGCGTTGCCAAGGGTAAGAAGAGCTGGGACAAGCGCCAAGCGATCGCCGAGCGCACCGCCAGGCGGGAGACCGAGGTCGCCATTGGCCGCCGTGCCAAGGGCATGCGTGACTGAGGCCGTCGCCGCCGCGGAGGACCGTGCCGGCGACGCCGCAGACGTTCGCGCGTGGTGGCAGCGCCATGGGCTGCCCGGCCTCTTCGACGTCCACGTTCACTTCATGGCGCCAGCGATCCAGAAGGCGGTCTGGAACGTCTTCGAGATGGCCGAGCACCACCCGAAGCTTGCCCGCCCCTGGCCGATCCGCTATCAGATCCCCGAGGAGGATCGGATCGCGTTTCTCCGGGACGCCGGCGTACGTCGCTTCTCGGGACTGCCCTACGCCCACAAGCCCGGGGTCGCAACCTTCCTCAACGACTGGGCCCGGAGTTTCGCCGAGCGTGTCCCCGAATCGCTCTGGTCGGCAACGCTCTACCCCGAGCCGGAGGCGCCGGCGTACGTCGCCGGGCTGATCACCGAGGGCGTGGAGGTGTTCAAGGTGCATGTGCAGGTCGGCGAGTTCCACCTTGATGACCCGCTGCTCGACCCGGTCTGGGGCCTGCTCGCCGAGGCAGCGACGCCGGTGGTGATCCACTGTGGCTCGGGGCCGATGGGCAACGAATACACCGGACCGGCCTCACTCGGTCGTGTCCTGGAGCGACACCCGCACCTGCAGGTGATCGTCGCCCACCTCGGCGCCCCGGAGTACGCCGAGTTCCTGGCGCTCGCCGACCGATTCCCGGCAGTCCGGCTCGACACGACGATGGCGTTCACGGACTTCTTCGACAACATCGACCCGTTCCCGAAGGACCTGCTGCCGCGTCTCGCCGATCTGGGCGACCGGATCCTGCTCGGCAGCGACTTCCCGAGCATCCCGTATCCGCTCGTCCATCAGCTCGACGCGCTGGAAGGTCTGGGTCTCGGGGAAGAATGGCTGCGTGCGGTGTGTTGGGACAACTGCGTGGCACTCTTCGGGGACGCTGGGTGAGGAGTCGCTCAGCAGCCGCCTCAAACCCGCTCGGCCGATGTCGGCGGGGCGAGCTAAGATCTGCCACGCGTGATGGATCGTGCCCGCGAGTGGAAGCGAGCGGTGTCGAGATCTTGAAAACTCAAGAGGGGCTGATCGGTTTCGACTTGGGACGTTGTTTCCAGGGGAAGCGGGTCGAGGAGCCAGCGTCATCTCGTTAACGATCGCTGGGAACCAATAACTGCCAACGCTAAGCGCAGTTCCTTCGCTCTCGCCGCCTGAGCGGTGATCGAAGCGTCAGACAGGGCATCCGTCTCCGTCCCTGATCCTGGCGTCGCCTAGGAGACTCACCCTCCCTCTCTCGTCAGCGGGGTTCGAGGGGACATCTAGCTGACTGAGCCCGTCGGTGACGTGTCTGTGCGAGCACCGGGGCCGAGAAAAGCGACAGCACAGACTGCACCCGGAGAAGACCTGGTTCGGCGCTCGAGGACGCGGGTTCGATTCCCGCCAGCTCCACAAGACTCTGGCGGCTCGTGTCTGCGGATGGCGCAGACCGGGTCGTCTTGTCGTTGATGGCGCGCTTCGCGCGCGTGGCTTGGGGCCCCAACCCCAAGCGGTCCATCGGCGTGAGCATCCGCATCAAACAGACCCTGACCGGCATCCTGGCGCTGACTGCGCTGGTCCTTGATGGTCCGATCGGAGGGACCGTCGTGAGAGCGACGCAGTTCCACGAATTCGCAGCCCAGATGCTCGACCGGAAGGGCCTGCTCGTGATCGCACCGAAGATGCTCAGCCAGCCGATCGCGCTGCGCGAGGTCGCCGGCCATCTCGCCGACCTCGCGCACGCAGGGTTACGACGGATGGCCCCTGAGCTCGCGGCCCCGAAGAACACTTCCGGATGCAGGACATGGTTAAGCAGCTCGCCCGGCGCCGACGCGAACGGCGTCCTGTCATTCCTGTCGGCATGCCGGGCGAGGTCGGCAGGCAGCTCGCCGGAGGCGGACTGCTGCCCACCGGGCCCGGTCCGCGCGGCACCGTGACCTCGATGCCTGGCTGGCTGAGCAGGAGTGACCGACCGGCGACGCCCCGGGACGGTCAGAGCGGGACGGTGCCGTAGCGCTCGGCCGGGTTCTCCTCGCCGAGCCGATCGTGCAGGCTGCCTAGCCCTGCGGCCGCGGCAGCCCGCTCGGCTGGGTCGAGCCGGTCGAGGACCCTGGCTAGCTCGGTACGCCGCCGGGTGACGACCTCGTCGACGAGCTTGCGCCCCTTGGCGGTCAGTTCGAGGGTGACGATGCTGCGATTGGTCGGATCGCTACCGCGGGTGAGGTGGCCCGAAGCGTCGAGACGGTCGGCGAGCCTGGTCACGGTCGAGGCGACGACACCCAGTGCCTGCGCGCACTGTGACGAAGTCTGCCGCCCGTTCTCCCGGAGCGCGAGCAGCAGCCGGAACTGGGGGAGCGACATCTTCAGGTGCTCGACACTGCGTAACGCGACCCCGACCAGATCGCGGGTGGCGACCTCGAAGGCGAGTAGCTCGGCCACGGTGGTCGAGGGGGCCGACGGCTGGTCACGGACGTCACTCGACATGCTCCGAAGTATTGCATAACGCAAGACCTACGACGTCTACCCTTCGGCTTTGCATGGAACAAGTCTTGCATTTAGCAATAGCATGGCCCAGACTCGGAGATGGAACCGATCCAGATCCGGGAGGTGGCGAAGTGACCGAGGCGCATGCGGAACTTCGCCGCGCGGGACTGCGGACGACACGACCCCGCGTCGCAGTACTCGAAGAGGTTCAGGCACACCCGCATGCCGATGTCGACACCATCGCCCGCGGAGCGCGCAATCGGTTGGGATCGGTGTCGAAGCAGGCTGTGTACGACGTGCTGAGAACCCTTACCGCGGTCGGACTGGTCCGGCGTCTCGAACCGGCCGGCTCACCCGCCCGGTTCGAGGCGCAAACCGGGGACAACCACCACCATCGGGTCTGCCGGGTCTGCGCCGCGATCTTTGATGTCCCCTGCCTTGCTGGCAGGACGCCGTGCCTTCGCGCCGAGGAGGACGCCGGCTTCGTGACCGAGGAGGCCGAGGTGATCCTCTGGGGCGTCTGCTCCGGCTGTCGACCATGCCCCCGCGCCAAGGAGAGGCCGAGCACGGCCAGCGAAGGAGACGCATCATGACCGACCAGGGCTTTGCGACGGATCACCCATGCGGATCGACCACGGGGGTCGGCGCCCCGGCGGCCAGTGATCGCAACTCGTTGACCGTGGGGAGCAACGGTCCGATTCTCCTGCACGACGTGCACTTCCTCGAGCAGATGGCTCACTTCAACCGGGAGCGGGTGCCTGAGCGCAGCCCGCACGCCAAGGGCTCGGGCGCCTTCGGCACGCTGACGATTACCGAGGACGTCTCTCACTACACGAAGGCGGCGCTCTTCCAGAAGGGCGCGACCACCGAGATGCTGGCCCGCTTCTCGACGGTCGCAGGAGAGCAGGGCAGCCCCGACACCTGGCGGGATGTGCGCGGCTTCGCGCTGAAGTTCTATACCGCACAGGGCAACTACGACATCGTCGGCAACAACACCCCGGTCTTCTTCCTGCGGGACCCGATCAAGTTCCCCCACTTCATCCGCAGCCAGAAGCGTTTGCCCGACTCCGGGCTCCGCGACAACCAGATGCAGTGGGACTTCTGGACGCTCAACCCCGAGTCGGCCCACCAGCTCACCTATGTGATGGGGGAGCGCGGGCTACCGCGCAGCTGGCGTCACATGAACGGCTACGGCTCCCACACCTATCTGTGGATCAACGACGCTGGTGAGCGGTTCTGGGTGAAGTACCACTTCCACAGCCAGCAAGGACTGGAGTTCTTGAGCAACGTCGACGCCGAGGCGATCGCTGGGGCCGACGCCGACTACCACCGTCGCGATCTGTTCGAGTCGATCAAAGCCGGTGATCATCCGGGTTGGTCGGTCGCGGTCCAGGTGATGCCGTACGCCGAGGCGGCGACGTACCGCTTCAATCCCTTCGACCTGACCAAGGTGTGGCCGCACGCGGACTATCCGTTGATCCGGGTCGGCAGCTTCACCCTGCACCGCAATCCGGAGAACTTCTTCGCCCAGATCGAGCAAGCCGCCTTCTCACCCGGCAATACCGTGCCTGGAGTGGGGCTCTCGCCGGACAAGATGCTGTTAGGAAGGGCGTTCGCCTACAACGACGCTCAGCGCAACCGGATCGGCACCAACTTCCACCAGCTGCCGGTCAACCGGCCACGTGCAGGGGTGGCGGTCAACAGCTACCTCGTCGACGGGCAGATGGCCTATAACCACACCGGATCCGCGCCGGTCTACGCGCCGAACAGCGCGGGGCGACCCTGGTCGGATCTGACCGGGCCGGCCGAGGACGGCTGGGAGAGTGACGGCGAGATGATCCGCTCCGCCTACGCCCTCCACGCGGAGGACGACGACTTCGGCCAGCCGGGCACGCTCGTGCGCGAGGTATGGGACGACGCGCAGCGCGAGGCGTGCGTCCGACAGGTTGCCGGCAGTCTGCTGGACGGCGTGCACGGTGAGGTGCTGGTGCGAGCACTTGACTTGTGGAAACAGATCGACTCGGATCTCGGTGCTCGTATTGCGAGCCGCGTCGCTGATGCCTAGGCCCGGACGCCCAGGAGAGGTGCCCAGTGTGGACGATCCTCGGAGTTCCGTGGCCGGTTGCGACAGTGGCCGGCAGTAGATTCGTCGCGTTCGCTCCGAGATCGTCTGGTGGGAGACGGTGATGACCCGCGTTGCCCGTGTCTACGACGCGCCCCAACCCGGAGATGGCGTTCGCGCGCTCGTCGACCGGCTCTGGCCCCGCGGCGTCCGCAAGGATGACCCCCGGATCGACCAGTGGTGGCGCGACCTCGCACCCTCGACTGAGCTGCGCACCTGGTTCGGCCACGAGCCGGCGCGTTTCGAGGAGTTCACGGCGCGCTACGAGGAAGAGCTCGCCGCCCCCGCGGTGGCCGACCTGCTCGCCCATGCCCGTCGGGTCGACCGCTCCGAAGGACTCACGGTGTTGACCGCGACCAAGGAGCTCGCGATCACCCACGCTCGGGTACTTGCCCGGGTGATCGACCAGGCCGAGTAGGCGGACGGGCCGCGCCAGAGGGGTACCGGTAGGCGCGACCCGCCCGCGATCGTGGGCGCCTCAGGTCGGTGGGGGCTGTCGGGTGGCGAAGGTGGTGTACGACGCCGCGACGTGTGGCATCGAGGCGAGCTCGCGCAGGTCGGCGGCGGACGGTGTCCAGTCGAGCGCGCCGGCGTTGGCGAGGACCTGTTCGGGTCCGCTGACGCCGGCGATGACCGAGGCGACGGCAGGCTGCGCGGTCAGGTAGCCGATCGCCACCGTCGGCAGGGGGAGGCCACGGTCGGCGGCGAACCCGGTCAACCGCTCGAGCAGCCGCCAGTCGGCGCGGAGCAGGCGACGAGGAAACTCCGCGAGCCGGCTCCCCGGGGCGGCGGGTCGGCCCTCGGCGTAGGCGCCACTGAGCAGCCCGTAGGCGAGCGGGAAGTAGGGGAGGACTCCGATGTCTCGCTCCTGACAGGTCGGAAGCAGGGCTTCCTCCGCGCTGCGGTTGTAGAGGGAGTACTCGTTCTGCGCGGTCACGAAGCGCTGCCAGTCGCCCGTCCGGGCAAGGTCGTCGGCCTGTGCGACCTCTTCGGCAGTCAGGTTCGAGCAGCCGATCGCGCGGACCAGCCCCGCCTCGACCAACTCGGACATCGCGCCGAGCGTCTCCGCGGGCGGTGTCACCCGGTCGGGGGTATGGAGCTGGTAGAGATCGACGTAGTCGGTGCCCAGCCGGCGCAGGCTGGCGGCGAGCGCCGTGCGCAGGTAGCGCCGGGAGGCTCGGGCGGTCTCCGGGCCGTTGGCGCCGTTCATCGACATTCCGAACTTCGTTGCGATCAGTACCTGCTCGCGGCGACCGCGGGCGGCTCGACCGAGCGCAATCTCGCTGGCCCCGAAGCCGTAGGCGTCGGCGGTGTCGAAGAAGGCGACGCCGGCGTCGATCGCCGTGTCGACGACGGCGTCGACTCGTTCCTGACCGACCCTTGTGCCGAACCCGAGACAGCCGATCCCGACTCGGGGCAGGGTCACGCCGGAGCGGCCCAAGGCCCGGCCACCGCGCTCACTCATGACTCCTCCAGCGTGCGCTCGCCTGCGGGTGGCCGACGGCCACCAGCGTGACGGTGAAGGTGCGCAGGCAGGCGCGACAGGTCCAATCGATGTCGTCGTCGGCAGGCACCAGGTCGGTCTCACCGCAGTACGGGCAGTGGAAGAAGTCCAGGTCCGGGTTCAACGCGGGGCTCATCGCGAGGGTCATCGATCCGTCAGCGCAGCTCGGACTCGTCGACCCGGCGGGCCCAGGAGGCGAAGCTGTCGTCGGGGAGCCGCTGCTCGGCGTACCGGCGCAGGATCCGCTCCAGATAATCGGGCAGGCCGGCCCCGGTGGCGCGCAGGCCGCGTACTTTCCGGCCGAAACCGACCTCGCCGGTCAGGGTGCCGCCCAGGGTGACCTGGAACCCCTCCGCCTGCTCGCCGTCCTCGTCGGTCACGATCTGACCGCGGAGACCGACGTCGCCGGTCTGGATGCGGGCGCAGGAGTTCGGGCAGCCGTTGATGTTGATCGTGATCGGGAGGTCCCAGCCGGGCAGTCGGCGCTCCAGTTCGTCGATGACGACCCCGGCGCGGTCCTTGGTGTCCACGATCGCGAGCTTGCAGAACTGGAGGCCGGAGCAGGCCATCGTCTGCCGGCGGAAGCCGCTCGGTCGGCAGGGCAGTCCGATCGCGTCCAGCGCCGCGGCCAGTGGTTCGACCTCGTCCTCGGGGACGTCGAGGACGATCAGCTTCTGCTCGATGGTGGTCGCGGCCCGCCGGGAGCCGTGCCTCTCGGCGAGCTGGGACACCTCCTGGAGCAGCCGACCCGACATCCGCCCGACGGTCGGTGCGAGGCCGAGGTAGTAGCGGCCGTCCCTCTGCCGATGGATGCCGACATGGTCGCGGTAGGGCGAGGTCGGCGGCGCGATGGGTACGCCGTCGGGCAGCGGCTCCTTGAGGTACTCGGTCTCCAGGACCTCGCGGAACCGTTCGGGACCCCAGTCGGCCATCAGGAACTTCAGTCGCGCCTTGGCCCGCGAGCGGCGGTAGCCGTAGTCACGGAAGATCGAGGTGACGCCGACCCAGACCTCGGCCACCTGGTCGGCGCGGACGAAGACGCCGACCCGCTGGCCGAACATCGGGTTCGTTGAGAGACCGCCGCCGACCCAGAGATCGAAGCCGGCCTCGCCGTCGGGGCCGACGACGCCGACGAATGCGACGTCGTTGATCTCGTGGATGGTGCAATGCTGGGCGCAGCCGGAGACCGCCGTCTTGTACTTGCGCGGCAGGTTGGAGAACGTCGGGTCGCCGACGTACGGCGCCAGGCTCGCCAGCGCTGCGCTGGCGTCGATGACCTCGTCCTCGGCGACGCCGGCCACCGGACAGCCGAGCATGTTGCGCGGGGTGTCGCCGCAGGCCTCGGTCGTGGAAAGTCCGACCTCCTCCAAGCGGGCCCAGATGTCCGGCACGTCCTCGATGCGCACCCAGTGCAGCTGGATGTTGTGACGGTTGGTGATGTCGGCGGTGTCGCGGGCGTAGCGCTCGGAGAGCTCACCGACGGTGCGCAGCTGCGCTGTGGTCAGCCGGCCGCCGGGGATGCGGACGCGGAGCATGAAGAACTCGTCCTCGAGTTCCTCGGGCGCGAGCGCCGCCGTCCGTCCGCCGGGGATGCCCTGTCGCCGCTGGGTGTAGAGCCCGTACCACCGGAACCGGCCGCGCAGGTCGTTCGGGTCGATCGAGGCGAAGCCGTGACCGGCGTAGCGGTCGAGCACCCGTTCCTTCACGCGCAGCCCGTCATCGTCGCGCTTGAGCCGCTCGGTCGCGTTGAGCGGCTCGCGATAGCCGAGCGCCCACTGGCCCTCACTGCGGATCGGCTTGACTCTCGCCTCGGTCCGGCCGGGCCGCGCCGTTGGGTTGCTCATCGTCCCTCCGCTCATGGATTGCTTAACGCAAGAATTGCACAGCGCAAGGATGTGCTACTGAGGGTCCCGAGATGCGAGACCCGGGCCGGCGTGGTCTGCTGGGATCGATGACCACGCTCGATCAGATCAGGCAGGCGATCGCGGCCGACCCGGCCAACGCCTGGGCCCGCCGGCTGGGTTATCAGCCGGTGTACGTCGCGCACCCGGCCGCCCGCATCCTCGTCATCGGCCAGGCGCCGGGCCGTCGGGCACAGGAGACCGGCTTGGCCTGGAACGACCGCAGCGGCGAGACCCTGTTCTCCTGGCTGGGGGTGGCCGAGGAGACCTTCCGCAACGAGGAGCTCTTCGCGGTCATGCCGATGGACTTCTACTACCCCGGAAAGGGCACCAACGGTGACCTCCCACCGCGGCGCGACTTCGCCGCCCGCTGGCACCCGGGTCTGCTCGCCGAGATGCCCGACATCCGTCTCACCCTCCTGGTGGGTGCGTACGCGCAGCGGCACTACCTCGGCGGCGCGGACTCGGTGACCTCACGAGTGCTGCGCTTCCGCGACTATCTCCCGACGATGTTGCCGATCGTGCATCCCTCACCGTTGACCAGGCAGTGGCGCTCCCGCAATCCCTGGTTCGAGGCCGACCTGCTGCCCGACCTGCGGTCCCAGGTCGCGGAGATCCTGCGGTAGAACGACGCGGCTCAGTCCAGGCTGCTGAGCCGCCCGGCGACGTAGGTCCGAAGATCGGGGTCAGCCGAGACCAGCCGGTCGACCTCCTCGCCGCCGGTGCACTGACACAAGGAGACGGTCAGCTCGTCCCCGCGAGCGCCGAGGATCCGCCAGATGCCGCCCGACTCCTCCCAGTGCTGCAGCAGGGTGGCGGGGGCAGTGGCGCTCATTTCACCAGTGTCGCGCTCTGCGGTCGATCCGGTCCAGTGGGTGGGTAGCCTGCCCGGGTGAGCGATTGCGTCTTCTGTGCGATCGTCGCCGCTCTGACACCCGCCGAGGTCATCGTGGACGACGACCGCTTCCTCGCCTTCTTGGACCGCAGGCCAGTGCAGAAGGGTCACGTGCTACTCGTCCCGAAGAAGCATGTGGTCACCCTTCCCGACCTGCCGGCGGAGTTGCGCGACGGCTTCCTGGCTCACGGGCAGGAGCTGGCGACGGCGATGGTGGAGGGGCTCGGTGCCCAGGGCAGCTTCGTCGCGGTCAACAATGTGGTCAGCCAGTCCGTGCCACACCTCCACCTGCACGTGGTGCCACGCACCCGCGGGGACGGCCTGCGCGGATTCTTCTGGCCGCGCCACCGCTACGCCGAGGGCGAGATGAGCGAGTACGCCGAGCGGTTGCGCCGGGCGCTCGCCTGAGCCGTTCCGGCGTCCCACTACAGTGACCGCCATGGGTCGATTCGACGGACGTGTCGCAGTCATCACCGGAGCCGCTCGGGGGATCGGATTCGGCGTCGCCACCAGGTTTGCCGAGGAGGGTGCCTCGGTCGCGGTCATCGATCTCGACGAGTCGGCGGCTGCCGAGGCCGCCGACAAGCTGCCCCTGGTCGCCGGCGCGGCGGCGGTGGGCATCGGCGCCAACGTCGGCAAGGCCGAGGACGTCGCTGCGGCGATCGACCGCACCGTTGCCGACCTCGGCGGCCTGCACATCCTGATGAACAACGCCGGCATCACTCGCGACAACCTGCTCTTCAAGATGACCGAGGATGACTGGGACCTGGTCTTGAACGTCCATCTCAAGGGCGCCTTCTTGATGAGCAAGGCGGCGCAGACGGTCTTCGTGAAGCAGAAGTACGGCAAGATCATCAACGTCTCCTCCACCTCGGCGGTCGGCAACCGCGGCCAGGCCAACTACTCCGCCGCGAAGATGGGTGTCCAGGGCTTCACCCGGACCCTCGCCATCGAGCTCGGCCCGTTCGGAGTGAACGTCAACGCTGTCGCGCCCGGCTTCATCGCTACCGAGATGACCGACGCCACCGCGGCCCGGCTCGGTGTGGACGTCGAGGAGTTCCGTCGGCTCAGTGCCGAGCGCAACCCGGTCAAACGGGTCGGACTGCCGGCCGACATTGCGGCCGCGGCCACCTTCCTCGCCAGCGACGAGGCGTCCTACATCACCGGTCAGACCCTCTACGTCGATGGCGGCGCGACCCTCGGTGGTTCGCTCGCCTGATCCGGCTGAGCCGCTGGCGGCCTACGGTGCCCCGATTCCCGGGCGCGCCTACCGGCCACGTAGGGTCCCGCGTCGGACACTGAACCAGACCGAATCTCTTCACTTTGACTGGAGTAGTCGCCGTGCGCTCTTCCCGCGCTCTGAACCGCCCCCTGACCCGTGTCGTCGCCCGTGCCGTCGTCCCGCTTGCCGCGACCGCCCTCGTGTTGACCGGCTGCGGAGGGGGTGGCGACAAGAAGGCTGACGAGAAGAAGCCGCAGTCCGTCACCGCCGGGGGCCAGCTGGACGGCACCTGGCCGCTCACCGGCCTGGACGTGAGCGGTAGCGAATCCGCGGCGCAGAAGCATCCGGTCTACATCGCGAAGATCGACAACACCGACAAGAGCAACCCGCAGTACGGCATCGGCAAGGCCGATCTGGTCACCCAAGAACTGGTCGAGGGTGGCATCACCCGGCTCGCGGTCTTCTTCTACTCCGATCTGCCCGCCAAGGTCGGGCCGATCCGGTCGATGCGGGCCACCGATGTCGGGATCGCCTCGCCGGTCAACGCCCAGCTGGTGACGAGCGGCGCCGCGCCGTACACCTATACCGCGCTTCAGAAGGCCCATATCAAGTGGATCGACATGAACAACGCCAACGTCAAGCGGGTCCAAGACGGCAGCCATGACACCCTCCACAGTGTGATCGCCGACCTCGGCAAGATCGGGGCTCAGGCCAAGGGCAAGGAGACGCGCCCCGAGGACTACCTCCCTTGGGGCAAGGAGAGCGACTACCCGGGCACGAAGAAGGCGGTCACCGTCAACGCGAAGTTCTCACCGGCGCGTACCGACAACTGGAAGTGGAACGGCAAGAAGTACGTCCTCCAGGACAGCTACATGGCCGATGGTGACGTCTTCAACCCCGACACCGTGATCACCGCCACGGTGAAGACCACGATCGCTCCCTACAAGGACCCAGCCGGCAACCCGGTCCCCGTCTCCCACTTCAACGGGAAGGGGCGGGCCTGGATCTTCCATGGTGGCAAGGCGATTCGCGCGCAGTGGGTGAAGAAGGGGGAGAACGCCCCGGTGAAGTTCACCGCGGGCGGCAAGGAGCTGAAGATCCCCGCCGGTCACGTCTGGCTCGATCTGATCCCCAAGGACGGCGGGGCCGTCCAGTTCACCAAGAAGTAGCGGCTACCACGTCGTCGCGGCGTCCTCGCTCAGCGTGACCCCTTGGTCCGCGAGCGACTGGATGCCGGCGAGGATGAAGCCGATCGCGGCCTCGACGCGCTGCGCGGCGGCCTCCGGGTCGCCCGCAGCGGTCACTGCCTCGCCCGCGGAGGAGAGGGCGCCGAAGAAGATCCGGGCGAAGGTCTCGACCATCTCCTCGTCGACGCCGTCGCCGACCGGGTGGCCGCCAGCGGTCAGCACGGTTCGCACGATGCCCTGCACGACGGCGAACGCGGAGCGTTCTTCCTGCTCGCGGTACCGCTCGTAGCCGAGCACCGCGGGCCCGTCCTGGATGACGATGCGGCGGTACGCCGGCTCCTGCACCGCGGCGAGGAACGACCGCAGTCCGGTCAGCGCCTTGTCCCAGGGGTCCTTGACGCCCCTCATCTCCTCCTCGATCTCGTGCGCGGTCTCCGACTCGACCTTCTCGAAGACGGCCTCGAAGAGCGCCTGCTTCCCACTGAAGTGGTGGTAGAGCGCACCCTTGGTGACCTCGGCGCCTGCGACGATCGCGTCGAGCGAGGCGTTGGCGTAGCCGTGTGCGGTGAAGAGCTCCTCGGCGACCTCCACCAGCGCACGCTTGGTGGAGGCGGAGTACTGCTGACGTCGGGAGGCCCCGGGGAGGGGCGGGACCTTCGGCACGAGTTTGCTGACGGTCGGCTTGGCCACCTGGTCACTCTAGTGGCGGTCCGATCGACCGGGTGGTGCGGATCACCATGTCGGGCTTTGCATACCGAGAGTATCGCCCGTACCTTGGGTACGTACTCACGGTATGTGAGCACTGAACAAGGGGGTCAACCAAGCCATGACCTGGACCAATTACCACAAGCGCGGAGAGATCCTCCGTACTGTGATCGCCGTCGCCGACCAACGCCGCGACGGCCGTTTGCCGATGGATGTCGAGGGCGTCGGCGTCAAGTTCGACGACGAGCTCGACCTGCTCGGGACGCTGCAGCTCAAGTGGCACACCCGTCTGGCCGGCCGGATCGAGCAGGAGCTCGCCGAGCAGCCGATGGACCTCGAGGCCGCCGTCGTACGAGCCTGGCACCACGCTGCGGCCGATATGCCGGGCATCCGTCTCATCATCGACCACTACCGCGCCCATCCCACCGACCAGCGGATGGCCACCGCCATGACCAAGTCACACCGCAAGGAGCACCTGCTCCTCGCGGTCATGGCCGGCAAGGGCGCCTACACCGACGAGCTCGCCATCCCGGCGGGGGCCCGCATCGAGGAGAAGGCCCGGGAGGTCTTCCGCCCTCTTGAGCCGGTCTCCGGCGCACGCGGCTCGCTGCTCGACCGGATCAAGGCGGTCATCGCCGCCTGATGGACGTCGGGCTCGTCGAGCCAGGAGCTTGCCGAGCCCGACGTACGACCCGACCTCGGGTGGCCGCCGGTCTGCGACACTGAAGACATGACCGAGGTGCGCGCAGGGATGCTCCTGGTGGCCACGCCGGAGCTGCGGGACCCGAACTTCGTGGACACGGTCGTCCTGCTGCTCGACGTGGACCTGGGCGGCATCCTCGGTGTCATCCTCAACCGACCCTCGCCGGTGCCCGTCGCCGACGTCCTCGATCCGTGGGCCACGTCCGTCGCGCATCCGAACGTGCTCTTCCAAGGCGGCCCGGTCAGTCCCGACTCGGCGCTCGCGGTCGCGCTGCTGGCCGACCCCGACGACATACCCCTCGGCTTCCGGCCGGTCGTCGGCGCCGCCGCCGACGGACTCGGCACGCGACTGGGCCTGCTCGATCTCGATACCCCGCCCGAGCTGGTCGAGGGCAGCCTGCGGGCGCTGCGGATCTTCGCTGGGTACGCCGGCTGGGGCGCCGACCAACTGGCGGGTGAGATCGGCGGTGGCGATTGGTACGTCGTCGAAGGCGCCGACTCCGACATCTTCCGCGACCAGGTCGAGGGGCTGTGGCGCGACGTACTTCGCCGGCAGGAGGGCAACCTCGCCTGGCACTCCACCCGCCCCGCCGACCCGGACCTGAACTGATCGGGCACTGACGTAGGCTTCTCGACATGGCGTTCCTGGGATTCGGCACCAAGACGGCCGTCACGGAGAAGGTGGGGGAGCGCGAGGAGACCGTCCCCACCGAAGAGGGCGACCACGACCGTTTCTCCCACTACGTGGAGAAGGACAAGCTGACCGAGGCGATGGTCATGGGTACGCCCGTGGTGGCTCTGTGCGGCAAGGTCTGGGTGCCCAGCCGCGACGGCACCAAGTTCCCCGTGTGCCCGGAGTGCAAGGAGATCTGGGAGTCGCTCTCCGACGACAAGCCCGGGGACGATAACGCGTGACCGAACCCCAGCTGACCGGTGGTTTGACGCCGGCCTGGCCGGAGCGTGCCGCGTGGGGGACGGCCACCAAGCTGCGTGCCTGGCAGCAGGCGGCAATGGCGGCGTACTTCGCCGAGCTGCCCCGCGACTTCCTCGCCGTGGCGACCCCCGGGGCCGGCAAGACCACGTTCGCCCTCTCGGTCGCCGCCGAACTGCTGGGTCGTCGGCTGGTCGATCGGATCACCATCATCGCGCCGACCGAGCACCTCAAGTTGCAGTGGGCCGAGGCGGCCGCCCGGGCTGGCATTCCGATCGACCCGAACTACTCGGCGGGTCAGGGCAAGACCTCGACCGAGTTCCTCGGCATCGCGGTGACGTACGCCGGGGTGGCGGTCAATCCGCTGGCCATGCGGATCCGCACCGAGCGGTTCCGAACGCTGGTGATCCTCGACGAGGTCCACCATGCCGGGGACGCGCTCTCCTGGGGCGAGGGCGTCCGCGAGGCGTTCGAGCCGGCCGCCCGTCGGCTGGCGCTGACCGGTACGCCGTTCCGCTCCGACACAAACCCGATCCCATTCGTCACCTACGCTCCGGGCGAGGACGGCATCCCGCGTTCGGCCGCCGACTACACCTACGGTTACAGCGAGGCGCTGCGCGACCACGTCGTACGTCCGGTGCTCTTCATGGCCTACTCCGGCCAGATGACCTGGCGGACCCGGGCCGGTGACGAGATCGCCGCGCATCTCGGCGAGCCGCTCACCAAGGATCTCACCGCGCAGGCGCTGCGGACCGCGCTGGACCCCAACGGCTCCTGGATCCCCTCGGTGCTCCAGGCGGCGGACAAGCGGCTCTCCGAGGTCCGCCGACACGTCCCCGACGCCGGCGGTCTGGTCATCGCGACCGACCAGGACTCGGCACGCGCCTATGCCAAGACGCTGCGTCAGATCACCGGCGAGGCCGCCACCGTCGTGCTCTCCGACGAGAAGGCGGCCTCGAAGAAGATCGCCAAGTTCAGCGAGGACGACAGCCGCTGGATGGTCGCGGTCAGGATGGTGTCGGAGGGGGTCGACGTGCCGCGGCTCGCGGTGGGGGTCTACGCGACGACCACCTCGACCCCGCTCTTCTTCGCCCAGGCCGTCGGTCGATTCGTTCGAGCCCGGACCCGCGGCGAGACCGCCTCGGTCTTCTTGCCGTCGGTGCCGGCGCTGCTCGGCTTCGCCGCCGAGCTCGAGGTCGCCCGCGACCACGTCCTCGGGCGCAAGGTCCAGGACGAGGACGACCTCTTCGCCGCCGAAGACGCGCTCCTCGCACAGGCGAACCAGGCCGAGGGCGCCTCCGACGAGGAGGCGACCGGGCCCTGGGAGGCGCTGGGATCCGAGGCGCGGTTCGACCGGGTGCTCTTCGACGGCGGCGAGTTCGGCCACTCGGGCGAGGTCCACGTCGGCTCCGAGGAGGAAATGGACTTCCTCGGCATCCCGGGCCTGCTCGATCCCGACCAGATGCGTTCGCTGCTTCAGCAGCGACAGTCCGACCGTGCCGAGAAGCAGGCGAAGAAGAAGGCCGCCGCCGCGGCGGGGCCGCGGCCCACCGGGTCGATCGCCGAGATCTCCACCCATGAGCAGCTGGCCGTCCTGCGGCGTGAGCTCAACGGGCTGGTCGCGGCGTGGCACCACCGCACCGGGCAGCCGCACGGCAAGACCCACAACCAGCTCCGCAAGGAGTGTGGCGGCCCTGCTGCCGCGGTCGCCACGGCCGACCAGCTGCGTGCCCGGATCGACACCATCCGCGACTGGGCGGCACGGCGCTCCGGCTGAGCACCGCGTCGCGGGTTCAGGCCTCGGCGGTGTCGGCGCCCGGCTCCACGAGGTCGCGCAGCACCGAGACCGCTGCCTCGATCTCCTCGGGGGTGCGCTTGCTGGAGGCGAGACGCTTCTGCACCTGCTGGGAGATCCGCGTCCGGACCTCCTCCAGCTCGGCGCGGCCGGCCTCGGTGATGGAGATGACGCTGCCGCGCGCGTCGGTCGGGTTGGGCGCTTTGGCGACGAACCCGGACTTCACCAACTGGGCCACCTGGGCCGACATCGTCGGCTGCGAGCAGTTGTCGGCCTGGGCGAGCTCGGTGATGCCGAGCGGCCCGGACTGGGCGAGGATCGAGAGCACGCGTACGCCGGCGGGCAGCTCGAGGGAACGGCGCATCGTCCGCACGAGGCGGGTGGCGTACACCACGACGTCGCTGGTCATCGCCAGTGTCGACGCGTTCATGAGTACGTGGTGCATGGTCGTCCTCTAGGGGGAATCAGCGGCGCCGGGCTGACGCTTGAGGAGGACATTATCGGCCTATGACAAGCCGAGATGGGCATCCGCGCCGCGGAGCGGCGCTCACGCCACTCGAGCCTCACCCCTGGACTCGGGCATGGTGGCCCGGCCCAGGCGACGGACCGCCGGGTTGAGGAGCACGGCCAGCGAGATGGCGACGTAGAGGATGCCCGCGGCGACGAGCACCTCGCCGAGGCCGAACGCCGCCGCGAGCGGGCCGAGGCAGAGCTGCCCGGCCGGGATCGCGGCGTAGGACCCGAGCTGGTCGTAGGAGGCCGCCCGCGACAGGAGGTGCTCTGGTACCTGCTCCTGCAAAGAGAGCTGCCACCCGAGGCTGAACACCTGAATGCCGAGCCCGGAAAGGAACGCGGTCGCGGCGACCACCGGAAGTCGGGGATCCGCGCCGAGGACCACCATCGGGAGGCCGAAGAGCGCCATCCCGATCATGCCCACCAACAGTGGGCGCTGCAGCCGCCAGCGCATCAGCCCGAGGGTGGCGACGAGGACGCCGAGGCCCTGTACGGAGAGGGTCAGCCCCCACCCGTGCGCCCCGAGTCCGGTGTGCTCGGCGCGCACCGGCCCCAGGGTCAGGAACCCGCCTTCGTAGAGTGCGTTGAGAGCGCAGGTCGCGGCCACGCCGAGCCAGAGCCAGGTCGTGGTCCGCACGTAGTGCCAGCCTGCGCGGAGCTCGCCGATGATTGGCGGCCGTGACGTGCCGGACGCGGATGGCAGCCTGACCGGTACGAGGAGGGCCGCCGCGATCAGCCAGGTCGCCGCGTCGAGGCCCAGCGCCCAGCCTGGACTCGCGGCGACCACGAGCCAGGCCGCGATGCTGGGCCCGACGATGGCGAGGATCGCCCGGGTGAGCGAGGTGAGGACGTTCGCTTCCTGGAGCTGTTCCTGCGGGACCAGCTGGGGGATCAGGCCGTTCATGGCCGGCAGCCCGGCCGCCGCCGCGATGCCGTTGACCGCCGAGAGCGCGACCAACTCCCACAGCTCGGCATGGTGGGTCAGCAACAGCGCGGCCGCGGTCGCCTGGCTTGCTCCGGAGACCAGATTAGAGCCGAGGATCACGCGTGCTCGTCCCCAACGGTCGGCGACCACGCCACCGATCAGTAAGAAGATGATCAGCGGCACGGTGCGTGCGGCCAGGACGAGCCCGAGCGCGATCGGGGACCTGCTGAGGGCCAAGACTGCGAAGGCGACGGCAACCGGCGCCATCGTGTTGCCGACCAGGTTGATCGAGCGCGAGGCGAAGTACCACCGGAAGAGCGGAGCGCGGAGCGGGGCCATCGCCGAGATCGAAGCCACTCGCAGAGGGTAGACCTTTCGGAGGTGCTGGCGGGACGGTCGTCCCTGGGACGTCAGCTCACGGTGACGCCCGCGGCGCGCATCTCGGCCAGCGCCCGCTCGGTGGTCTCCGGGGCCACGCCGGCGCTCAGCGCGCTCAGGACCGTCGTCTCGAAGCCGGCACGTACGGCGTCGAGCGCGGTTGCTCGGACGCAGTGGTCGGTGGCCAGCCCGCAGACATCCACCTCTGTGACGTCATGGCGGCGGAGCCAGTCGGCGAGTGGCGTACCGTCCGGGGCGGCGCCCTCGAAGCCCGAGTACGCCGCCTGGTGCTCACCCTTGCGGAAGATCTCCTCGAACGGCTCGGGGTCGAGGTTCGGGTGGAAGGCCTCACCGTCGGTGCCGACGACGCAGTGGGGCGGCCAGCTGTCGACGTAGTCGGGCGGGGCGCCGAAGTGCTGGCCGGGATCGATGTGGTGATCCTTGGTGGCGACGACATGGTCGTAGTCCGCCGCGCCCGGGTCGCGGTGAGCCCAATGGGTCAAGAGCACGCCGATGTCGTGGGCGACTCGGGCACCGCCGGCCACCGGTAGCGAGCCACCCTCGCAGAAGTCGTTCTGCACATCGACCACGATCAGTGCGCGCGCCATGGTCGCAGCCTAACCGTCTGGACGATCAAGGCTTAGCCTGAGCGGCGTGGAGCGCCGACAGTTGGAGATCTTCCTCGCCATCGCTGAAGCGGGCAGCTTCACCCGGGCGGCCGGTCGGCTGCATGTCGCCCAACCCTCCCTCTCCTATGCCATCCGGACCCTGGAGACAGAGCTCGGCTCCGCGCTCTTCGAGAGACATGGTCGCGGGGTGCGGCTGACGACCGCGGGTGACGCGCTGGTGCGTCCGGCGCAACGGGCCCTGCGTGCCCTCTCGCTCGCCGGGGTGGCGGTCCGCGCGACGTCGGAAGGTGGCTTCGGTCGGATCGCGATCGCGGGGAACACCATGTGGACGATGGAGCCGATGGTCGGCGTGATCAGCAGCTTCCGTCGGTTGCAGCCGGCCGTGCGGGTGGTCGTCGCCGATGCCGGCAGCAGGTCGGAGACACTCGAGCAGGTACGTTCGGGTGCGGTCGACTTCGGTCTGGTCGATGGCGCGCTCCCCGGGGGAGCGCTGGCCGGCCAGCTGATCGCCGAGCCCGAACTGGTGGCGATCCTGCCTCCATGGGCCTCACAGGTGCCGGCTGTGACGTCGGTGACCGATCTGGTGCCCGCAGGCCTGATCAGTACGCCGCCGGGTACGGCGCTCCGCACTCTGCTCGACGACGCGCTGGAGCAGGCCGGTGCGGCGCCGGAGGTCGCGATCGAGACCGCGCATGTGGTCACCGTCGTTCCGCTCGTCCTGGCGGGTGCGGGGGTTGCACTGCTGCCCGAGGGGATGGCGGCCGACGCCGCCGCGAAGGGTGCCCGGCTGGCGCGACTCGACCCGCCGACACGCGTGACGGTCTCCCTGGTCTGGCGGCGCGACCGGCTGAGCGAGGTCGCGCAGCAGTTCCTCTTGGTGGCTGAGGGCGCCGGGCGCCCCTGAAGCGCCAGCCGCCGGCAGAGCCATCACGACAGAGATATCAAATCTGTCTATGTCTCTCACTGAGAACAGGTCTGGCTCGCCCGGCTGTCTCGCTTCGGCTTCGGTGTGGTGTTTGTCTATCGTATTGCTCATATATAAGCCCGACGCGTGGTTTGCCCATGCCGACGACTCAAGGAGCAGCTATGACCGCATCCCGCCACCGGCCCGCCCGAGCGCTCAGCCTCGCCGCTGGCCTACTCGCGACCGCTCTGCTCGCCGTCGGCTGTGGATCGCAGGGCGACGACGACGGCTTCGCCTCTGGATCGGGGGGTGGCAAGAAGGCGAGCGTGGTCTTCGCCGAGCAGCCCTGGGCCGACCTGGAGGTCGAGGACGAGATTGCGACCCAGATCCTCGACAAGCTCGGTTATGACGCCTCGATCAAGAAGAACCTCTCGGTCGAGAACGCCGCGTCCGCGATCGGCAAGGGGCAGATCGATGCCTACCTCGGCAACTGGTGGCCCTCCCAGAAGCCGACCTTCGAGAAGCTGATCGACTCCGGGAAGGTCGACGTGCTCTCGACCATGGTCACCGGCACCGAGTACGCCCCCGCGCTCCCGGGCGACGTGGCCAAGAAGCTCGGCATCTCCTCGCTGGCCGACCTGGACAAGCACGCCGCCGCGTTCGGTCGCAAGATCTACGGCATCGAGGCCGGCACGCCCGGGAACGAGACCATCCAGAAGGCGATCGACGCCGACGCGTACGGGCTCGGCGACTGGAAGCTCGTCGAGAGCGGCACGCCCGCCATGCTGGCCCAGGTCGAGAAGTCGGAGAAGACCGGCAAGCCGATCGTGTTCCTCGGCTGGAGCCCGCACTGGATGACCGTGCAGTTCAAGACGGTGTTCCTCAAGGATCCCCAGCACGTCTGGGCCGGCGCCGGGGAGATCCGCACCCTCACCCGCGAAGGCTTCGCGAAGGACAACCCCGAGATCGCGAAGTTCATCAGCAACCTGCGGTTCACGACCGACGAGGGCGGCCAGTTCTACAACGGCACCGACAAGGAGGGGAAGTCCCCGGCTGAGATCGCGAAGAGTTGGATCGCGGACAACCCGGACAAGGTCGCCACCTTCCTCGACGGGGTCAAGGACGCCCACGGCAAGCCGGCCAGCGAGAGTCTCTCGTGAGCACCCCGATGATCGTCGGCACCGGACTGTCCAAGGTCTACGGCCTGCCGCCCCGCGAGGCGCGCCGCGTCCTCGCCGCAGACGACCCGGCGGCAGCGGCCAAGGAGGCCGGCGGGATGCTCGCCGCCGCCGAGGTGGACTTCACCGTCGAACGCGGCGAGCTGTTCGTGGTGATGGGGCTCTCCGGCTCCGGGAAGTCGACGGTGCTGCGGATGATCAACCGGCTGAACGAACCGACCACCGGATCGCTGCTGGTCGATGGCGAGGAGGTCACGACGCTCTCCGAGCGGCGGCTGCGCGAGGTCCGGAATCGGCGTATCGGCATGGTCTTCCAGCACTTCTCGCTGCTGCCCCACCGAACCGTCCGCGACAACGCGGCGTACGGGCTCAAGGTTCGCGGTGTCGGCAAGGAGGAGCGTCGTGAGCGCGCCCAGACGGCCCTGAGCCGGGTCGGTCTGGACGCCAACGGGGATCGCTACCCGCACGAGCTCTCCGGCGGCATGCGGCAGCGCGTGGGGCTGGCCCGTGCGCTGGTCTCCGACCCGGATGTGCTGTTGATGGACGAGCCGTTCTCAGCGCTCGACCCGCTGATCCGGCGGGACATGCAGGATCTCCTGCTCGAGCTCCAGGCCGAGCAGGAGCGCACGATCGTCTTCGTCACCCACGACCTCAACGAGGCGATGCGGATCGGCGACAAGGTGATGATGATGCGCCAGGGCCGGGTCGTGCAGTGTGCGCCCGGCTCGGAGATCCTGGCCGCGCCCGCCGACGACTACGTCAGCGAGTTCATCGCCGACGTGGATCGGGCCCGGGTCCTGACCGCGCACGACCTGCTGCGGCCACCGTTGCTGACCCTCGGCGTCGATGAGTCGCCGCGCGCTGGCCTCACCCGGCTCGGTGATCACGAGGCGACCGGAGCCTTCGTCACCGCGGAGGGTGGTCGGCTGCTTGGCGTGGCCACCACCGAGACCCTCGACGACGCGATCCGGCGCGGTGACCGCGACCTCGCGGAGTCCGTGATCGACGAGTACGACGCCGTGCAGCCCGATGCCGTGGTGGGGGACTTCATGCACCTGGCCGGTCGCCGCCGGGTGCCGGTGACCGTGGTCGACGACGGACGGCTCGTCGGCGTCGTGCCGCGCGCGGTGATTCTCTCCTCGCTGTCGACCGCCCGGGAGGTGGCCCATGCCTGACCTGCGTATCGGTGAACGCGGCGAATCCGCGATCGACTGGTTGACTGACCACTTCGGTGGCTTCTTCGACGGCGTCCAGGAAGTTCTCAACTTCCTGCTCCGTCGCGTGTACGACGTGCTGACCCTGCTCGACCCGATCGCGATGATCGTCGTTTTGGCGGTGTTCGCGCTGCTGGTGACCCGGCGCGTCGTGCTCACCGTCGTGCTCACTCTCGGCCTGCTGCTGGTCGACTCGATGGGGCTGTGGGCGGAGACGATGCAGACCACCACCTCGGTCATCGTGGCGACCTTCGTCGTGGTCGTCGTCGGCATCCCGGTGGGCATCTGGTCCGCCTTCAACCCGGTCGTGCGCGGCGTGCTGCGCCCGATCCTCGACTTGATGCAGACGCTTCCGGTCTTCGTCTACCTGCTGCCGGTGATCCTGTTCTTCGGCGTTGGTGATGCTGCCGGACTGGTCGCGACCATCGTCTTCGCCCTGCCGCCGGCGGTGCGGCTGACCCAGCTTGGGATCAGCCAGGTCGATGCGGAGACGGTCGAGGCCGCGCGCTCCTTCGGCGCCTCCCGGGGGGAGATCCTCCGCGAGGTCCAACTGCCACTGGCACTGCCCTCGATCATGGCCGGGGTCAACCAGGTGATCATGCTCTCGCTCTCGATGGTCGTGGTCGCCGGTCTCGCCGGAGGCGCGGGACTGGGCGGTGTGGTCGTAAGCGCGGTCCAAGGACTCCAGATCGGGAACGCCATCGAAGGCGGCCTCGCCGTCGTGGTGGCGGCCATCTATCTCGACCGGGTCTCGGCAGGCCTCGGCGGTCAGGGACGCGCGCATCCGACGTGGTGGCCCCGCTTCAGCCGGCGGCCCTCGCCTGCGGCGCTCACCGCCTGACCGGCTTCCCCATCCCGCTCACCAGGAAGGACGAACACATACCATGACTCTGACGGCAACACCGGAGACCACGCTCACGCTCACCCAGCTCAACGGCCGTATCGGCGCCCGTGTCGACGGCGTCCGGCTCGGCGGTGACCTTGGCGAGGAGAGCGTCGCCGCGATCCGGTCCGCGTTGTTGCGCCACAAGGTGCTCTTCTTCCGCGGTCAGCATGGGCTGACCGACGAGGAGCACCTGGCGTTCGCCTCGCTGCTCGGTCCGCTGACCACCGCCCACCCGACGGTCAACACCGGCAGCGCCCGGATCCTGCGGGTCACCGCCAACCGCGGGATGGCGGCCAACGCCTGGCACACCGACGTCACCTTCGTCGATCGGGTGCCGGCGATCAGCGTGTTGCGCGCCGTCACCCTGCCGCCTTACGGCGGCAACACGGTGTGGGCCAACACCGCGGCGGCGTACGACGACCTGCCGGCGGACCTCAAGGTGCTGGTCGACCATCAGTGGGCGGTCCACACCAACAGCTACGACTACGCCCAGCTCGACGAGGAGCACGACCAGCCGGACGCCAACTACTCCCGCGAGGACTTCGCCGCCCAGGTCTTCGAGACCAAGCACCCAGTGGTGCACGTGCACCCGGAGACGGGGGAGCGGGCGCTGCTGCTCGGCAGCTTCGTGAAGGGTTTCGTTGGGCACAACACCTCGGAGTCGATCGCCCTCTTCCACCTGCTGCAGAACCGCATCCAGAGGCTGGAGAACAGCGTCCGCTGGGCCTGGCGG
>Ga0164243_10002586_pt1 | contig 29748 bp, 31 predicted proteins | sample OricompcompostOP_FD_108781 | JGI IMG/M metagenome (GOLD analysis project Ga0164243, IMG submission 108781) | Organic Plus compost microbial communities from Emeryville, California, USA - Original compost - Organic plus compost (OP) | ecosystem: Engineered > Solid waste > Mixed feedstock >... | reverse complement strand
TTGACAGTTCAGGGGTGATAAAGTATACTTAAACACTGAATCTAAAGGATATTTTATGAATAAATGTGAGATTACCGGTAAAGGCAAGCAGTTCGGCCACAATGTGAGCTTTTCGCAGCGCCACACCAAGAAAGTCTGGAAGCCAAATCTTCAAACCAAAACTATTGTCGTAGACGGCAAAAAGGTAACTATGAAGATTAGTACGCAAGCACTTCGCACCTTGAAGAAAAAAGGCTTGATTGCTTCTTAATTTTTCTTTTTTCCAATAAAAAACCGACTCAGATAAAGAGCCGGTTTTTTATTTGGAAGTATTTATGAAGCCTTTATTACGACCAGTTGGGTTGTTTCACCTAAATCGCCGCCCTTGAGTTTAAGCTTGTCTACAGTCTCTTTTGGCTCCATTGATAGCCCGGTAATAGCCTGTTCCAAAGTTTGCTGTGGTACAGGATAGTTAATACCCTTTTCGTCATAATGCGTCGGAATAACAAGCTTCGGTTCTACTTTCTTTATCAACTTCAAGGCACCGACAGGATCTGTCGTATAACCGTTGCCGCCAACCGGCACAAACATAACGTCTACGGTACCGATATTTTCAAGCTGTCGTTCACTAAGTTCTGGGTACACGTGTCCTGTTGCGAGAATACGGATATCATCAATGATGATTTTATACATCGTCGCATCTTTCTTACCGGCCTCATCCATATGGGCACGCGCCGCAATGCCATAAATTGAGATACCGCTCACCTCATATTCGCCCGGATGATCCACGACAAGCGGAGATTCAACACCAGGTATACCGTGAGGCCCTGTATAAAGTATGATGTCGCCGCTCTTTATAACGGATTTTTTACCTAAATCCGCCAAATTGTCGTCAATGACTATTCTGTACTGTTTCCCACCAATCACAATGCAGTTTGCGCCGTAAAATTGTATATCCATATACTCCCTTTCTAATTCAGTATTTCGTTTTTATCAGCTAATACCTGTTTTTTCGATGCCAAGACTGTGGTAATAAAGCGGTCCTTAATCTTTAGACGGTAATCAAAATCGCTTGGCGAAAGTATAGCATACCGTACTTCCTTACCTTCTTTTTTCTCTAACTCAGCAACGTATTTATGTACTTGGTTTTCATTGACATTACCTACAATCAAAAGGTCAATGCCACTAGATTCATCGCGTGTAAACTGCCCGGTTAAAAGCGCTATCTCTACATTGCCAAGCGCCTTTAGCTCATCATTTTCAGCTTTATGGGTGTCCGCTTTACCCTTCTTCGCAGAGCTACCTGCCCCCTTCCCAAAAATCTCACTTAGAGGCTGGAAGAATTCAAACTCCTGGTTTACCTCATAATATAATTTATTGTTTGTGGTTTCAGAGATAATAATGCCTGCGTTTAAAAGATTAGCGAGCTCACGACGGACTGAATTGATCTGCTCGTCGATCTTGCGGGTGATTTCACGGACATAGAATGAACGGTTTGGATTGCTATAAAAGAGCTCCAAAAGCTTCACCCTCGTCTTTGAGCCAAATAGTTGATCTATCATATAGCTATTGTAGCAGATTGGCGCAAAGCCATATATGTTATTTGTTCAGAAATGTTGTTGTATATTCAACTGATTCATTAAAATTGTTCACCCACTCTATAGAAGTATTGCGCTTGAACCAAGTCCGCTGTTTTTTAGCCAATTGCATTGTGTGCGTAATAATAGCTTTTTTCACATCATCCAGCGTTTGTGATCCTGCAAAATATCCCTGCCATTCGCGATATCCAATCGAACGCATTGGCTCTACGCGCCATCCATACTGCCTGCTAAGATGCCTTACTTCGTCTTCTAAACCTTGGGCGAGCATTGCACTTACCCTTGCTTCTACCCGTTTTCTTAAGGTTTCTTTCGGCATATTAATTCCAAGAACAAGCACATTTTGCCTGAGCGGCCTCTGTACAGGTATGCTACCTTCTGATTCTATAAGGCGGATGAGCCGCCGCTTGTTATGTATATCGATATTTTCAATACTTAATCCTTTGGAGCCTGCAATAGCAACAAGCTCATCAAGCGTCTTGGTATTTAGCTCCAGCCTGATTCTTGTGTTTGGAGGAGGAGCGCGAAAATCATAATCATACAAAATACTATCTATATACAACCCACTGCCACCAACTAGGATTGGTATTTTGCCACGCGAAGCTATATCTTCAATCGCCTCCTCGGCTCTTTGCTTAAATTCGGCAGCCGAAAATTTGCTTGAAGCATTAATAATATCAAGTAGATGGTGTTGTATTTCTGACTGCTCTTTTTGGGTTGGTTTTGCAGTGCCTATGTCAAAATTTCTATAAACAGTCATGGCATCTGCCGCAATAATTTCGCCATTAAATCTCTTAGCTAACTGCATTCCAAGGGTTGATTTACCAGAGGCAGTAAATCCTACAACAGCTATTATGGGTACTGTACTTTTATTGCTGCTTGTTATCATTATGACAACTCCGGATGCCAGAGTACATTTTGTAAATCTGCAATATGTCCCTCTGCATCAAACACAATGCCCTCGCTCTCGAGCTCTCGTTGCTGGGTTTTGCGGCCGCCATAATAGCCTCTTGCCATACCGCCTTTGCGATTTACCACCCGTTGCCACGGCAAGTTAGGATCCCCAAAATGTGCGATCCCACCAACAACCCGTGCAGCGCGCGCATTTCCGCACAAAGCTGCGATCTGCCCGTATGTCATCACTCGCCCATGTGGAATCTGCGATACTATTACACTGACTCTATCCCTAAAGCCAGCCATATCTTCAGACATTAAACAGCTCCAAAACCTGCTTCCAATTAGTACACCGAACCACAGACTCAGGTAAATGATCTGTGCTATTCCATGGATAATCACCATACAGAACACCTTGAATATTTGCTTCTGCGCATCCCGTCACATGTGCCACTGAGTCGTCGATAAGTGCAATCGCCTCAAAATCCTTGCAAACCTCAGCTTTAGTACGTAGTACGTCCACTGTCTCCCGGTGTCCCACTAGACTCAGGTCGGTAACGTGATTACGAAAATGTTCAAGCAGATATGCCCGGGTTGTGTGTTCAAATTCCGGATGCCGAGCTGTTATAGCAACTAGCTTATATACACTGCCTAATCGTGCTATAGCATCTTGCGCTTCTTCAAGTGGCTCTACATGCCTATGGTCTTGGTGGAGAAACACACGGATGCGATGTACTGCTTCCGGAACAGGAACCTTGAGTACCGCTTCAAACTCATAAGTATGAAAATCATTTACCGATAAATCGGTGCCGTATTGTTCATTGTGCCAAGTCGAAAATTCAGCAACAAAAGGAAATAACACTTCATCGATATCAGTGGCCAAAACCTGCTTCCTCATAGGGTTGATTTTAGCACCGGATATTTTTAAAGTGAAGTTCTGATCACGCGGCTTTTAGATTCATTAGCGATTGTTTTTAGAAATTCATCGATGGTATATGACCTTTGAGTATTCTGCACAACCATATCTTTACGGATTCGAGGTATTAATTCATTACTCTCAATCTCTTTTTCGCCAATTACGATAGTATAGGGCACCTTCAAAAGTTCGGCTGTCCGGATTTTTTTACCTACGGATTCATTAGAATTATCAACGGTTACGCGCAAGCCAAGTTTTTGGGCCTTATTCAATAGGTCCTCAGCAAACTTCACAGTCGGCTCCTCTTGGTTAACAGTAATGACCCGAATTTGCTCCGGCGCCAGCCAAACAGGAAACTTTCCAGCAGTATGTTCGATATATACACTCAAGAAACGCTCAATAGAGCCAAGTAAGGCTTTATGGATCATTACTGGCGTTTTTTCACTACCGTCCGAATCAGTATATGTCAGCTTGAACCGCTCCGGCTGCACAAAATCAAGCTGTTCCGTTGCTAGCTGCCACTCACGACCCAAAGCATCGGTCGCCATAATGTCTATCTTCGGCCCGTAGAACGCAGCTTCACCTTCACCAATGAAATAATCAAGCTCGAGCTTCTTTGCTACTGCCTCAATAGTCGCCTGGGCGCGTTCCCATAGCTCAGGATCGCCAAGGTATTTATCGGAGTCATCCCGAAAACTCAACCGTGCCCGCCACTTCAAGCCAAATACCACGTACATATCTCGGATCATGGTCATGATAGCTGTAAATTCTTGCTCGATCTGATCAATCCGGCAAAATACATGAGCATCGTCCTGAGTAGCCGCACGAACACGGGACAGACCGTGAAGCTCCCCTGCCTTTTCATCGCGGTAGACAATAGTATTTTCCATATAACGGATTGGCAAATCGCGGTAACTTCGCGGGCGAGATGCATAGATCTGGGTATGGTGCGGGCAGTTCATGGGCTTCATCATAAATTCATCGTCAGACTCGTAGCTGGTTACCGTAAACCGCTCTGGGTACTTGTCGTAATGGCCGGAAGTTTTATATAAATCAATTTTCGCCATGTGCGGAATAGCCACCGCTTGGTAGTCAGCAGCTTTTTGCAATCCTTGGGAGAATCGACCAAGCTCTTCACGGAGCACCGTGCCGCGCGGGGTAAATAGTGGGAGGCCAGAACCCACTAAATCTGAAAATACAAAGAGATCCAGCTCTTGCCCAAGTTTGCGGTGGTCGCGTTTTTTGGCTTCTTCTAGCATTTCCAAGTGTTTTCGTAGGTTTTTAGCGTTCTCAAAAGCTACGCCGTAAATCCGTTGCATTTGCGGGTTAGTCTCTTTACCGCGCCAGTATGCACCTGACACACGCATTAGTTTAAAAGCACCAACTTTGCCAGTAGACTCTACGTGCGGGCCCCGACAAAGGTCGGTAAAGTCGCCATCCCGATAGAACGACACTTCCTCTACCTTACTGTCGCCCTCTGCGGACAATCCCAACTCTTCACTATCTATATCTTTGGCGGCAGTCGTACCGGCGCGCTTGAGATCATTAAGCAGCTCTTTTTTATACGGTTGTTCATATTTATCCGCCCAAGCGATAGCCTCATCTATAGACATAGTAAAGCGTTCAAATGGCACGTCGGCTTTTATAATCTCTTGCATCTTTGACTCAATGCGAGGAATATCTTCTTCGGAAAGGCTATTCTCGCCCAAATCGACATCATAATAAAAACCATGCTCTACTACCGGCCCAACGCCAAATTTGGTGTTTGGCCAGATATCCTGGATAGCAGTAGCCATAATATGCGCAAAACTGTGGCGCATAGCATGAAGTTTGTCTTTTTGAGGTTCGGCTGCTTGGCTCATGGGAGTTCCTTGCTTACTTATATTTATAATAAACAAAAACACGTACGAAAGATTATATATTCTCGCAGATACATATAATGCTTTTGTACGTGTCTCGGTCCGGATATATGTAATCCGAAGGTTCCACCTCGACGAATAAGCCTATTTAGGCTCCTCTTGCAACATTGGTTATCGTACCTCTGTTGCCACTCCTACGAGACTCCCCGGGTGGTTAGTCCGGCTCACCATCTGTCGTCAGTATACCATATCACCTCTGTTACATAAAGTAGGCTAAAAAACAAAAAGACATTGTGATGCCTCGCAGATGACCACAATGCCCTTTTGGACTTTTGATGTGTAACACATCGCAAAATCCCGCCTAACACATACTTATGATAACAAGGTTAGTACTATATGGCTAGCCTTAAAGTATTGTGAATAATACACACGTACTGGGGAAAACTTTGCTCACCTTTTCACGCATATTTTATATCATATACGATATATCAACTCATATAAGGTATAAAAATAGCCGAAGACATCTTCGACTATACATACGGTATGGTGGGCGATATAGGATTTGAACCTATGACCTTCGCAACGTCAATGCGACGCTCTAGCCAACTGAGCTAATCGCCCGAAATGAGACTAATCTACGATTTTTCTCATCGCGCTGAGAGAATGAAATGAATTCATTCTCTCGGGCTGCTCTTTTCCCTAAGGAAGCTAACAACAGAGGTAATGATAGCAAGTTACTTCTTGTAAAGCAATAGTCGTAAATAAGCATATGCGCATTGCATTATATTGACAATTATTGCATGGTTTGTTAAATTAACTTAGTTAAACAGGAATTTTGGGTGAGTGCCAAGAAACCCCAAGCGCTTGATGACTTCAAGCTCTTTTATGAAGAATTAACCTCTTCAGCCTCAATCAGCCGGCTCCGCCGTACCCGATTGAGTAATAAGTAACCTCTTTATAGTTCCAGATCTGCATCCTCTCGGTTCGAGAGGTGTTATGTATGTTTTCCCCTGCTATTTTTAGGTTTTCCACTAGATTTTTTCATAGCGTGATGTCAATATATTGACATGGTTTGTATATATTGCGCCGGAAAAACGAAAGTCACTAATTCACGTGTGAGCAAACGCATTCCAGGCACCTGGCGAAGGCGGCAATGTCTAGAGTGCCAGGCTATTTTTACCTCTCAGGAGCGTGCGGATTTGTCTCAAACCCATATTGTGCAGCACGCTGACAACTCTTTACAGGCCTTTAGCCGCGAGAATCTGTTCATAAGCGTCTACGAGAGCTGCAAGCACCGAAAAACCGCCCTAGGAGACGCTACGGCCCTCACAGACACAATAATTATGGCTTTGCTTCGTAAATCTGGCAGCGGCATAGTCCCCACCACAAATATAAGGGCAACTGCCCAAGATACTTTAATCAAGTTCGACCCTATAGCTGCCACCTATTATAGCGCGTATTACGGCTAAAGAATTTTGCTTACTATTTATTTACTTACGCGAGACGCGCTCGCCCTTATCTGTAACAACCGCCTTCACCGTTACATCGAATTTATCGAGATATTTTCCTAAAATCAGGCGCGTTTGCGAATATAAGGCTGCTGTCGAACTATACACAAGTGAGGTCACCGGCATATATACCCACTGTAAAATCATAAATAATGTGCGGTGCCGCTTGTAACGTGCAGGCTTAGGTGGCAGTGTCTTGAAACATATATAGATAGACACCAACGCGCCCGCAAGTGCGATTCGCTGGATCTGGCTGACAACAATTGGCAGTTCATTGGCTGCATAATTTTCCGGGTTAAATAATACTGGTATAAACGCTGCGAAGGCCAGTAGTACCGGCCCAGTCGCCCAGGTAACGTGGCCTTCCAGTAGGCGTCCAAACTTAAACCATTTATCGAGTTTTGGGATCTTATTTTTCGTAAAGAAGCCTTTTTGGGCGAAATACGCCACATCCGATGCGCCCCACGTCCAGCGCCGCAACTGGGTAAACTGAGCCTTAAGGGTTTTCACGTACGTTTCCGCCAATACTGCATCTTGGTAAATCGGTACATAAATTGGATACACCTTATGGTTGCCGTCATACCGGAAATAGGTACGCCAGAATTGGTGCCCATCCTCTACGATTGTCCGTACGCTCCAAAAATCGGTGTCGATAAGGCTTTTCAACCCCTGGGCGTGGGCCGAAAAATTGCGCAAAATATGCGGCCGTGAGGCAAGCACAGTGTTCCAGTAGGTGTTACCTGTAGCAATCACACGCATCGGTGCTGGCGCGTCCCAAATATTATTGGTATACATTGAGACTGGTTGGTATGACTTATGCGTCGGATCCGGTGTCATAGTATAGGTATATGACAGCGCCGCAAAGTACTTTTTATCAGGCCGGTTATCGGCATCGAGTGTTGTCACGACTACGCGAAGCGGGTCAATTTTCTTCTTAGTAATATATTTTTGCAGCTCACGGCCCGCATAAGTAATGTTCCCGCCTTTTCCAATGAGTTCACCGGGAATATCCGCAGGATGGCAGATAGCGGTTGCATAGTAAAACTTATCACCGTACTCTTTGACAAGATCATTCACGATCTTCTCAGTTTCTGGACCACCACGCTCTTCATAGGCAATCATTAAAATCACCTTCTTCATATCGTACTCTGACGCTAAAACAGACTGGATAGTCGGCTCAAGCACTTCACGGGTTTCGTTATAAGTAGCAATCATTGCTACATGGATAAGGTCACTTGGCTTTAGGAGATGTTTTACTTCTTTGCGTCGCGCCACATTGGCAAAATGCCATTTTGGCCGTTTGGCGTTCGCTGGGATCTTCTCCTTCTCTACCTCGTCAAGCAGCTTCTGCCAATCAAGCCTTTTGTGCTGTTCAACTATTTTATGCCCTTGAAGCGCCCTAACACTAACACCGACTGCGCGGCTAAAATAAATAAGTAGGTAGATAATTACAAAAAAGGCAGCTACAGTCGTGTTAATGAGGCTAAGAATAAACGGCAAGGCCAGTATCGTCCAACTAAGCGCACCGGGTAAAATCTCAAAAAACCGGTATTTTTTATCACGGTCTTCTTTATACGGAATCTCTATATCTGTCATATTCTAACGATGGCCTAAAAGCACATTACTTACAATTAGAGCTAAAAATACCAGCAACACACCAAACACCAATACAATAACCGATATTTCCCGCTTAATTTTATAGGCCTTAATGCTAAGCACCGTGGCGGTTATCGTAGCAACGAGCGCAAACCAAATAAAGTTCAACATAGCCCATACATTGCCCGTGGGACTGAAATCTCCCCCTGGTGAATGATGTGGCCCCTGGCGGTATTCAATATAATAGTCACTGATACCCTGCCCGCTTCCGACACGTAACAAAATACTGATAATTACGGAAAGCATTAAAAAAACAAGCACGCTCAATAAAAACAAAACTAACTTATCGTATACATATTTTTTAGCTGGCATATGATCTTTCTATTGTAATCTTTCGCATAAAAAACGTCGAGTATAAAGCATGGTGCGGGTAGAGAGAATCGAACTCTCCTCTCAGCCTTGGGAAGGCTACATAATAGCCACTATACGATACCCGCAGAAATCCATGAAACAAAACCTGGAGCCACCTAGCAGGATCGAACTGCTGACCTACGCGTTACGAATGCGTCGCTCTACCAACTGAGCTAAGGTGGCATCAGATGAAAATTATACCAGACTTACACTAGGCCCTGTACTATTTATACCAAGAGAGCTTCAATAAGTTTTTGGATATCTTGCCGAGCTTCAAGCCGGGCTCGTCCAGCCATACTGTGCGTACCTCGTGTCGTCCATATAGGCGAGCCGGGCTTTGGCCAATCGCCTTTCTGAATTCGCTGCCTTACCCTTACTAGTGGTCTAGGGTCAACTTGATTAGGCAGTTCCATACCTTGGAGACGCCTGCCAAGCTGTTGGGCAAGTTCTTGGGCGCTCACTACAGCCCCTGTTTCGCGGCTCTGTACTTGTGAAATCATAGTGACTACTTCGTTTACTACACTACCAGGTATATAGTTTGACAAAATAGTATTAGCTGCTTTGTATATCTCATCTATCTTATCTGTTACTTCCTGTTGCTCGGCCGTATTAAGCAGGTGACCTTCAGCAGGAGATGTATTTGGTACCTTTATCTCGATAGGGCGAACCAGAGGATTGGATGATGGCACTATTTCATTTTCCGAAGAAGACTCCGGGTCTTGTAGGGCGTGTTCAGCCTTAGGGAGAGGTGCTGCTGCTGCCACCGCCTCTCTCGCAGCAACAACTTCGGGGCTTGGCGGTTTATCTTTGGCCTGCTCGGCTTCTTGAGCATTTTCATTACCCTGGTCTTCTTCTACGTCTTGGAATATACTCTCGCGTACCGCGGGAGTACCATTTGTCATCCGTGCAAATAGAGCCTCCATTTTCTCACGCTTTTCAGCTACAATCCTTTGGCGCTCCTGCTCCGCCTGATTGGCATATAGCTCTCTTCGTGCTGCATGCCACACCTCCATGGCTTTCTTGTCTTCAATAGGAATAGCGCCATTCTTGAGATCACGTAACAACACTTCCCTCTCTTTAGGGTCTGATTCGCCCTTGGCAAGCTCTATAATATCTTGGACCGTCTCCAGACTCGCGCCGTCAGCCCATCTAGGGCCAACTATTCCTTCTATTTCCTCTCTTGGAAAATCAGGATTATCTTCCCCTACGATGCCTATAAAATCTTTGATCATTTTCTCTCGCGCTTGAGTGTGGGCACGTTCATTTGCCCACCGTTCTATTTGTTTGTCGCGGACGATTCGTAAGCTTTCAATTCTTTGGGGATTGCCGCCGATAATACTCTCATTGAGAATCATCTCCTCAAAAAGATCAATTGTATGTTCCAAGCTTTCTGCGTCGTATCGTCCGCTAAAAATAACTTCTGAAGCCTGTGCTACCCTTGTGTAGTTATCCTTATCTATACTAACGTTTTTACCACGATTAGCATCACTTAGAGCCGCCCTCACATCGCCTACAGAACGCGTTAACTGCTCCTGGGTAGGCTCTCCTTTGTCTGCCATGTGAAGCTCTCGCAGGGCAACACAACGCTCAAGTTTCAAACGCTTGTCTGATACCGACCAATCACTCTCAAGTAATGATTGTGCAGCTCCTAAATTACCCTCTTGTAAGTACCTTGGGAGATCTTCTTTGGCTGTAGTTTTCAGATCTTCTAAATTGGAATCGCCATAACGACTACCGTACTTACGATCAAAGTCTTCTAGAAACTGTTCTGTTGCCTGTATTGATAGAGCAGAAGTTTGCTCTGGAGTTGAAGGTGAAGGATATTCTTCGGGGCTTTGCATAAGATAGCCTTGTATTTTTTGTGTTTGTAGTTATGTATTTAACACTAACACATTAGTATTAATATGTCAATATGCATTTGCGATTTAGATTAGGCCATCCCTACTATGAGATAACTCATAGTAGGGATGTGAATAATTTTATAGCCCATAGAATTGTACTGCGTTTGAATAGGCTTATGTGTAATATCGTAAATCGCAGTGTACAAGGAGTGGGCTATGAATGGCGTTCCCAACAACCAATCCAACCACGATATATTAGGCGCTTCCTTGCGTACAACAAAACCACGCGCCCTGCGTTCTATACAACAGCTTTTTGTACGTAATTTTGTGTCAAAAAAACTATTTTTTATCTCCGCAGGTACGCTTGCCTTTGCAGCGCCCCTGGTTGCCAGCGGTTTTTCTAACTCAAATGATAACTCGGACACCCGCCCCTCCTCGTCAACCTCACAAAATACAGATGGCCTAAATATACAATTCAACCACCAGTCAACTTCGAACGGCTCAAATTCAAATGACACATCTTCCAACACCTCATTAATCATTAATGAGGAATCGATCCCTATATCTGAAAACAGTAGTGTCCATAAAGTCATTACAAATGGCCAGCAAACAACGGATATAACAGTCGATACCCGCTCTCAGCAGTCTACCACTTCTTCTCATAGCAGTAGTTCGGTGCAGATGAACACGCAGCCAATAAACAAGGAGGGAGGTTAATTCTAGCTATCCTAATGGATTGATCTTCTGGCTTGATGAGACACGACCTAGCCTCACCTAGCCGGGAGACCAGGTCACTTCCGGGTATATATAAAGGTAACGTAAAGGAGGGATGGTATGAAGAAAATACTATCACGAGTTGCTGCCGGTTCTGCCGCATCAGTAAGTATTATTGCTGGTTTGGCTGGGCCCGTAGCAGCAGACACAAGCACCACACAGGGACCAAATTCCCCTGCTTGGGCTAAGTCATACACGTCATACTACACACGTGTAAAGAATAACAACAATATAAATGCTACCAATAATAGTTCTCAGCAAGCCCATACTGGAAACACACGTGTAACCAACAATACAACAGGTGGCAGCGCAACGACCGGCTCAGCAAGCAATAGTAACGCCCTTGCTGCGTCTGTCACTGTAAACAACAGTGCGTCTTCTACAGCTGCACTAAGTAATGGTGGAGGTGGCGGAGGCCAGAATGGCAATACCGCAACTACTGCTGGACCAAATTCCCCTGCAAGCAGCTTCTCAAGTTATCGTGAAACAACTCGCGTTACAAATAACAATAACTTGAGTATTACAAACAACAGCACACAGAATGCCTCATCAGGTGATGCAACCGCTACCAACAATACGACTGTTGGAACGGTTTCAACAGGTAATGCTACCAATACGAATACCAGCAGCTTCAATATTACTGTTACAAATTAATTAATGCGTTTGGCAGTTATTGAAAGGTAGCGAGGTATGTGAAGGGGCGCAAGCCAAACATATTGCGCCCCTTCCGGTCAATATATTCAGCAACTCGTAGGAAAAGGAGGCGTCGGATTATGCACTCACGATCAATAAAATCAATCGCACAAAAAATTTCTGCTGCATTTGTCAGCTTTATAATGGTAACTTCCCTCTCATTACCGTTGTCAGTGTTTGCCGAAGGGTCTCCTGACGGTAGCCATACTGATACCGCCCCCCAAACCACATCACCGGAGACGGAAAACCAAACCCAAGAAGATAGCAATATCCATAATGCCCAACCTACTGCCGAAGATCTTCGCAATACCCCCTCCCAGACACCGCAACAAACCCCAATCCCTTCCAACTCTACCACCTCAAATACTACCGATTCACATACCCTATCTCAGCCGCAAACTAGCACCAATGTTGACTCCACGGCACCAAAGACACAAACAACTGCAGAAACTAACGCGTCACTCAACAATGTTATAAATTCGGATGCTACTTCCGGGAATGCATCCGCCCATCAAAATACCACCGTCGGTGACATTACTACCGGAAATGCTGCCGCACTCGCAACGATTGTAAATCTTCTGCAATCAAGCGTTAATCTGAACGGCTCACAACCAATCACCTTTATACATGACGTCACCGGCACTGTCAGTGGCGATTTGATTGTGGACCCCGCCGTTATTGCATCAATAGGTGAACATTCGTCGCTGTTTGACAATAATAGCGCCAACCCTTCAGTTGACGCTTCAACACAAGCTAATATCAATAACGTTATTGGCATACATGCCTCCTCTGGCAATGCCTCAGCTAACCAGAATACTACCGCAGGCAATGTACAGTCTGGCGACGCAAACGCTGTCGCGAACGTTGTAAACCTCATAAATAGTTCCATAGCCGCAGGCCAATCATTCATCGGTATGATCAATATTTATGGCAACCTCCAGGGTAATATTCTTGTCCCTGAAGCATTTGTAAACAGCGTATTGGGCACCGGTACTAATGCGCCAAATACAGACGGAACTATTGTAACTACCGATGATAACGCCACGGTCACTAACACCGTGAGCACAACAGCAACAAGTGGCACGGCGACAGCAACGGACAACACCCATACTGGAAATGTTGGGAGTGGCCAAGCGAACACAAATGTAACTATCCTTAACCTTACAAGCAATCAAACCGTCGGTAAAAATGCTTTGTTAGTTTTTGTAAATGTCCTTGGTAATTGGGTAGGTCTGATCCTTGATGCACCGTCAGGCACAACCTCAGCCACCCTCGGCGGCAGCGCTTCTTCATCGCAACAAGCCAACAATAATCCAACCTCTATCAATAGCGAAAATAACTATCAAATCACTAATGTCATTGATACTTCAGCACAAAGCGGCAACGCAACTGCCCACGAAAATACCACTGTCGGTAACGTGCAGTCCGGTGACGCTGCTTCAGGTGTTAATTTACTCAATATCCTGAATTCGCAAATTTCCTTATCTGATTGGTTTGGCATACTATTCATAAATGTGTTTGGCACCTGGAATGGTAATTTCGGTGTCCAGACAGCGGTTGTTACACCGCCGAATAACGGCGGATCAGGGTCCGAAGGTAGCAGCTCAAGCGGAGGAAATAGCTCCGGCAGCGGATCAGGAGCAGGTAGTCCTGCAGTCTTCCGTTTCGTACCAGCCAACCAACGCAACTATACTTCACGCACCTTTTCCTTATACAACAGTACTACCGCTACCGATTTTACTAGCACAAGCAATGAAGACAACCAGTATGCACCCGCAACTTCAAATTCAGTTGGACAACCTACTGTACTCGGCACTACTAATTCAAACAACCGGTCAGATAATGCAAGCCTTCAAACTAGCAAAGACAAAATCGAGGAACAGAGTCTACGCTGGTGGCTACCTCTCGTTCTAATACTTGCTCTGATCTTAGCGGTTCGTTACTACATCGTCATGCGTCACCGTAAAAATGCCGAAGAAGACACTCCGATATAAAGTAGCGATAGGTAACATCTTATTAAGGATAAAAGAGGGGTGATGCTTTCGCTCTTTCGAGGCAACACATAATCAATCTACTTATCCCTAAGCTCCATTATCCGGTCTGCTAGTCTGGCAAGACGTCCGATGCGCCGGGTATGTGGATCACGAAAGCCTAAGCCAGCACTGCGTCTTATCACAATTTCACGGTTATTTATTGCTGGCTGCATTGGCTCTAGTATGGAAAATTGCATTTCTTGAATTGTTGACGCCAACTGATCCAGAATCCCCGGATGATCCTGTTTTAGCATCTCTATAGGCTTAGCGTGTTCGCTTGAGCCTGATTCGCTGATATCATAAGAGTATCGATCCTTCTCGACTTTAATATATGATTCTGGTGCCATATCAGCTTTGAATACTTCTGCTGCTGGTTGAGTTTCTCCGGGCTTATAGAAGTAGAGGCGCCATGAATCAGTTTCTATATCGCGCTCTATATCCTTACCGCCCCTTATCTCTAATCTATAAACTGTTAATCTTGTTCGGTCGTAAGCTTGGTTAGCACCACCTAGGCCAGCAAATTCTATAACATCTGTTATTTTACGGGATACTTCAGGATTTCCTTTTATCTTTCTTTCGTGCGAAGAACGCTCAATGAGCACATCGTGCGGTGTAATAAGGGGTATATGGTTCTCCATGCGCGGCGAGTTAGAGGCAGTTACGGGCTTATCAACAGAAGCACGCACAATTTGGTCAATTACGTAGTCACTTCCGACAATCAAATCAATCGGCCTGGATACCTCCCCAATACTCTCAAGTACTGCAGGTATCGGATAAGCACCGTAAGTTGATGCTAACGGTTGAAAGTCATCATGTTGAGGAGTTAGCTTTTCCTGCATAAAAAAATACTATCATAAAAACGGTATTTTGTCTACTCAGCAAGTCGTGGCGGAAAAGGCGTGGAGCTATTTTGCCCATGAGGACTGCAGGGTGGTTCAGGCTCACTGCTCTAAAGCCCTCAGACTGTCATTGAATATCGTGGTAATCATTTCGGTAACTACGGCAAGTTCCTTTGCGCCAGTAGCGGCCATGCCCTTATTAAGCCAAAACCAGATAAATCTGATCATTAAATGGTTACGAATAATAGTCAAGTTCATCTTTATTTGCGAGTAAGTCCGCACCTTAACCCTTAGAAATAGCAGCCAGCTGCTCATCGCTGAAATACAAGAGGTCGTAACCAGGCCTAGCTAGCAGCGTATGATCCAATCAATTATGTATAGTTCTCCACCCGCGCCTTCTAAGGCCGAAATGCAGATCGCCGCGAGTCAGCACAAGAGATAATCCATTTCCCGCCAGGCGGGAGCCTAATTCCGCGCTCCTAGCGAAAATATCTTGCACGGCTTGAGCTTTACTATTCAGGGTATCAAGTATAGATTGGTCTCGGTTTTCCAGAGGACCAATCATTAAATTCAGCCAGTGTGGACTGCGCCAAATTCAGATAATGGGAGTGGACAGTTTCAGTGGATATAGGGCCATTGTCTGGATCAGGAGCTTTTAGTGACTGCAATTAGCCCAAAGCCTTGCCAAGCCTCTCGAGAAAAACTCCGTCAGGCTCAGTTTCAAAGGCCTTAACGTTGGAGATATGGAACTATCTTAGTACTGGCGGTTTTGCCAACCCTGATAGTCAACAGGTGCCTGTGTATCACCTGAGTTTAGAACCACAGTAACTTTTCCTGCATGCTTAAATACCCTGCCAGAGGCTTGGCCAAAGCGAGGATGTATATATGGATATTGTGTATCAACTGCAGTGGCTGTTTTTACTGAAGAGCCAGTCTTGCAGACAAACAGGACATCAAGATAGTCTTCAACTGCCTTTTCGTAGCCTAAAACAATGTCAGTTATCGTTACGCCTTGAGCTTGCAACCATGGGTCCTTAGGAACCCACAATCCATTTTGCCATTCACCATGCATAAAAAGCACAGAAAGATTAGGCTCGTCTATAAGTGGACTATTTAAGTTTTTACCGTCTTCTAACACAAACTGGTCTGCTTTAAAGACATATGGCTCTAGAGGCGGAAAATAAAGTAAGTAATCTTCACCCATAGACATTGCCAGTTCGTCTGGCAAACCAGTATGTACAGAGTATTCGACTCCGCTTGGAGCTTCTAATCTTATGTCTGATGATACTCGGGGTTCTACTTCGGCCATTTTTGTTTTTACTTAATAAAAAAATACTATCACAAGATAGTATTTTTGTCAACTTCATGGCGGGCCGTAGCGGATGGGGTATGGAACTATTTTACGAACGCTTAACCTTTTTCAACTTCGGAGCCTCGCCAACAACGTACAACGCATTATGTAGCATATGCGCTAGCATCGCGTGCTTTAGACCTCTCGTACGTTTTAGGTGATTGTAGTGAATGCCTCCCATAAGTGGTGTAACGGGAATAGCAAGATTATCCCTGCCTCGTTTAGTTGTTGGGTTTCCGATATGCGTAACAGCAAACCCCAATACCGCAACAGTATCTACAATATTTGCAGCACGAGTTGTTTCTTGAACTCCGAGTTTAGACTTAATGGCTTTTGGTATGACTTCCCTAAAAGCAATCTCTTCAAGTATTGGCTCGATAATTATGTTTTGAGTAGCGGTCAGTACCGGGTGATCAGTAGCCTGAGAACGCTTATGATCTAAGTGGCCATTTACAAGATTCGCCCCAGCCCGATCACCAACAGCCCCAACAGCCCTTTTAGCAGCAAAGAGCGCTACAGTTTCAGCGGTAGTTGCGGCAAATGGGTACCTTTCCGCCCATTCTTGATAGCGCCCCATAAGACTCTGCTCTCCCTCCTCAAGAGCGAGAGGTTCATGGAGTAAATCCGAGACTGGTGTTTGCTGTTCGGCCATTTTTGTTTTTACTTAATAAAAAAATACTATCATAAGATAGTATTTTTGTCAACTTCATGGCGGGCCCGACCGGATTCGAACCGGCGATCTCCTCCGTGACAGGGAGGCGTGATAGGCCAACTTCACTACGAGCCCTTAATTGGTAACAGGGGTAATCATACCAAATAGTGTGACAAAAAGCAATATAAACTACAAACTTATAAAACGACGAGGCTTTTTTTCATTTTTCAGGGGATCAACATAGGTACTAATCGGCTTAAAATTTACTACGATATGCGCAGCACGGATTTTACCATTATTGTTTTCTATAACTTTTACTATTTCAAGCCCTGTGGGTGTTTCAATAACTCCTGAAACCTGCCCCGGCTGAAGCTTAAAGAGCTCGCCAAGCACTTTTGGATTGATATCGCGGTTACTCTTCTCGATAGTAAAGCCGTATTCTCCCCCGCTTGCTTTAGTCACCTGGTCATCAGAATTTTGTTTTGCAAGTTCGGCAAAATCCGTTCCGCCCTGCAGTTGCGTCTCGTAGGTGTTGGCGCGAGCATGCGCTTCCGTATCGAGTTTTGACACTACTTTTTGAGCTAGGATTTGCTTGCTCAATTCACGACGAAAATCATCAACCGACCAACCCCAAAACTCTTTTAAGACATCTTCAAATACCTGGTCGCTGCCACCAAGCCGGTTTTGGGAGCGTAATAAAGCAATTTGTTCATTTACATCGGCCCGACTAACCGAAACGTTATTTTTCTTTGCTAGCTGCTTCACGTATGCATCATTAATAACACCATCAAGGGCACGCTTCTGGAAATCTTCCAACTGGCTTTTGCCTGCCCTGGTTGAAAAGTCGACATTCTGTTGGGTTTGATAGTAGTGGGAATACCTTCGCACCTCAAAAAGATAGTTTTCATAGGCCACAAAGCTTGGGCCAGCCTTTGCGACTGGGAACGGTATAACTTGTGTCACACGGTACATGAAGGTTGAGGTGGCATGGAATTTATACAACGCTAAAAGCGTATAAGAGAAAAACGCTACCACTGCAAGAACAAAAATCACGATAGAAATTGTCACAATGCGATGCCGCGAATGCTGCAAAGGATAAATATACTTACGCGCAGTCGACAAGACCTCGTCACGATGCTCCGCAACTGTCTCGTTGGTAATACGTGGTGCACCTGACGTATTAAGCGGTTGCTTAGATTTGCGATGTGGTAAACGCTTCTTGGCGCCCTTAACTAGCTTGTGTGCTTTCTTCTTCATGTCTACTTATTTCTACTTCCCTATCCGCTTCATACTGTTTCGGCGTCACCCCTTGTTCCCGCAGGATATTTTGAATACGCTTATGTGTCTTTGCGGGACGATGCACATTGTGTATCTCAATATTTCCCATATAAGTTTGTAAGATTATTGTACCAAATCCGAGCAATGTTTCCTCTAAACCTTTTATAGAATAGTTCATGCTCTGGATAAGGTTAAGGTTAATGTCGCTCACTTCACGGTGGAAAAAACCCTTTTGAGTCAGTTGGATAAACCGTTGGTTTGTAACAACACACACGGTGAAATGCCAACTAATCCACGATGGTAGATAAATTATAATGCCAAGTAAAATGCCCAGTAATAATCCGCCAAAAAACCACCCAAATCCTAACTCCGGCTTAAACGTTGCCGGCAATACCCCCATAAGCGGGCCGAACATGCCAAAAATCAACCCTTTTCGCATAACAATCGGGTGCTTATGGAATACATACAACACCTCTTCGTCATCAAACTGATCATCAAAGTACTTGTCTGGCATAAGCATTATTGTATCAAATATAAATACTGTCTCTAAGTGAGGGCCTGGACTGTCATCATAATTACGTAAGGGCTATGATATAAATAATTGCTATAGTAATGATCACAGAGATTATGATGGCTGTACTTTGTTTAGTAAACCTTGTACCAATAAACATCACCTTTTGATGAGGTACAAGAACAGTATTAACTCCTAGTGAAGATAGCGTGCCAACAAGCTCATCTGTAGCAGGCTTATCAATATATTCCATCGCTGGGATTATGTAAGTTGATTTTTTCATACCTTCTTCGGGTAAGTGCAGGTACGCCAACTGATACTCCTGGCCACGTGCAGAAAGGAGAAAAAAATTTCTTTCAGAATATTCTAGTGACTCAACGCTTTGTATTGGCAAATCAAAGAAAATTTCGTCTCCGCTTTTACAAATAAGTTTCTCTTTGTATATATAGAGTTCAGCCGTGCCAACATTCCGATAGTAGCAAGTAAAGGCTGCTAGTATTCCCTTGGTCTGTTGCTTAATTTTTAAACACCCTACTGGAAGTTTGTTGAGGGCCGTATTTGGACTGCTTAATCCCATAGTAGGTTATTCCTATGGCAAACCCAAGCCCAATAGCCAGCATAATGAAGCTTTCATACATGGGTATAGAGTACCATAAGCGTCGCCTGGAACCACATGGTTAGATGTATGGTGACCCGGGAGGGATTCGAACCCCCGACACCCACCTTAGGACGATGGTGTTCTATCCAGCTGAACTACCGGGCCATGCAGTGAGAAAAGCTAAAGCTTTTCTCACTTCAATAAACTTTACTTACGCTCATGTTCCTCATAGACATGAAGATACTCGGACTTTTCATAGTCAAACAGTTCTTGGGCAGCGAAGAAACGCGAGACTTCTTGCTCGCCACTCTTCTTACTATCGGATGCGTGAATAAGATTCCTTCCCGTACCTATAGCTAAGTCGCCTCGGATTGTTCCTGCATCAGCTTGACGCGGATTTGTCGAGCCGACGATAGTACGCACCGAACCTACGCACTCAAAACCTTCCCAAGCCATTACAACCACCGGCGAGCTTTTCATAAAGTTCTCAAGGCCAGCGTAAAATGGCTTTTCTAGGTGTTCAGAATAATGGGCTTGCAGTAGCGCGCTATCGAGGCTCATCATTTTAAGCCCAATGAGCTTTAAGCCTTTGCGCTCCAAGCGCATAATGATCTCGCCGACTAAACCCCGCTGTACTGCATCGGGTTTTGCAATAACTAATGTTCGTTCCATATATTTTCCTGTTTAATTTTTTCATATTGTAACAGATGTAAGCACTCTAGGCTACCGGTGCTACTAGTAATGTCGTACAATAGTAATGGTTATGTTATTCAGCAAAGCAAAAACAAATTTTTTAGAATATTTAGAAATAGACCAAAATCGGTCGCAAAAAACCATTTCTAACTACGACCATTATCTTACACGCCTCATTGATTACGCCGGAGACATCACTGTAGAGGAAATTACCCCTGAACTTATCCGGAAATGGCGGTTATGGCTTAACCGCCTCGGTACCAACACTTCCGACGAATTAGGTAAAAACACCTTAAACTATCATCTTATTGCTCTTCGGAGCTTCCTTAAATTTTGTGCTAAACAAAATATCACGACCGCTAGCCCTGAAAAAGTGGAGTTGGCACGAGTCAAGCGTAAGCAAGTCACTTTCCTGTCTCCCGAAGAATTAAACAGATTATTTGACCAGCCAGACCCTAACACTTTACAAGGCCTCCGTGACCGTGCGATCCTTGAACTACTTTTTTCCAGTGGACTGCGCGTATCAGAGCTTGTTGGACTTGATAAAGACCACATTAATCTCAAACGACGTGAATTTACCGTTCGTGGCAAGGGCCAAAAAGACCGCCCGATATTTATCAGTGAAGAAGCTGCTAATTGGTTACAGAAATATCTTGATAAACGCACCGACAATGTAAAGCCCCTGTTCGTACGCTACAGCGGTAAAAAACAAGTTGACCTTAGTGGCAACTATCACCGTTTGACGGCACGCAGCGTGCAACGCCTTGTTGCCCGGTATGCATTATTGGCAGGTATTACAAAACATGTTAGTCCACACACGCTGCGGCACTCGTTCGCAACCGACCTTTTAATGAACGGCGCTGATCTGCGCAGCGTACAAGCCATGCTTGGCCACAGCAATATATCAACTACTCAAATCTACACCCATATAACCGATCCGCATCTCAAAAGCGTCCATGAACGCTTCCATGCGAAAAAAGAAGATCAATAAATTAGTTTACCGAACAACCGGGGTCAGAGCCATATGTTGGCGATACAACAAACCGCTTACAAATAGAGTCGTCTGTTTGAAGCGCGTAATCAGAAAAAGCCTTATTGATAGGACGTGAACTTGTTCCTTTATACGGCACGCGTACTTGGAGACGTCGTAATACGTCTTGTGACTTACCTGTTGAGTCTACAATAATCTGAGCATCTGTTAGGTAGACACGTTCAACAACACCACCGGCCTCTTCAATGGTAGCATCCCCTACTTTAACTGATACGCTTCGCGCATCAAGATAAACCGTACGCACTCGCATGTATGCATTGGCAAAATTAAGTCCATTTATAGTAAATTTGCAGGTTTCATCGTCACACCCTCCCGCTTTTACTAAGCCTTGTGGCGCACCTTGCGCTGTAGAAGTCATGCCGTTTTGGCTACCTTTGTCATAGGTGATTACATCGCCATCGCCGCCTGCCTTTGGATAAATAAACGCCGACAAAGTATTCCTAGCAGCTACAATTGGATCGCTTAAGTTTTCTGTGTCAGTCGGAACTATGTCAACGCGCAGCACGCCAAATGGACATCGGTCAGACCATTTTGTAGCAGTCGGGAAATTAGTGATGAGCTGACCCCCTCCGTCAATACGAGGCTGCGGGCAGGTTTGAGGCTTTGTGCTATTTTCATTCCCTGCAGTACGCTTCCATGAAACTACGATAGAATTCAACACAGTGGGTGTACCATCTTCGTTTGCTGCATTGAGTGGGATAGCTAAAGATGTCTCACCGACATTTGAATAATCAAGCGTAGGCGGTAACGGATTCACGGTCAGACAGGTATACGAGACATCTGGATTTCCGGTATCAAATTTCCCGTCGTTTTTTGCATAAGGCGCACCATTACAGGTATCTTGTTTCTTGATAGCTTCGCCTCTGTTAACCTGGCGAGTGATTTCTCGTACAGCGTCATTGATCCCAGTTTCTGCCGCATAAAAAGCCTGGCTACTTAATTGCCGGTCAAGCGATTCTCGACTGTTGCGTCGGGTCACTTGTGAAAATCCTAAAACCACCAAGCTGATCACCATAATAAACACAACAGTAACAGTGATCGAAACCATACCCTGTTGGTTAGTTAGTGTAGTGCTTGGTCGTTTCGTGTTCATAACGCTTATGCTCTTCCTGTTTATTATACCCTACGTTGGACCGTTGTCTTAATTTCACTCACTGCACAGAATTGCGTACCCTTACCACCCTTACATTGAAGATCAGGTGATTTTAATTGGGTTAAATTATTAAGAAACACTTCAGATGACCCGCTCGTATCGCAGCTATTAGGTACGCTAACAGGAGCACATAGTACTTCGTTTTCGCCGTACACTACTTTGATTGTCACGTCCCACACGCCAGTCGCTGAATCATTCTCAGTGATATCAAACTTTACTAAACGCATATGCTCGCCTAAAAGCTCTTGGCCATCTGGCGTGCCGCTTGAAAGAGTCTGTGCTTCACCATAGCAGCCTATACCTGTAGAATCTTGCACTAATGCATAACGCGTGGAAGTAGGCCCTTCAGCATTAGTAAGCTGCTTACCCAGTACATAGCTATAACGTGTATAACCTACGCACCAGCCTGTTTTGCCGCCCCCTGTAAGCCGAGTAGGTTTGTCGCCGCCGCCAAACTGTACTGACTGTGAAATTGAATCAATAATACTTCGAGTCGCATTTTGTGTATTAGTTGCCGTTACTGCACGTTGAAAATTAGAGGTGAACCGCACGACCGCTCCGGCTGCGACAAGCATGATAACTGAAAATACTATGGTAGCCATCATTAATTCAACGATGGTAAAACCACGCTGAGAGACATCTGTAGGTGGTGATTTTTCGCCGCCAGAATGTGTTGGCTGCAAATCTACCATAAGCATAAGTACTACTGTAATGCATCACCCCTATAAGAGCAAGTTTATTGTATTTAAATCATCAGTAGACAAAATTACAGCAGTTTGTTACACTAGAAACCATAAGCGATAAAGAGTAAATTTATATTATGACTACAAAGAAAAATCTCATAGCTGTACTATTGTTTTTATTGGTACTAGCTGGCAGCAACGTCCTTACCTACGTTCTAACTAAAAATGCCAATGAAGGTAAAGTTCCAGAATCTGTCAAAACCTCAAGTTCTCTTGGTGCTGACCCGACAAAGATGCCAAGTGATACGGTAAGCCCAACAACAATAGTGAAAAAACCAAGCGATTACATTGATCGCGAGACAAAAGTACGCGGCATACTCGTTAAGCTACAAGACGGACGCTACATTATTGCCGGTCAAGAATCCCAAAATTCAGGTGCGATCACCGTCGACAATGAAGCAAAGCTTAATTTGGATGCAAAAGCAAGTGTACAGACTACTGATATAAGCGACGCTAGCTTAAAGCCTACTAGCCCGGTAACTATCACTGGAAAATTCATTAAGGATACTTCAGGCAACCTCATACTCAAGGCCTCGGCTATCTCAGATTAATCTTACAAAAAGCACATAATAAACCCCGCGTTATGTGCGGGGCTTATTACTCATAAGCGTGTTATTGTGCCACCTTTAGGCCGGACATACATTGGCATAATATGGATCACCATAATAGCCGTACGAGTGCCAATAGGTCTCGATGTACGAACTAGGATGCCATACAACGGTCGACCATTGTTCAGAACGATTAAACCACTTATAGCCATCGTAGGTAGTGGCAGCGTGTTCATACTTCACAAGCACTACGCCGCGACCAAACATACTATTTTCCCACTGGACAAGATTAGAATCTAACCCCCAGCGTGGATTCGGGGGACCCCTGTTTGGCTGAGCAGGACCGTAAGGACCCCAATCCGGCCCGGTGCGTTGCCACCAATATACTGTCTCCGACCAGCTATTATCGACGACACGCTGACGCCATTCACCATGGTCATAAGGTGGCGTATAGCGTAATTCTTGGTAGCAAATTGGTCGTATCGTTAACACTGGGCTTACAGAAAAGACCGTGCCTGTGGTAGGCAGTATACCAGTCTGTGCGGTACCGTTACATACTTCGTACCTAGAAGGCACACCAGCAATCGTTGCTGTATAGTTCGTACCAGGCACAATCTTATTAACATCTTGGAAAATTGCTTCAGAATTACTACTGCTATTAGGCTGGACTTGGTTAAAACTACCACCTTGCAACCGCACCGACACACCGCTTCTATTCTCATAATTAGTACTGTTGCAAGCTGGGGTGGTTAAGTTACTGTTCGGTCTGATTTTCTGTACCTTTGCCCGTATTTGCGGCGGTACTGGAGTACAACCAACTCCTGGGTCACCAATTTGACCTTCTCCGCAGCTACCACCTGGACGCCGGTCCTCTTCGGCAGTAACGTTTTTATAAATCTTATATGTTACTTCCACTTTTCCCGGGCTTTTAGGTGTCTCCCATGTGACCGTAGCTTTTGCCAATATGTATGCATCATCTGCGTTCTGGACTTTCGTAAGGGTAATATTAGGTTTATATTCGGCTGCGCCGCCACTTGGATCTGGCAAAATACATCCGGTGCCGCTTGGAGCCTGGTGTTTACTATCCTTCATACAAATATTGCCGCTGGCTATATCATTCCAGTTAGTGGCGGCATAGGATTTTAGGTATTCTATTTGTCCTTGGGCAATACGAAGCGCTACCGTATCTTCTTTAGTAGTCTGGAGTGTAGTAGTATTGCGTGTCGCCAAGACTGAAGCGGTACCAACCACCAAACCTAACACAGTCAAACACAGTAAAACTTCTACTATGGTATCGCCGCCTTGAGAAGTGAGTCGTTGCAGGTATTTTTTGGTGCCCATCATTTAACCGCTACAATCTATTGTGTTCTTAATCTCTAGTCTAACAGAATTCATACGCTTCAGGCCACCTATTGTAATTAATGCCGACTGCTCTGTGCCACCGCTTCGGAAACATACCTGTATGCCATTGTCGGGGTTACGCTGATGATCGTATCCGCTTACGATACCGCTATTTATTCCTGACGCGCCTGCACCATTTATTGGTACTATCTGGGTACTTTGTGAACCGAATACTAATCCATCGCTATCACCAGAGAAGTACGGTACGAATCCTACTGAACTGATACTACTCCCATTAAGCCGAGTCCATTCCGCCGTAAGCCCATATTGAAGACCACGGGTAATGGTAGCGTTATCCCTTACTATTGGATGGGCATCACCAAATGACTGCGCAGGCAAGCCAGGATGACTAGTAGAAAATTTATTCCCAGCCAAAGAATACACTGAGTACTTATCGCCCGTAAATTCTATGACCTTACCCAAAGATATGCATTTACTATTACCGCCTTGGCTGGGCCGTGCTACAGGGTCAGCGGTGCATGTAAAGCTTCCCGTATCGGGCGAATATCCGCTCTGAACTTCGCTAATAACTTGTTCTATTTCCGTCTGTATAGCATTTGCCGCCTGCGTAAACCGAGTCTTGTTTTGCTTGCCAGATACAACAGCTATAACCGACACGAATAACACGCCGGTAATTGCCAGTACGATAAGTGTTTCCACTATCGTAAAACCACCCATAGATTGCGTTTTTACCCGCGTATTTTGAGAAGTTTTTTGCTTTTGAAATAGTAGATGAAACGTATCACCTATCATAGGTTAAGTATACCATAAGCATTACGATAGGTTGTATAGATTACACCGATAGTATAAGGTCAGAATACCAGTTTACGATATCCGTGCCAAAAAGAACTACTACAAAAGCTGCCGTAATCAAAAACGGCCCAAATGGAATGCGCAGCTTGCGGCTCATTTTTTGGCCACCGATTGTGCCAAGCACTACGCCATACAATGAACCTAATACCGACGCCACAAACAGTAGAAGCAAGGCCTCTAGAAAGCCTCCTGCCAAAAGACCCAACAAAATCGCAAGCTTCACATCTCCGCCGCCAATCCACTTGCCTCCAGATACCTGAAACAGCACATAAAAGATGCTGAAGATAACTAGTGCTCCAAGTGCAGCATCACGCGCGACATCCCAATCACCACCATAAGAAGCTACGAGGAGACCGACAAACACCACCCCTAAAGTAGTCAAGGGGAAAACAATCTTATCAGGCAATAAGTACCATCGAAGGTCATACACGGCTAGCGCCAATAACCCCGTAGCAAGCAATACCCACCCCCCAAATGCTGCAATCTCTGTATTTGACCATACGTTGTCCAAGCCAGCATACGGCCACGCTAGGTATGATATAACCAACACAATCGGCAGAATAACTTCCACCAACGGACTATCTTGGATTGGCTTGTGGCAATATCTACACTTGCCTCGTAAACTCAGCCAACTCACCAAGGGCACCAAATCCTTAGCGGCTAATTTATGACCGCATTTCGAACACTGTGACCGTCCTTTAACAACCGAAAGCACTTTTCGCTTTTTCTTATCCTTCACAAGCGACTGCTCATGAAGCCGCCATGTCAGCGCATTCACAAAACTGCCTAAACATAGACCTAGGACAATAAGAATCGCAATAACCATTAGCACTACTATATCACAAATAAAATAAGCCCCGAAAGGAGCTTATTTTATTGAGTGAATCTCAGTTTTTAAGCGTCTAAACAATTCTGGACAGGCGTGCCTGAAGTCTCAATGTTGTAAAGCAGAGCTACTGCGCGGTTGTTGGCGCCTGCGTCTAAGGCTGTTCCCGTATCGTTGCACTTTCTCTTCAGTACAACAACTATTTTACCAGTATCTTCTTTGCCGGTGGCCAATGACTCACCTACCGTTACTTCTGTGCCAGCTTTAACCTGTCCGGCTACAGTCCCTACTGTAACCTTACCGTTAGCGTCGCTCAGGGTACCAGATATTGTAGGTAGCCTACCGTTATTAGCGCCTTGGTATTCTTGGATAAGACCCGCTACTGCCGAAGCGTCGTTTTTGATAGTAGTATTGCGTGAGTTACGCTGTAGGGCTGGGATAGCCAAGAGAACTACCAAGATGATAAGTCCGGCAATCGCCAGCACTATCATCACTTCGATGATAGTAAAACCTTCTTCTTTACGTTGTTTAAGTTTAGATAGCATTGCAAATGCCCCCTTTGCGCTTATGTTAAAATCTCTAATTGATAGTATAGAAGTTAGAGCGAAAAAAGCAATAGCGTTTTTCCACAATTACACTATAGAGTCACCGGATAAAGTGTATACTGGCAACAATACAGCCGCGACAATAATAAGTGCCATAATGCCCATAACAACCATTAAGACCGGTTCAATCACGGTTGAAATAGCCTTGATCTGGTCATCCACTTCTTTTTCATAATATTCAGCCGTCTTGGACATCATCGCCTCAGTTGAGCCCGATTCTTCACCAATATGCAACATGCTTGGCACTAATTCTAGGAAGTTATTATTGCCTTCGAGCGTACTGGAAAGCGCCTTGCCGCCCTTCACTTTTTCGGTTGATGCCTTCAGGGAGGCTTTAATATGCACATTATCTACCGCATCACCGGTAATTTCCAGGACACGGATCAATGGTACGCCACTACCGATAAGTGTAGCGCCAGTACGAGCAAAACGAGCCATATATAGCTTCATGTATAAAGGTCCTATCAACGGAGCTTTCATCTTAAATTTATCAATAGCAGACTTTCCTGGCCCTGTCCGTGCCCAACGAGTTGCAAAAAAGGCGCCCACGCCCAGTACAATAGCAAGCGCCCACCAGAACTGTTTGATAATGTCTGAGACAAATAACAACATGCGGGTGAATATTGGCAATTGTGCGCCCTGCATGCCTTCGTATAAAGCCTCTACCTGAGGCAAAACTGTAAGAAGCATGTAAATGACCACGCCAACCATTACTACCAATACAATGATCGGATAAATGAAGGCATTGCGTACTTTACTGATAATATCCGCGTCTTTTTCCTGCTGGATCGCTAAACGCTCTAACGATTTATCGAGCGTACCAGATGTTTCACCGGCCTCTACCAAACTTATATACACCGCATTGAAAACCCTGGGGTGTTTTGCCAGTGCTTTTGATAAAGACGACCCTGCCTCTACATCAGCAATGACCTGATCTATCACAACACGGAATGGCTTGCTTTTGGTTTGGCCAGCAACATTGCGAAGTGCCTGTACTAAAGGCAAGCCAGCGTTAATCAGCGTTGAGAGCTGCCGTGAGAATAATACTTTTTCTTTAATTTTAATGCGCTTGCGGCGAAGGAACGACGGTAGAGCTATACCACCGTCACTATCCCCCACAGAAATATCAAGAGGTACTAAGCCTTCCTTTTTAATTAAAGCCGCAGCAGCAGACTCACTGTCTGCCTGAACACTGGCCTTTATCGTTTTACCTGTAGACGGTTCTCTCGCAGTGTAGTTATACAGTAACATTCTAGCCTCGCATTAACCTATCGAGTTCTTCTATATCAACCGCTACGTTCCGTGCTTCTTCATAGGTAATCGTTCCGTTGTGTACTAACGTTGCTAAAGTTTTATCCATGGATTGCATGCCATGTTCTGCTCCAGTCTGAATAACAGCCTCAAGTTGGTGGGTCTTGCCTTCACGGATAATATTACGTACTGCTGAATTTGCTACTAAAATTTCTGCTGCTGCTATACGTCCGCCACCGATAGCAGGCACTAAACGCTGCGAACATATGGCCATGAGGATATTGCTGAGCTGTGTGCGAATTTGTGCTTGCTGATGCGGTGGAAATACGTCAACCATACGGTCAATACTTTGCGCTGCTGAGTTGGTGTGAAGCGTAGCAAATACCAAGTGTCCGGTCTCAGCAATAGTAATAGCCGCCGCGATGGTCTCAAGGTCACGCATCTCACCAAGCAGCACCACATCGGGGTCTTGGCGAAGTGCTGAACGCAGTGCTGCCGAAAACGAATAGGTATCGTAGTGCACTTCTCGTTGTACAATTACTGATTTCTTTGATTTGTGTGTATATTCTATTGGGTCTTCAATCGTAATAATATGACAGGCGCGTTCAGTATTAATTTTATTAATAAGTGCTGCAAGTGATGTTGACTTACCGGAGCCAGTCGGGCCTGTAACAAGCACCAATCCCCGTGGATATTCAGCGAAAGTATTAACTACCTGTGGCAGCCTCAGTTGTTCTACCGTTAAAATATCAGTTGGAATTAAACGCAGTGCAGCTGCTAAATTACCCCTCTCATGGAATGCATTCACACGGAAACGCCCCAAATCACCAAACGCAAAGCTAAAATCAAATTCTTTGTCTTTTAGCAAAATTTGTTTTTGGTCTTCATCAAGGATTGCGAAGATTAACGTCTCTACGGATTCATCAGTGAGCGGATCTGCCCCACTAACCGGTACAAGCGCACCATCAATACGAAGCATCGGCGGCAATCCCACCTGTAAATGCATATCAGACGCTTTTTTCTTTATGACTTCTTCCAACAGAACTTCGATTCTTGGTTGTGTACTTGCCATGGCCACCCTTATTTTTGTTACGCATCCCCTGCTGCTACACGATTGACTTCCTCGATCGTCGTAAGCCCTGCGAGGGCCTTCAAATAGCCGTCTTCCCGCATATCTACCATACCTTGGGCTTTTGCAACCTTCTGGATGTCTGCACTGGTTGAGCGCTGTAATATTAATTTTTGAATTTCCTCGGTGACGGTAAATACTTCGTAGATACCCATCCGGCCTTTATAACCCCCTGGGGCTTTCGGGCCAGGAACACCCTTAGTT